>Ga0114964_10002813_pt1 | contig 12018 bp, 9 predicted proteins | sample C_131016_MF_Meta_FD_92638 | JGI IMG/M metagenome (GOLD analysis project Ga0114964, IMG submission 92638) | Freshwater microbial communities from Lake Croche, Canada to study carbon cycling - C_131016_MF_MetaG | ecosystem: Environmental > Aquatic > Freshwater > Lake | place: Lake Croche, Canada... | reverse complement strand
CAATCGACAAGCCCAATCCTGTGCCTGAAGCCATTTGGGGGTGGTTTGCACCCACTTGGCTAAAGGGCAAAAACAATTGCGACAAGTGCTCCTTGGCAATTCCACAACCTGTGTCGATGAACTTCACCACCAATCGTGAAGAACACTCAGGTTGAAGAATAGGGGCACCCGTGAGAGGAACTTCCAACGGCGTGCGCAACTGAGCATGAACCAAAACATGGCCTTTTGCAGTGAACTTGATGGCATTGGAGAGAAGATTGGAGAACACTTGGGTCAAGCGCTGCGCATCGATCTCAATCCAACAGTCTAGAGGTACATCCATCCACACATACAACTTCAACCCCTTGGCTTTGGCCAAGGGGTCAAACAACAACAGGCTTTTCTCCATGAACGCAGATGCTTCATGAAACTCCGAATGCAAGGTCAGCCGATCGGCGCTGAGTTTGGAGGAGTCCAGGACCTCGCCCAGGAGTTGCATCATATGCCCCCCCGCTTCTTGCATCATGCGCAGCAGCCTGAACTGCTGCGCGTTGAGTGGCGTGGCTTGAAGCAACTCACCCGCTCCGAGCACCGCACTCAACGAGGTCTTGAGCTCATGACTGAGATTGGCCAGAAATAGTGACTTGTCCACCTCTTGACGGACCAGCATCGACTCAGCTTTGATACTGAGCGTGTCGTGAGGCGTTGGAGGAAAAGTCATGTCTTGGTCGTTGATTTTGGAGTTTGAAGTTTGGAGGCCAATGATGCTCAGTTCACCTGACACAGGTTGTATCTCGAGCGCAAACTTCCTCATCATTTGATTATCACAAAGGAATTAGAATAACACCAATTTTTTTGACCAAAGCGTCAGAGCAGAATCCGACAAGGTGGATTCAAGCAACACAGCGGAAAGACTCCATGCCATGAGTGAGACAAAACACATCTTGTTCCTTGACGATGACCATGTCTTGCGTTTGACGCGCTTTGCCTTGAGTGGCAACTCTGAAGTGAGCAATGCATGGGTTCAATCGTTTTTCTCGCCCCTTGAGATCCAAACAGAAACGGTCTATGACCTGGCCCACGGCTTGCACGCCAGCGACGGTGTGGCGCTCTATCCATTGGGAACTCCTGCAAAACTCAGCACAAACCTGGGGCATTCAGCCCGGGTGTCGTCTCATCCCGCAGAAATTTTGATCTTTCGCCGTGGCATCGTGGACGCAGACCTCATGGCCCAGCATCCAAACTTGAAATTCATTCAACGCTTGGGTGAGCGCAGAGATGGCATTGATTTTGTAGCCGCCAAAGCACGGGGTATCCAAATTTCTTGCCTGCCCAGAAAAACTCTTCAATACACGGCCGAGCACTCCATCATGTTCATGCTGGCCCTCTCCAAGCGACTTCAAGACGGCGACCGAGTCGTTAGACAAGCCCATTGGGACACCGAGAAAGTCACCCCCACCGATGATGTGGCCTACAACTGGTCGGCACTGGACAACTTGTCGGGACTTTATGACAAGACCCTGGGGATCATCGGCATGGGCGAAGTCGGAGCCTTGCTCTGCAAAATGGCCTTGTCCTTTGGAATGAAGGTGATCTATTGCAATCGCAAGCCCTTGAGTCCTTCACGTGAACAAGAACTCGGGGTGAGGTATGCTCAACTTGACACATTGCTTGGCGAATCGGACTTTGTGTCGGTCAATGCAGCGAATTTACCCGCCAATGAGGGCATGATCAACGCCGATGTTTTCAAGAAAATGAAAAAAAGCGCCTTCTTCATCAATACGGCCCGAGGAAAGTTAATCGATGAAGAAGCCTTGTACCAAGCCCTCAAGGACGGACAGATCGCGGGGGCAGGCCTAGACGTTCACTGGCGCGAACCCCGACCCGCCCTTCACCCGTTGATGACATTGCCCAATGTACTCTTTACACCGCATTATGCTGGTGGAGAGCGCGGAGAAGTATTGCACGAGCTGTCCCACGTGTTTGAGAACTGCCGCAGGGCTCTCCAAGGTCAAACACCCACCCATTTGGTGGAGTGATCACACTAGTCGCACACAGTTGTCACGCATATCTCAATCATCATCTCAATGGAAACAGTCCAACGCGTCTTTGACATTGGTGGTGTAGTATCGGGCCGCATTGTTTGAAGCCTTGAAGCTTTCGAAGATCTCCTCCCCGACAGTGCAATACTGATACCATTTTTTGTCCACCTTGACCAACAAGTAACTGCGCTCTTTTTCATAGCAAACTTGCTTGATGATCGGACTGCTCATGCTTTTGCATTCATAGTCCTTCAAATCCACTTGACCACGTCCCAAGACGGGCACGATTTCAGCATGGACATGAAGCATCCCTGTTGAGGCCACAATCAGCATCCCAACAGACACCAACAAATGCAATGCTGGGTAGCGTCTAATTTTGAGTAACTTCAACATCTGCTAGACCTCAATATTGGTTTCCTACTCAATGGCCTGGGGTTGGCACAAAACCCCACCACTTGGCCTAAAAACCCATTTTGCACCAAATGAAGACATGGCGTCAATGATCCAAACGCCAAGATGAATCTAGTCTTGGCAAGACAAAAGCGATGCATTGCACCCAGTTTGACAAGGTCGCAGCAGACGTGATCAATTGGATGGCGTTGTTTTCATTGCGCACGCAACAACTCAAACAAGCCATCGGCCCCATCGTTGGGCAAAGCCTGGACGTGCAAGAGGTGAGCGAGCAAGTTGTAGACATCGATGCTGAATGCCTGTTTGATCCTTTGCACCTTGATGCCAGGACCCGTCGCAATGAAGAGGCCTTGCATTTCATCGATCACATTGTCAAAACCATGCTGCCCCACACTTGTATAACCATGGTTTTTGCTGTCGACACTCCAACCGGGTTGGGCCAAGCACAACACCTTGGGAATACGTCGGTGATGCCCAAAATGGAACCGCTCAGGAAACTCATTTTTGGGCCAGCATTGGAGGTGATCTTGTTTGGCCAATTCTTGCAAAACGGCTTTTTCCTCTGCAGCACTCACATCGATACCAGCAATGGGTCCGGACCAATTCAAACTGGCAGTTGCATAAGGCTTCAAGGCCACAGTCAGGTCCAAGCCTTGATTGCTCGGCACTTTCATCATGCCGTGGTCGGAGACCACCACCAAGGTGGTTGAATCCTTCAAATTCATCCGCCCAAGACCTTGAAGAAGATCCCCCATGGCTTCGTCCACACCAGACATGGCGGCATTGACCTCGGCACTGTCGGGCCCAAAGCCATGCCCCTTGGAATCGACCTGCGAGAAATAAAGCGTTGCAAAATCCGCTCTTTTGCTGTCTTCCCGGTCAAGCCAAGTGAGCAATTTTTTGACCCGCTCGGCTGGGGACATGTTGTTGTCGTATGTCATCCAGTCAGTGGGTTGGATGCCATGAATTTTGGCCTCCGTCCCAGGCCAAAAAAGAGTCGATGCAATTTTCCCTGAACGAATCACCGTCTCCCATATGGGCGTGCCCTCCTCCCACCAGACTGGGTTTTCAACGGCAGCTCGACTCGATAAAGTGAACACTTGGTTAGGGATTTGAGGATCCACCATATTATTGTTCACGATGCCGTTGTGATCTGGGTATAGGCCCGTCACCAAGCTGTAATGATTGGGGAAGGTGATGGTGGGAAATACTGGCGTGAGACGCTCGGCATGGGTACCACTGAGCGCCAAGCGTTTGAGATTGGGCGTGAAGCCTCGCTCCAAATAGTCAGCCCTGAAACCATCAATACTCACCAACAGCACGAGAGGTTTACGCTCAGCAGCAAGCGCAGGCCCAGAAGCCAACAACACAAAACCCATGCCAATGAAGGCCAGAGATGCAAGCAACGCGAGGAGTCGAGTGAAAAGAAATTTCATTGGTAGTTCGCCATGGCTTTCTTGGCCTTCACCACCTGGGTTATGGGCCAGTATTTTTAAACACTGACTATAGCTCAGGAACATGACAAGATGAAAACTCAGTCACTCCATCCCCATCGGTCTCAGGACAAAAAGCCCAAACGACTCTTGGAATTCCCCGCACCAGGCAAATCGTCAAGCTCTACACGGTATCGACCTTGAAGCTTGGCGTTGCCCAGACCCCTCATCCATGCGCGTCGCATCTCACGCGGTGGCATTTGGGTCATTCGATCAAGCACATCCTCGCTCACCTCTTGGTCAAATCGCTCACCCCAATCATGCTCGGCCAAAATGCTGTCGTACATACGGGTAGCGATTTGGCGAGCCGCTTGAGCATCAGGGGCTTGGACCTCAAATACATTCATGCGGTTCAAAATGGGAGACGGAATGCGCCTGTCATCGTTGGCCGTCATGATCCAGATGACTTGACTGGCATCGATGGGAACTTCGGCAAATTCATCGACAAAGTGCTTGGCCGTGTCGTGCTCCAAAAGGCCATACAAAGCACCCAAGGGATCGTACTGGGCATCAGGGCTCGCCTTGTCGATTTCATCGACCACGATCACTGGATTGGCATACCGACCATCCACCAAAGATTCAAACACTTTGCCAGGACGCGAGCCTCGCCACTGGGCAGAAGAACCCGACAACAACCAACCCGCCGTCATGGAGCTCATCGGCACCAAGTTGATTCCTGTGCCCAAGAGTGTCGCAATTTGACTGGCAAAATGGGTTTTTCCCACGCCAGGGGGGCCGAGCAATAAAAGAGGGGTGATCTCCAATCCGTCTTGACTGTCTTGACTCAAAGCCAAGTGTCGTTTGATCTCGTCAAGAACGGGGCCAAAATTGGGCAAACTCTCGTACAAGGCTTCCATCTGCGGCAAACCACTGGGTTTGATGGAAAACCGCTCTGGCCCAGCCTCGAGCATTCTCTCGTAGACACTGCAAAGCGACTCGCGCTCGGAGTGCTGACCACTGCCCCTCAATTTATGGAGCTTGCGCTCGACCTCAGAAGCATCATAAACCTGGTGCATATTGGCAATGGGCAAGTTCATGACCGAATTGATTAAACCGCTGTTGCTCATCATAGGTGACCCCCAATCAAAAAAACACGTTCAATATTCCTCAAGCATAAATCGTACCGAGAAAAAGAAATCTTGAGTGCGCTGGGACGAATAATTGCACCAAATTGGAGATTTTGCAATGGATTACCGATGCATCGCGTGTGCTGGCACGCTGGAGCTCATGGGTCTATTGCTTGTATTGCGAAATCAGGCTGGCAATTTTGTCATGCATGTCTTGCCGCTCCTCGACCCTAAAGCCAGCATGAATCAAGGCGACTTGGCCTTTGGGGTTGATCAAATACGAGGTTGGCATCACCTTGAGTCCCATTTTTTTGGCGGACTCACCGCTGGCATCAAAAGCCAATCCAAACAGTGCTGGATGCTGGCTTAAGAATCGATCAGCATCGGCTTTGTTGGCGTCCACATTGATGGCGACCCACCTCAAACCCGGAATGCTTGACTTTTCATGCATCTCGTTCATCCACGGGAAGGACTGTCGGCACGGACCACACCATGACGCCCAAAAGTCCAAATATACCCACTGTCCCTTGAGATCGGCGAGTTTTTGCGCCACCTTGGAGTTGGACAAAGCCAAGTCGCTCACATCATCGCCGACTTGGACCGCCATGGTCTGACCCAGACCCATGCACAGCAATAAAGCGGCAACGATCCAGCGGCGAAATTGTTTTTTCATGATCAAGGCCTTCTCAAGAACAATGCACTCACAAGGCATAGCCGGTGTAAGCCAAACCCGTGTTGGCCAGCCCAGTCAAATTGATGTTGCTTAAATTCAATGCCAGTTGTGCCGCCATGACCCCCAAGGAGGCCGGCGTTGCACTCCCGCTGTGGAGCTGGGCAACAAAGGGTGCGGCTTGGGCCGTTGTGGGATGTGAACCCGTCACGCCAAAGTAGAGGGTATCAACGACTTGGGCGTGGCTGGCGTTGCTGCCCAGCACGGCATTGAGGGCCAACTGCATCACATCCAAAAATTTTTGATTGGCAGTGGTGGCCGTGGTGTCTTCATCGAGAAATTTCAAACCTATCCCCACATAAGCCGTGTTGTTCACCGCCGTGGCACCCAACACAGCCCCCAAGGTTTCTGCCACGATGGCTGCGTTTCCAGTCGGCGACAGATCCAAAGCAATGTTTTTGTCTGAGAATTGGATGCGCTGGATGTTATTGAAAGTGAACAAGCCCAACCCGTCTTTGGCCTGAGCTGAGTAGCCACTGGCTGTTTGATAAATAGTGAAGTTTGACGCAGGCCTCGACGTGTTGCCATTCAAAGAGCTCTTCGAGCCGTTCAAGAAGGCCACATTCAAACCACCGATCCCTTGGTAATCATGGCCCGAGTTGTAGACCAACTCTTCCATGTTTTGAAGAGTGGCATGCAAAGGTGAACTTGCAGACGACACCGAGTCGACATGAACCCCATCGGAGGCCGTGCTCACTCGGTACTCCGACGTGAGCGAAGTGCCCAAGAACAACGTGTCCACACCCCCAGCGCCATTGAGCGTGAAGGTCCCGGCAGAAACCACCACCCAAGCTTCGTCGTTCGCCGTTCCAGTTGTAGTTGCCATGAAATGATCCGTAAAACTTAAAAAATTAGAAAAAGTGGCTGTAACCCACCTGGATACTTCTGGCCATCATTGGATCCAAGCCCGAGCTGCCCGAACCCATCAGTTTCCAACTCCCGCGCTGCTGATACTGTTCAACTTTGAAATCCACGAATGTATCGGGATCGAGGTATTTGATGACTTTGAATCCGAAGGTGTGCGCACCATAGGCCGACATGCGTTGATCCTCTGAGTAATAGGCAGAGCCAGCCGGGGGGAAAGGAGGAAACGGCGAGCCTGAGGTGTCTGCATCGATGAAGAAATTGGCGGCTGTTTGGGTATACACACGCAGGGAAGGCGTCAGTGTCCATCCATCCCCCACAGGTTTAACCCACTCCGCGTCCCACGTGTGCGCTCGAATGCCCCAGTCATCTTCATAATAGCGGTAACTCATCTTCAGTGTTGACTCATTGGACGGTAAAAAACGATTCCATCGTGCCACGAATGTATTGTTGATTCGCTCACGGGGTCGGTTGTCAAACACCTTGTAGGGATCAGAATAGTCTCCCTTGCCGCCATAGTGACCCAACTGGAATTGAGCAATGCTGTTCATATTGAAGACCTGGGTAACGCCCGCAATCAGGCCATAGGACTGTTTGGTTTCATTCATCACCACGTGATTGGTGGGATTGATCTGATCGCTGCTCACCGACACACCCGCATTCCACGTGGTGTTTTTGGGTTCATTGGATTCGGTCATTGAATAAAAAAGTCCACGCGACAAGTAATCCACTTCTTTGGAATAACTCCCCCCAACGGTGCGGGTACCCAAGCTTGTGTAATGTGTTGCACTCACATCCAATGCATGGCGCTCATCGTGCATCTTCTTCAACGCTTGGGTGTGAAACGCTGGCGACGCGCCAGATATGCTGTCGCTCGTGTAGGTACTCGATACCGACCATTCACTAGACAACGGCTTCATCACCAAGACCGATGGCGCTCTCACCCGTATGCGATCAAACCCAGGCTGGCTGTCCAAGTAATCCAAGTACTTTAAGCTCACCAAGCCTTTGTCAGGTGCGCTGTCGGCCAGGGCCAAGGTGTTCACGCCCAAAGCCAAGGGTAATGCCAGTGGCAATGCAATGGGCAATCCCATCGCAGCCTTCATCAAAGCGCTGCCCAGGTGAGCCATGGCAAACGCAGCTTCTTCAGTGGTTTGCTTTGTTGTTTCAATTGCAGCCACAGCCACCCCCCCCTACACCTGCGCCGCCAAAGGCGCCCTCTTTACTGAAATAGGTGTGCTCTGTGAAGTTTTTATCAAGTGTGTCGCCCTCAAAGGTCATCTCTGGCTTGGCCAAATTGCCTTTTTGCCAAGGCTCGACTGGAATAACTGAGCAAGCACCGAGCAATAGTGTTGTCAGCACAAGCGTGTAAGTTGCTGCAAGTTTCAATTGATGACCATTCATTTAAAATTATTGGGCATGAACAAACCATGTACTTTGCGTCACCATCATCATACAATAAACCACCTAGCAATAGGGGCAATTACAATGTTTTCGTTTTAAAACGAACTTTAAAATTCAAACACAATCATTCATTTTAAAAGTGTACTGATCGTTCGCATTGATGAATGACACCCTAGAAACTACTCGCCTGAGCTCAAATTTATAGTACCCCAGCCTTATGCACTTGTCATTACACCGTGTCTTGATCAAAACAGTGACTTGTTGCTTGTGGGCATTCATGAGCACTGTTGGTGCACAACCTTCGTCTTTGGTATTGGGGAAAGACACCTCGGTGTATAAAACCGAACAAGTTCAAGCCCAACTGCAAGTCTACGCACCACAGGGTCTGAAGGCTGGCAGTCCGATGTGGCTGGGTGTTGCGCTTCACCACAAACCAGGCTGGCACACGTACTGGAAGAACCCAGGCGACACGGGATTGCCCACCCACTTCATTTGGAAAACACCAAGCACACTGTCGGTTGGCGAAACCGTTTGGCCTTTGCCCGACAAAATTCAAGTGGGAGATCTCACCAACTTGGGATTTGAAGGGGACACCTTGTTGCTGGCGCCTTTGAAATTTGCTGGCTCACTCGCGAACCCCACTGAAAAATTCACAATCTCAGTCCACGCCAGTTGGCTGGTGTGTCAAAACGAATGCATCCCACAAGAAGGCGACCTCTCGCTGGAATTGAACACCCATGCTTCATTGGCCCAAAACAGCATCGCCTTTGAGAATGTCCTTTCCCAACAGCCCCGGACCCTTCAAAGCCTTCAAGCCCAGGCCAAAGCGGCAACATCATCATCATTGGAGATCACCGTCAAAGGTTTACCTTCCTCGTTCATCGGTCATCCGATGGAAATTCTGAGCGAAGAGGCCGAATTGATTGACGCCAAAGGTGAACACGCCAAGGGGGCCTCTGTGGCTTGGTCCGCTGGGGAGTACATCGCGCGAGTGCCGTTTCATGAGATGCGTTCATCCAGCCCCAGGCATTGGACGCTGTTGTTGATCGAGAGTCCTCGACCCAAAGGCAGACCACCAATGAGCTTTAGCGTTCCGGTGAGCATGTCTGGAGAGTGGCCAGCAATTCCAACTGGCTTGACAGAATCAAGCGTTGAAGAAAAGCCTCTGAGCCTCATGACCAACACTGCCCCTCAAAGCGCTCCCGAACAAGGACTTTTCATGGGGGCCTTGTTGGCGGCACTCTTGGGGGGCCTGATTCTGAACTTGATGCCCTGTGTGTTGCCTGTTTTAGCATTGAAGGCGATGGCGTACACGCGCGCAAGCGCAACACCCCGGGCGCACCTCAACGCAAGCCTCTTGTACACCCTGGGTGTTGTGTTGTCCTTGCTGGCTCTGGGTGGTTTGGTGTTTGGTCTGCGCGCAGCAGGCCAACAAGTGGGCTGGGGCTTTCAGTTGCAATCGCCTTGGGTGATCGCCAGTTTGGCCGCACTCTTTACCCTCATTGCCTTGAACCTCTGGGGAGTGTTTGAAGTGGGAGCGCAGGTTCAGTCCTTGGCGGGCAATTTTCAGTCACGCCATGGGTGGCTGGATTCCTTTGGCAGCGGTGTGTTGGCAGTGGCTGTTGCTTCACCTTGCACAGCACCTTTCATGGGAGCATCGGTCGGTCTGGCGTTTGGACTGCCCACTTGGCAAGGACTCAGTATTTTTGCTTGCCTAGGCTTGGGCTTATCGCTACCGATTTTGTTGTTGGGCTTGGTTCCCCAAACAGCGGGTTTCATCCCCCAGCCAGGACCGTGGATGGAAACTTTGCGAAAAGCCCTGGGTTTCCCCATGCTGGGTACAGTCATTTGGTTGTTGTGGGTCCTTGGCCATTTGTCTGGGATTGATGCATCAAGTGCATTGCTCACCATTTTGTTGCTGATGTGTTTTGGTGTGTGGCTACAAAGTAGCTCTCACCCAATCGACCAGGCCAGGGATTCAGGAACCATGAAAAACCGCTTGGGACTTCTCATTGTCTTGGCGGCCCTCGTTTTGGGATGCTATTGGCTCATCGAATTGGAGGGTGAGGCCAGCACATCACCAACGATCAGCGAAACCGCTCCCTCCAAACCCACTGCACTTTGGCAACCATGGTCACAGGCCCAGGTCGAGCAAACATTGGCCAAAGGACAACCCGTCTTTATTGACTACACCGCCAAATGGTGCATCACCTGTCAAGTCAACAAGGCCAGCACTCTCAAAAACGCCCAGGTACTAGAGTCCTTCAAAGCACATCAGGTTCAACTCTTTGAAGCCGATTGGACGCGGCAAGATCCTGCGATCACAGAGTCTCTCAAATCACTCGGCCGCAGTGGTGTTCCGGTCTACCTCCTCTTGAGTCCCAAACACGAAGCTCGAGTCTTGTCTGAAGTCTTGACGCCTTCCATGTTGCTCAAAGAATTGGACTCCCTGTGATCGGGGTAGAGGTTGCGACTAAAACTTTTTAGTCGCCGTCAACTGCAACCCTCGCCGCGCGCCGTATTGAGCTGCAAAGACACCAATGCCTGATCCATCGCGGATTGCATAAACTCGGTCAAGCACATTGTTCATGGAGACACGCAGTTCCATCTCACCAAGGTCTTGGGTGCGCAAGGTGCGGCTCGCGCCTAAATTGAGCACACCGAAAGCCGGCAACACCTCCGTGTTGGCAAAACCACTCCTCAAGCCGGTACCCATGAGCACATTGCCGTTCAAATGAGTTTCCCCCAAACGATACGCCCCCCCCATAGAGAGTGTTCTAGACTGGGCATGGTCGACGTTGATCCAATTGTTTTGTGCATATTGAAGCATGGCTTGATCAAACAGGTACTGACTTGACACGATGTTTTTGGCTTGAGTCAAATTCACCGACAGATTCAAATACCCGGTGAAGGCACCCAGTTTCAAATTTTGCGACCACTCAAGACCAACGATTCGGCCCTTTTCATAGTTGTAAGGCGTCAAAATCAAAGCGGGGCCAAATTGACCTTCATCCAACGTGTTGCGGGTTTTCTTGTAGTAAGCATCCACACCCCAGGAGTACGCTGGACTCACCTCTTTCAAGAAACCAATATCGTAATAATCTGCGCTCTCCGCTTTCACATCAGAATTAACACCAGGAATTGCACTGCTCGTGCCAGCAAAGATCGACTGCGTGGATGAGGCCACCCACGCGTTGGGCGGAGGTGTAAAGTAATGCGCAAAACCTCCATGGAAAGTGAGGTGGTCTGAGGCTTGATATACGACTCCAAGCCTTGGTGAGAATTGCTGATCACTGATAAACGCACGAATGGCGTCGTAGCGCAGTCCCACGTTGACATTCAATCGCTCAGAAAGTGACCAATGGTCTTGGACATAGATGCCCATTGTTTGTAATCCACGCCTGGCGGTATTGTCGTTCAAAAGATAAGGCAGACCCTGGACATTGCCAGAGATGGCATCCAATCCATACACCAATGATTGATTGAGAGTCGCGACATTTTCTGACCTCATGAGCCAGCCAAACTTCAAGGCGTGGTCATCATTGATCGCCAAGTTGATGTCCGCTTGCAAACCCCTCACCAATGAGGTTTTTTGAATATCAGCACCAACACCATTGAAGATCAAGTTATTGGTCATGTCCGCCACATAATGGGTGGCGGATTGATTTTGAAAAACCGATACTTGATAATTCAAGTCATCGTTGACGATCACTTTGTAAGTCAATGCATTGAATCGATTGGTCTCCAACTGTTGATCATTGATCAAAGCGGAATTCAATCCTCGTGGCAATGACATGCCATTGATCGTTGGACTATAGGGATTGTTGGCGCTTGCAGTGGCCAACGCATAGTAAGGGTTTGCCGGTGACGGGACTTGATCGCTCAAGTTGGGGATTTGAAAGGATCCGTTGTAAGCGACTGAGGTGAGGCTCAAACGACCTTGACCCGCAAGATCGTATGACAAGTACAAGAACCCCCTGCTTTGATGGGTCACATCATGAATCGGGGTCGCTGAAGAACTGGGGTTT
>Ga0114964_10002812_pt1 | contig 12018 bp, 14 predicted proteins | sample C_131016_MF_Meta_FD_92638 | JGI IMG/M metagenome (GOLD analysis project Ga0114964, IMG submission 92638) | Freshwater microbial communities from Lake Croche, Canada to study carbon cycling - C_131016_MF_MetaG | ecosystem: Environmental > Aquatic > Freshwater > Lake | place: Lake Croche, Canada... | reverse complement strand
GTCTTGTTTTTCAACAACGCCAGCTTCTAATATAAATTTTTCGGCGTTGGGACGCAACTCCTGCCAAAAGTTAATCGGATTAGGTCCCGTACGAATCAATTTACAAGACACGCCGGACAAATTAATCAACTCAATAGCACGGCATAAATCAAGCATTGCTGATCGGGTAAAGCCATTTAGTCCACCATGGTAAACAATGACCTTATCATCTACATCAATTCCAAGGATATTACGCCACTTCGTTGATTCTGTTACCTCTGGATGAAATATGGATTGATTTACACCCCATGGAATTACCCTGGTAGGAATAAAGCACGGAACCTCAGAGCATAATTTTTCCTGAATTAATATAACAAGATCAGCTAAAGCGAGGGCATACGGATATTCAAGAGGATTTGATAGCGATGAAGGTAGCTTTGCTTTTAATTCGGAGTTGGAAAACTCTAGTGATTGGCCGTGATCAAAACCCAAGTAATTCTCTGATATCCAAGTCTCGTTATCCTCCATATAAACGACTAAGGGAGCGGGCCATCTGCTTAGGTATTGCTTTAAAAATTGGATTACTCCAATCCGCATAGTACATGCATGAATAATATCGGGACGGGCCCCATTCGAGAATACATGCCCCTGATGTTTGAGTACTTGATCATATAATTTTGGGGTAAAACATGAAAGATCATGATTTTTAGCAGAGTCAATGCTATCTGGGACAGCAATTACACATTCATGCCCTAAGCGCTGCAATTCTCCAGAAAATAAAACAATAGGGCCAGCGGTGTTGGTAGTGAAATCACCATATAGGATAAATAATATATTCATTATTACGAAATAAAATATTTATCCTAGATTTGACAAATTACAGCTTATAGCCTGCCTCTACAGCATCCTTATAAAACATCTTGACTGTATCCAAAGAATATTCGTTTAGATCGTAATTAACTAAAGATAGCTTTTTCAAAATGTCGTTTGTGACCGTAATCACCTGGCATCCAATTTCATCAGCTTGAAAAATATTGAGTAGCTCACGTGGGCTTGCCCAAATTAATTCAGCTGCTGGCGCTACTTTGAGCTGCTCAACTGCAGCAGCCATTAGGGGTACAGGATCATAGCCAGTATCAGCAACTCGGCCCGCAAAAACGGACACATAACTTGGCACATTTGGATCTAATGCATTGACTACATCTCGAACCTGAGAAAGGGTCATGATAGCGGTTACATTTAACTTTACCTTTTGTTTGGCTAATTTTTCAACCAAGCGATAGCATGCCTCACCCTTTGTATTGGTCACCGGGATTTTTACGTAGACATTCTCGCCCCAGCTGGCGATTTCCATCGCGTGCTTTTCCATCTCAGAAAAATCATCGGCAAAAACCTCAAAAGAAAGGGGCTTGTCTTTAATGGAACTCAAAATATCTTTGCAAAATGCACGATAGTCCGTAATTCCTGCTTTTTTCATTAAGGTAGGGTTGGTAGTCAATCCTTTGATATAGGGCTTGGCGTACATCTCTAACATCCCCGCTTTATCAGCTCCATCAGCAAAAATCTTTACTTTCAAATCTTCAACTTTTTTCACTTTTTTCTCCCAAAATAATTTCTTCAACTTCAGATAAGTCATTGACTATGAAGTCATAATCCGTTGGCTGCTTTTCTAAGTAACCATAATCTATAAAAATAGTCTTACACCCTGCCGCTTTTCCAGCGCTAATATCTTTCCAGCGGTCACCCACCATATAACTTAAACCTAAATCAATCTTAAATTCAGAAGCCGCTTCGATTAATGCGCCTGGCAGAGGCTTACGACAGGAGCACCCATCAAGATCATCATGAAAACATACTTTAAATGCATCCAGAGGTAACTGATCTTTCAAGTACTCATTTATTTCCTCAACCCACTGCCTTGTTACTGTCCCCCTTGCTACATCAGGTTGATTAGTAATCACAACCAACTTAAATCCAGCCAACTTTAATTTTTGTAATACGCTATAAGCTGCTGGAATAATGCGCAATTCAGTGCGATTGCTGGGCGGATAAGGCTTACCATTTCGAACGAGGGATTCATTTAAAACACCGTCCCGATCTAAAAATATTGCTCTAGTCAGACCCATTATTTTGAGGTCGATTCCCACTTGGTTTGATTGGCTTTTAACTTCGGATGCGAGACTAGTAAATGCCAAATCACAGCTTGAAAAGCCTCGGAGTGAGGGGTGACATTGTCAGCATTCACCGTTGGGACAATGACGCAGGCATCGGCAACTTGGGCAGTATATCCACCATCCCGACCGACTACGCCCGTAATTTTAGCGCCAACCGATTTGGCTAGTTTAAGAGCCTCGACTAAATTTGGGCTAATATTTTTTTCTAAATTACCGCCGCCAACAGAAAAAATAAATACCAAATCTTTCGAATTTAATTTACTGATCTTAAGCCACTCTACAAAAATAGTAGCCCAGCCTTCGTCATTGGTTCTTGCCGTCAACTCAGACACGTTATCCGTTGGAGCATAGGATTCAATGCCAACAATCTTTCGAAAATCATTTACTGCATGCGAACAATTTCCAGCGCTGCCACCTACGCCCAAGAAAAAGATACGGCCGCTATCTTTTTTGACTGTAGCCAGAAGATCTGCCATAGCCTCAATGGAATTTGGATCAATTTGGCGAATAATTTCAACTGCCTCATCAAGATGCTGCTTAGCATAGGTCATATCTATTCTTTCACAATCAATTTAGATAAATAGGCATCCGTTTGCTCAATTCCAGCAAGGGAGCCAATTTCATAAAAACGCTCAAAAACTTCAAAACCGGCCAATTGCTTTTGGCCAGAAAGCTCATTATAAACAGCGGCCAAATCAAACACCTCATTACTGGAATATCCCGTAAAAACCTCTTTTTTGAGTATTCCCAAGCCATAATCTATATATGTCATTGCTGACTTAATCTCATGCTTGTTGTAATCAATGAGAACGCCATCTCTATAGATAACATTACTTATATCCCACTGATTATTGTTTTTTAAAACAGTCATTAAGGCTGGCTTGTGAGAAGCCAGAAATGCAGCTTGAACCTCGAGAAAATTGATTGGTAAATACGAATCGCCGTATTGAACAAAAAATGGATCATCTAGCATTGAAAGCGCTCTTTTTACTGCACCCCCCGTTCCTAGGAGAGTTGGCCCATCCTCAATGTACGCAACCTGCAAACCAAATTGGGAGCCATCGCCAACGCAATCGCGAATTAACTCGGCCAAATATCCCACAGCCAAAACCACTTTTGTAATTCCCTGAGACTTTAAATACAGTAATTGATGCTCAATGAACGGTCTACCTGCAACCTCAATTAGAGCTTTAGGGATTGTTTCAGTAAGAGGTCTTAATCGAGTAGCAAGACCTCCTGCCAATATCAGCACCGGAAACATAGCTATTATTTTTGCTCAGGAGGATAAAACAACCTTGGCACCTTCAAAATCAAACTTAAACCGAACTTCTTCTAGGCCAGCCTCTGTCATTGCCGATCGTAGCTTATTGCGGTCTTTAGCCATAAACATTAGGAACCCGCCGCCGCCCGCTCCAACTAACTTTCCGCCCACCGCACCATTATCCATAGCCAACTGATACCATGCATCTATCTGGGGATTACTCATTCCTCCAGATCGGCGTTTTTTATGCTCCCAGTGCTCATGCATGAGCTCACCAAACAAACGGGTATTACCTTTCTCTAGGGCGACCTTACTTCTTAGACCCAAATCCTTGACGTAATGTAAGTTATCAATCATGTCTTTATCATTGCTTTGTGTGCGGGTCTTTTGATCTTTCAAAATACCACTAGCGCTTCTAGAAAAACCGGTAAAAAATAACAGTAAGTTATCTTCTAAATCAAACATGGTTTTCATGTCAATTTTTAGGGGCTCAGCCGTTACAGTTCCATCACAATGAAAGGTAAAGCAGGTTAGTCCGCCAATCGCAGCAATATATTGGTCTTGTTTGCCAATTGGCTCGCCGAGTCGATCGATTTCAATATGGCAGGCTAGCTCCGCCAACTCTTCCTGATGTAAATGGCGCTTGCGATGCGTATACAGGGCCTTTAGCAATGCAGTGGTAAAGCTTCCAGAAGAGCCTAAGCCCGTGCCAGCCGGTATATCGGCCAGGGTAGTAATTTCAACTTGAGGAGTTCTAAATCCCATCATCGAGAGCGCTTCTCGAATAATCGGATGCTGAACTTCATCAATTTTCTGCACGTGCTCTAGCTGAGAATACTTTAGATAAATACCCTCTGTAAAAGGGCGCATAACGGTCACGTAAACGTATTTATCAATTGCCGCTGCAATTAAAAAACCTTCATGATCTTCATAGTAAGAAGCTAAATCAGTACCTCCTCCACCCAAAGTTATCCTCAAAGGACTTCTTGCAATTATCATTTGATCCTTTATTAACTAATAATCCCATATTAAGGCGCTGAAAAGTAGGTACAGCTTAATGACTAGATTAATTTTAATATAGTCATTCAAAACTTATGTTAACTGTTAATAATATCTCACAATTTAATAATCCCCAAAAATCTCATTAACTCTAAGAGTAAAAGTAAAGTTAATGTAATTGGAATTATAAAACTGCCAATAGAATTCAGCGGGCTACACTTGGACTGATCAAGTGGTTTAATTTCAATTTTTCCCAATTCTTGCATTGAAACATCATGAGAAGTATTTTCTTCTTTGTTAACAGTGGCAATAGCTACGGCATAGTCTTGACTATGAGAAATGCTGATTGAAAAACCATCTGCATGTGGTGTACCATTTTTATTCGGCAAGATTTCTAAATCAGTAAAATTAAATTTATTTTTCGAGCACTTTTTAGCAGCCTCTTTGGCTGCAAATATGCCAGTTAATGTTTGCAATGGTTGATCCTTAGATTGGGCATAGGATAATTCCTTAGATGTGAATATTCCCAAAAGATCCTCATCTACCTTCAAATCTATCGGCAATCCCAATGGGAACAACTCACTGATACATTGAATATCTATTCCAATACAACTATTGTCGCAATTATAAAATCCCGAATTTTTTTGTTTAACTTTGTTAGTACCAGCTCTTTCCTCGATGGAATCTTTCGGCACAGCTCCAATGAGTTTGCGTAAGGTAAAACCTCTAGCTAGTATCAAATCATCGACAATAAAATTGTTGCTTTTCAACCAAGAATGAGCTCTTGCACTCTGAGCTGAACTAAGGACTATTAAAGTATCCTCATCTATAGCTTTATTCAATAGCCTAGAAAAATATTCTTTCGCCACCATTACCAACCCTCAAAGCAATTACGACAAAGATTTGCATCATCCCCATTGGGTAATGTTATTTTAATAAAACCCCTATGACGGAGTGACAGCTCCTCAGCCATCGATTTTTCACATACATGACATGCCAAGTTTGCTGCATTATCTTTATCTGCATAATATGAAATAATACGCTTTTTTAATTCTGATAAAAATTTAGTGACCGTTAGACCAGAAGAAATCCTGTGATCATATGCTGCATTAATTCTGTAAGAGCTTCTATTAACCCTAGTTAATCCCAAAATTAAGCTCTGCTGTCCATTTATTAATGGAATTATTGTTTCAACTTCCGTGCGCGATAAATCCGTAAAAGTTACGGTTGACCCAACCACTAATTCAATAGGTAATTTTTCCTCTTCCTCATACATCTTCATCAAATCAAATACCAAGTTTTGCAATTGGGGTAAGGAAATTTTATCTGCATTATTAATATTAATAACCTTAAGATTATCTCCGCTATCAAAAGCCCATCCAAAATTTACATTCTCATATGCCTCATAAAACCCATTCCCACTATAGTATGCATTAAGCTCCCTATATTTATTTAATAATTTTGCTGCCTCAAAAACAAGAATATCGGATATTGAATCTTTGAATATAAAAGGGGGTGTGACTATACGATTACCGGGCAACTCTATTAGTATGGAAATTACAGAAGTTGAAGCACTATGATTTAAAGAAAGTAAGTTGTTTATTTCTGATTGTTTTCTAATTGAAAGTTTTTCAGTTTTAGAAATTACGCTATTGTTTGAATATGTGAGATCAATATTTTGATCACTTTGCCAGTCCAAAATCGAATCGTTAAAAACTCGAAATATTACCTCCCCGCTTCTAATTTCCTGCCCTATTTCAAGAGAATGGGAAAGCAAACCCTCGTATTCTGAAAATATCTCAACAACAGTCTTAGAGGACTCTATTTCAAATATCAAATCGCCTACTTTAACTTTAGTATTGGTCGGAATATAAATCTCTCGAATTATCGCTCTATCATCATTTCCGGCGATATTCATTATAAAATTCATAAAATTAATTCCAAGATTAACTATACGTAAATGGGAGTGAAATATTTTCAAAATTCATGAGATCCAACTCCCAAGTTTCAACTTCAGACTCACCAGAAATTTTAGTGAAGCCTAATTTTTGATAATGAGCTTTTACGATCATGTTACGTGCCGTAGGAATGAAGGTGCCAATTAACTTAATCGCACCGCTGGCCTTAGCATTTGTAACAATATCTTGTAAAACAGCCAATTCAACTCGCCTACCCAATACGCGACAACTCATTAGCCAAGTATCAATCTCCCAATAAAGAGTATTTTTTTTACAAATTACAGTGCTAATCATGCCATTATCACCAAAAGCATCTTTGAGGCGAACCTGACGAGTATAAAAACTTGGGTTGTCTTCTAAATCTTTCAAATCTAGCTCGCCATATCTTTTCGTGGTGAGGTTAAATTGATTAGATTTACTAATTAATTGTGCAATGCGGGCTCGACCAGCTTGATCAAATGGGGCGAAAGATATTTCCATATCTAAAGATTTCAAATACTCATCCATATCAGAAGATTGATTCAAAATCTGCACTCGCCTTGCATTATCTTGATAAAAAATTGCTCGCTTACGATCTTCTTCAGAAAAAGTAATGGCCTCAAAATACCCTGCAGCAACAAGAGTTCTAGCGTATAGAGCCGGATCTTTAGGTAACTCAGGCACTGCAACTTCAGGTAATTCAAGGCGAACTTGCATTCGTTCTGCAGGATTATCATCTAGGAATACCATACTCTCAAGCCCCAAAGAAAGCATATTAGCTATTGCCTTAATATTTGACGCTTTATCAGACCAGTTAGCCTGGAACACAGCTATGTGCTCTTCTCGTAGAAGCATATCGGGGTGCTCTTTAAATGGTAGGCGCGCGATCGCATCTTCATTTTTAGAAGATACAGCAAGAACAACTCCACGCCCACGAAATTCTAGCGCAGTTCTTTGAATATCCAAGTGGGCTTCGGCAGTAGGATCTCCATTTCCAATTAATATTCCCTGTAGACCATCATCTCCAATGACTCCACCCCACAACGTGTTATCTAAATCCAAAATCAGACAGCGACGACTTTTACCCAATCTAGCTGCCAAAATACGGCAAACATAATCAGCATATATCGGCATGTATCTTTGCGAGAAGGATAGTTTGGCTATATTCCACTGGATAGGGTCATGCCAATTCATCAACCCTACATTAGAAGCAAGACTGGCAATATCTAATATAAAAGTATCATCAGCCAATAATGCATCCAGCTCATTGTTTAAATGGGTAACCAACCAAACTAATGAGCCAGGCAAGCGCCCCTCATAGCTCCCTGATAAAAACTCTACTGGTAAAGCAATATTTTGTAAAATTATTTGAGCCCCTGTTTTAGTACGCAAAGACTCTACAATTGACTTGATATATCCAAAACAATCTTGAACATTTTTTTCAGCCAAGCTTCTATTCCCCGGGCTCGGTGATAGCGGTAAACCACGATAGTCAATGGCCACTAAAATAACATTTATATTTTGATCATTGAACGAAGAATTTAAAGAAAAAGCTTCTTGCGCAATTTGATTAAACTCGGCCTCAACAACATTGAGTAAAATACCAAAACGTAATGCAGTCCCAACTAATACAGGCACAGCTAACTTTGTTGTTGCATTACTAATTAAGCCAATTTTCATGGCATTTAAGGGCAAAATGTTCGCATGCTCATTTTGAAATGCTAAAGTCTTTAAATATAAACGCCGCAGTTGATTTTCATCAAGCGAGAACTTTGCCAATTCCCGCAACTCACTGCCACTAGCTACCTCACTCAACCTTTGCGAAAAATCTTGCGGTGGCTGGGGCAACCAAGTTAAGTTCTCGTATATGTTACTCATGACGTAATCTTTTCAATAATTAGTTGAGCAACCTCTTCAGGCGTTGTAATCTTATTCTCTGCATGAATTAACTCCAAATAGCGAGGATCAAACACATCTAACATCGGGGTTTTTGTAAACCCAGGATTTACTGTTCTCACCTTTAGCCAGGGATACTCAGCTGAGCAAATGGATAACAAACCACCAAGTGCGACTTTTGCTACTACGTAGGCCCCCATTCCTGTAGCCGGAGGTTGTCCATCAGAGCCAATCGCTTTGGATAATATTCCAATAACAATTCCCGTCTTTTTTTTGCGAAAAAAGTATTTAATTAAGCACTTGAGGAGGAGTTGCGATCCAACAACGTTAACCCTAAATTGATGTGATAAGTGGTTAGAAGAAATATGGGTAAATGGCTCTAATTCAGGCGGGGGTGATGCTCCAAGGACAACGCCCACCAAGGAATCTGATAATTTAATCCCTTCAAAAATAACTTGTATCGCCCTTTCAATGGAACTATTTTTAGACATATCAATGTTGACTGAAAATCCATTTAACTCTTTTGCAAGAATATTGGCTTGAATTGCATTAGTCTTAAACCCTACTATAGGTGTAATTCCAATAGTAGGGAGAAGTCTGCAAACAGCAGATCCAATACCGCCGGACCCTCCGGTGACCAACACATAAGAACGAGGACTTACGGTCGCCATATTGCACTTACCATACCACGACACATTGTTATGCCATCCCTTGAAATGCGGCATTTAAAATTAAGGGCGTGAGCTGCCTCAGACCTATCAAACAAATTTGCACTAAAAATTAACTCATCATCAGGAAAGCATGGAAGCATAAAATCCATTTGGATCCCGGTCAAAATAGCATTTTTATCAGGCATTTCTTGACCAATCAAACGTGACATTTGACTAGATAAGAGAAGCCCATAAACCAATGGAAAATCAAATCCCTTCGTGTTTGCAAATTTTACGTCTGTATGGATTGGATTGTAATCACCACTTAGATTGGCAAATAACTGCATCTGCTCCTTTGAGAACGAAAAAGGCCACTCTAAATGCATGTCTTGAACATATTTACTCCACATTTTTGCATCAAGCTTTTGCTTGCTTACGCAAAATTAACTCTACCATTTGCCCTACATTTTCAACATCAGATATTTCTGAGGCAGAAAAACGTAGGCCAAAAGATTTTTCAATAGCGACAATTAATCGGATATGCGCCAAACTATCCCAGCCAACTATATCCTGTGCAGTGGTTGAAGAATTTATAACTAAATCGTCGTCGTCAAATACATTGCAGAATATTGGCAATAATTTTTCAAATATGTTTTTCATGTTTTAATTGTACAAAAAAATACGAGGATCCTAAGTTGATATAATTTAGTTGAATATAAAGCTATAAGAGCCAAAGTCTAGCTGTAAGTTATTTTTTATTCGTTGCAACCACTTTCTTGCGACCTAAAATCTATTCCTTAATTTTTGCACACTCAAATTTTCAAGATTGATGGTGAATATGAGGCCACCTAAAAGTTCAGGTTAAATTGCAAATCTTACCCAGAATAGTCAACACAAGCCTTCAAAATCTTCAAGCCCATCTCTCCACTTTTTTCAGGATGAAACTGTAATCCCATAATATTATCTTTTTGTATGGCGGCGGTAATTTGATTCCCCCCATATTGGTAAGTTGCTAAAATATTCTCACTATCATTTGGTATAAATTCATAAGAGTGGGCAAAATATACACTTTTATTAATATTAATAGAATCAAACAGCCTCTTACCTCTAATAATTTTGGGTGGAATTATCATATTATTCCAGCCAATAAATGGCACCCTTAGCCGCTCACCTGAAACCCCATGAGCAGGAATTGCTTGCACCTGCCCACCTATTAAACCTAGACCTTCATTTTCTCCAAATTCCTTACTGAGAGATGCAAATAATTGCATCCCCAAGCAAATTCCAAGCAATGGTTTGCCAGTATGCGCGAATTCATATAACGCCTTATCAAGCCCAAATTGCTTAAGCCCCAACATCCCATCCTCAAAAGCGCCTACACCTGGCAAAACAACTAAATCCGATCTTAAAACCACTTCTGGCTTTGCTGTAATTATTACGTTATTAACCCCAAAAACCTCAAAAGCCCTCCTAACGCTAAATAAATTTCCCAGGCCATAATCAACAATAGCAATTGATACCTTACTCATACTAGCCGTACCCTCACACCCTTTTGACAGGCAATACTCCTTAAATTCGATATATTAGTTTTCCCATAATGCAAAGCATCAGCAATAGCAATAGCATCCGCACCTTCATCTATGGCGGAATGCAAATGATCGGGCTGACCATAGCCTCCGCTAATAATAACTGGCACTGAAGAAATAGCATTCACAGCTCGCAATAGTTCAAGATCGAACCCCTTTCGCGTACCCTCTTGATCAATTGATGTTAGTAAAATCTCTCCTGCACCCAGTGAAATTGCATGCTTCACCCATTCAATAGCATCTAAACCAGATCTTTCACGTCCACAGTCAGTGTAAATTTCCCAGCCCCCTTGAGCTTGACGTTTTGCCTCAACTGAAAGCACCATGCATTGCGATCCAAATCTTTTCGCAACATCTTTAATTAACTCGGGACGATGTACTGCAGCAGTATTAATGGCAACTTTGTCAGCTCCAGCACCTAAAAGAGAAGATACATCCTCTACAGTGCGAATTCCACCGCCAACTGTGAGGGGCACAAAAACATTTTGCGCTGTACGGCGAACTATTTCAATAAGATTTGACCTACCATAAAGACTAGCAACAATATCCATGTAAATAATTTCGTCTGCACCTTGTTGATAATATGCAGCGGCATATTCTTCGGGAACTCCTATAACCCTTAAACCCTCCAAATGAATACCTTTGATCAGATTCTCGCCTTTGATATCTAGTCTCGCAATAATACGTAGTGAGCGATCTTTAACGGACACCTATTCGCCCTCCTTATTCGTGGAATTTACGCTATAAATTATTCTTATTTAACAACTGAATTGCTACCTGAAAATCTTCTGCTGTATCTATATCAATAGAGCGTTCTTGAGGCATAACATATCCTATGGTAGATTCGTCAATAAAAGTCTTAGCCTTAAGAAGCCAATCGATCTTAGCGAGATATATTGCTCCATTCAAAGTATAGACATTTGGCAGGGCTTGCCGTCTTTGATCACCAGGAAGATCAGGCAATATCTTTGCTATTGAGTTATGTTTGTTAAGAAAATACATCCAATAGGGAGATTCTTTGGCCTCACAAATAGAGACGCAGGTTGTCGCTTTGGCGGATTTTAACAATGAAAAGGCATTATCAATGTCTAAGCCATTACGCAAGGGAGAAGTCGGCTGGAGTAATGCAACATACTCGAATCCGGGAAACCGCTCTAATACATGCAGCACAACATCTAGAGAGGAAGATTTATCATGTGCGAGATTATCTGGTCGTCGATACACGGTTTCACACCCCCAAGCTCTAGCTGCCTCAATTATTTCATCATCCTCAGTTGATAAAACTACTGAATTAACTGCTTTTGAAGTATACGCAGCAGAAATTGTCCACGCAATTAAGGGCCGCCCAGCCGCATCTAGTATATTTTTTCTAGGCAAGCGTTTTGACCCGCCACGCGCAGGAATAATTGCTAAAAGATTTTTGGATTTGTGATTCAAGTTTTATAAAAATAATATTAGGTTAAATTTGAGGGAGAATACCTCAATTTCCACTCACCATTGAATATTCTCCAAAGATGAGGCGATCGAAATTGATCG
>Ga0114964_10002811_pt1 | contig 12019 bp, 14 predicted proteins | sample C_131016_MF_Meta_FD_92638 | JGI IMG/M metagenome (GOLD analysis project Ga0114964, IMG submission 92638) | Freshwater microbial communities from Lake Croche, Canada to study carbon cycling - C_131016_MF_MetaG | ecosystem: Environmental > Aquatic > Freshwater > Lake | place: Lake Croche, Canada... | reverse complement strand
AGACAGCAGTCAGGGAATCAGGGAACCAGTGATTATCATACGCACAGGTAGAATACATACATTAATTAAAGACAGCAGTCAGGGAATCAGGGAACCAGTGATTATCATACGCACAGGTAGAATGTATACATTAATTAAAGACAACAGTCAGGGGCATCATACGCACAGGTAGAATATATATACATTTTATTACATTCTAGAATTTATTTATATAATTTCCGTACGGAGGGTTTTTGCCCTCGGGTTTGTAAATCAGACAATAGGGTGCATCTGAAGGATATGGGAGTTTGCCGTAGATATTTACATCCAATTCCACATAATTCGTGTCTGGATCATGAAAGCCTCGTTTGATTCCAAGTTTTTGCTCCACCGCCGCCAAATCGATTCCGCTTGGACCGACTCCTTCCTTCCGACACCGAATGTAGAACTGAAACTCTGGCGGGACAGAGTCCATGATTGCTCCCAGAGTGAGTTTCTCGGGAATTGGATGAGGGTTGTGCTTGACGATCTCGCGCGGTCTCTGCCGAACATGCCGCATCCGCGCTTCGTATTGGTATCCGGATATCAGCCCCAGTTCCCATTCGCGCTCCAATTCTTCCACCTCTGCGGGCTCCTCTGGAAATGGGATATTGTCTTCAAGCATTGAAAAACGAAATGTGCCGGTGCTGCAATTACTAATCTTTTTTACCTTGCACTAAAAAAAACATGAGCAGGCTAATAAACGTGAGATTAATCGGTAAAGACTTGTTTTCTGGGTTTATAGATCGACTGAGCCAAACCCCTAAGCAGGCAGCTGGACCTAAATGGGGATGGACAATAGCAGGGCTTTCTGCCGTAATAGTGGTATTGAGTGTTTTGTACGGCGTCTACCTAAACCAAAAGATCAAGTATGCATCAGATCAAGACAAGCTGAACCGGATCAATTCCATAAAGAATCTCACTGTGTTTGTTTTGCTAGCGGTAACTGCCGCTGTTTTCATTTTGGTGTTTCTTCTCACCGCTTATCGTATTCGATTGGTACTGACTCCTACATAATGGAAGCATAGGACGCGGCTGAAGGGCTCGAGGAGGGCACGACTCCAGAGTAGAAAAACTGAAAGGGGCTTACTGCAACGGTGGAAGCAGGTTGCCAGGATCCAGTCATTCCCGCAGAGTACTGCGGAGAACTGTATTGCGACGCCGCAAAAGGGCCCTTGTTACCATCGAAACCGCCAGAGCTGCTGTATCCCATCGCGGCAAAGCTGGGGGCTCCGGCCATCGACATGGGGCTATTCTGGGCTTTACCTTGATAAGGGACAAACGTTTGGTAAGAAGGCGCAAAACTAGCAGCAAGACCAGAATTGAATGGTCCGAATTTCGAAGTGTATGCCATTGGGGTTCCGTTGTGAGCGCTGGGTCCGGGAGTAGTAGACATTTTGACAAGGTTTTCTTTTTAACAAAATAGAAAAAAAACACTAGATTTTCTTCTTTGTTCTCGTCATCGCAAAGATGATTACAGCCGCTATCAACAAAACGGCAATGCTGATCAACACAGCAATCCAAGCCCAGTTGATCGCGTGCCCGCTCGAGCTATGTCGGAGGTCAGCCACGGCTGGGGGATATGCCATGCGCTGCACGCGTTTGTCGACGTCTGAGAGTTGCTGGTTGTTCTGAAGCTCGATGCCGTTAAGAGTCCATGATTTGGGAAAAAAGTACTCCATGATGGATTTACTATCCCATGTACTGCCGGCTTCTTGTTTGGGGTTGTAGACATCAAACATGTTGGAGTCTATTGTTTCCTTGTCCCAGTTGTTTGGGGGTCCACCAAGCGCTTTGTAGACAACTGGTTTGTTCCATTGTATGGGGTTTGAAAAGGGAGAATCGTGTTCGTGATTCCATGCCATCAGCGCATGTCCGAATTCGTGTTTGATGACTCCGAAATCCTTGTCTTCGTCCAACCAACCAAGGTTGACAGTGGCGCTATCAGGGCTAGCGCTTAGTGCGTCCGTTCCCAAAAGACTCCACGCCCCGTCTGCCGAATCGAATGTCACGCGGATGTGTGTTTGTTCCGTGATAACTGGATCAAACACCAACTTGAGATTAATTTTATCCGGTCCATAGTTCTTCCTGACTGTTTCTACAACGTATTTTTTCTGAAGATCTGTTCCTTCCATGAAACCAATGTGGACGGTGCTCTTCTGAGGCCAAAGACGACTGGGCTGGTAAAACGCGCCTTGTTTGTCTGGCCTGGCTGGGTTGGGAAGCAGTGTTTTGCAAAAACGAGTCGACATTGATTTTTTTATAATAATAATTGAGAAAATAAGACTAACTGATGGTGGGTGCGTTGCTGTAATAAATAAACTGCAGTAATGTAGATTTTTAATAAAACATGAGCGTAAACACAAACATATTAAACAAGTATTTAACTATATACACTGCGACGCCGCCTGATAAAATTGGGGCGGAGCTTGGAAGGGTTTTCTCTGAGCAAATCACAAACTATTTCAGGGAGAGATACAACGACGATATCAAGCGCGGGAGACCAAGAAAGGGAAATCATCTTGCATCGACTCAGACGACGCTATCAAAACTTAAACGGCGAATCGAAAAGACCTCGTTGGGGAGTTCTGCGGGAGAAGCGGCCTTTCTAAAACAACTAAGACTCAAACCGGAAGAAGCGAAACAGCTCGAGCGACACAAGGCCGACATGGTAGACTCTAAAGCGATCCACATCCCCGAGATCGACGCAGATGCTATTATTTTGGATTGCAGAGAACTTCTTGACAACCCAGATCCCTTTGTAAGGTTGCTGGCACTGGCGTGTCTCACGGGGCGCCGGATGGGGGAGCTCTTGTTTTCCATGAAATTCGAAGCTCCCAAACTTGCTCACAAGACAAATAGCAAGTACTGGACCGAGATATCCGGAATCGCAAAACAAAGAGAACACGAGCGAGAAAACTATCCCAGAATCCGAGAAGTTCCATTGTTTGCGCCGCGAGATGTAGTCGTGGCTGCAATCCAAAAACTCAGAACGGACCTGCCATGCGACAGTATCGAACAAGTCAACTCTAAATACGGAAAACCCGCACAGAGAGCCATGAAGAAATATTGCCCGACCCTCAATAACTTGCACAACTTTAGGAGAATGTACTCTCTGGTGTGCGAGCATTACTTTAATGAAAACTCGTGTGCGCTTCCCCGGTTGGCAGCCGAATACCTCGGACACAAATCAACGTCTTCCGTCGTTCTGACCTATCTCAATTTCAAGGTCAAGAACTTGGGACGACTCTCTTTTCTCTAGATTTGATTTTGAGCAAGGCCGCTTCTAGCTCTGCGTTGCGCTTCTGAAGAGCCAGAAACTGCTCGTGTAATAAAGCATATTGTTGTACTTTATACTTGTTTTCTTGTTCCGATTTTTTGCGTTTTAGATTGCTTACTTTGCACTGCTTTCTATGAAGAGATAGGTGCTCCTCGCACATATTGGCATACTTGTTGTGCTTTTCAGACCAAGCCACTTGTTTGCTGCAGCCAGGACTCATACATATTGTCGTAGAATTCATTGTGGAATTTTTTTTAATAAAAAGTTTTTTAAAAAAATCCCCCCTACGCATCACAAAACATACTGAAAAGGACCTTTGTAATTATAGCCAGGTCTACACATGCTGTCGAGAAGAGTCGGGGTTTGTAGAAATTTGTTTGGATAGATAATACGTCTATCGTCAGGCGCATTGACGACGCCCGCAGTTGCCAATACCTTGATGATCATCTCGGAACAATAAAAATGTTTATCGCTCCATTTTAGATCCCCGATAACAGGGAGCCCAAACATGCGATGCGCCAGCTCTGCTAAATGCCGAAACGCGATGGAGAAATCGTACTTGGCGCCGGAAAATTCCTTGCACACCTGCATGATGTCGGGCTTGCTGGACGTAGAAAGATGAAATCCATAAAGTCGGCGGCTGCTTTTCGATATTGTTTTGCGGAGATAGTACAAAAGTGGCGTTGCGTTGTAGAGATTGCTTTTTATGTCAATGTGCCAAACTACCAATTGTTTTGTTGGGGATTCGAGTACCATTGCCATGTGCCCTGGATGAATCACGCCGCCAGGTATGGTAACGATGACGTCGCCGTTGGCAAAAGGAAGCACAGTCCGGCGAGGGAATCGGGGTATTGGTTTGTGCGGTTGTCCAAAAAACAATACAAACAACAATACAAGCACGATTAAAACGCAACCAATCCACATTTTTTTCAGTTTATGAAAAATAAAATGAATTTATTCAAACAACTTGTCAAGATACAAGAAAAAAAACAAGAAGTTGGAGGCACCGAATCTTTTCTAGCATTGGCAGCCGCCGACGAAGGAATTCGCTTACCTTCTATTAATTCGGTTTCGTCAATTCCGAAATACATTGCCACTACATTAGCTCTTTCCACCACGTCTCTTCTTTTGAAGGCAGTCCAAGACTATTGGGAAAGGTCTAATATTCGTGAAAAAGCATACGAAAACATCACCAATGCTTATAAGACAGTAGCAAATGAAATTTTCAATAATCCAGATAACTTTGCAAGGTTTGACGGAAGATTAAAGGAACTCTTGAATGTTAAAAATCCCACCGCCGAAAACGTTAAAGAGATCAATAAAAGATTAGAAGAGGTAGCCAAAGAAGTAAAAGGAAAAATCGATTCTGAAATCAAAATCCCAAAGATATATGATGATGAAAAGGCACCTCGGCAGCGAATTGCAGAGGACATGATAGAACAAGTCAATTTGATAAAATCTGATTTTAAGGACAAAACCTACGAGAAAGCAGTTCGAGATTCTAAACATAAATATTATAGCCTTGACTACAAGGACCAGGTAGAAATGGAACTGGCGCTATTTGATGAATTGTTCAATTTATCGGAAGGGTTTAATTTTATATTTGATGATATTGATATGGATGGACTTGACTTCTTTCTTGAATATGATGACATGTTGAAAAACGAAAAAGCGAAGAATGCCTTGAAGTGCAACAAAATTATACAGTATTTTTATGGAGTATCCCAAGACAAACCAGACGTAAATGCGACGCTAATTGCTTTTTTAAGACGTTTGCACAACGCTTACAAACAAGAAAAACAAAATAACTTTAATTCAGTGACAGACATAGCTGAGTTCACATTGAAATTGAATCTTGTTGATAATAACGACTTAAGATGGAAGCAAACTATTTGGATTAGACGCTGGATAACATTAAATTATAAAAAAGAAACAGACTATCGAGACTATAAAGTTCTTGACAATTCAAAAAGCGTCCACCCGCTCGAGACCTACATCAATTTCGACAAAAATCAGCAAGATAAATCCGATCAAATGGATGTGGACACAGATGATAAAAGCTTAAGTGAGACGACTGAGGATTTAAACGTATTCTTTCAGAATCTTAATTTATATAAAAAATCCGAACACAACCCGGAGAGAAATGCCACCCCGGATCAGACTGCACCAACAACACACTTCGTTATGAACCGCCCGAAATTTGTTGCGCCTGATATTCAAAATTCCTAACATCTGACCAATTTAAATTCATGAATAAAAAACATGTGGTTTATTTATCTAATCTTTGCCATTCTATGCATTGTACTTGCGATAAGCTTTATTGGTTCTAGGCGAAAAAGACTTGTAGAACCGCTCCCTGAAACGTTTTACAACTGGGAGCAACATCCCGCGCCTCAGCGCCCAGTCCCATCGGTGCTCCCCACCCCAATCCCGGCTGATGTTCCCAAAAAACCTGTTCGGAGAAGGCCACCGCAAGGGCCGGTCCCAGTTCAGGTTCCGGTTCCACCTCCGCCCATAACACCACGATGGAAGGACGTTGCGGAGAGCCCGGGAATTATTTTTCAGCCCACAGAGACCGCGCGACTGGCAGTGACGGCAACCCAAGAACCCCCGAGAGAATCAGAGCGACTGGCAGTGACGGCACCCCAAGAACCCCCGAGAGAATCAGAGCGACTGGCAGTGACGGCACCCCAAGAACTCCTGAGAGAATCAGAGCGACTGGCAGTGACGACCCCCCAAGAACCCCAGAGAGAATCAGAGCGACTGGCCCCCCAAGAACTCCTGGCCACCCAAGAACACCTGGCCCCCCAAGAACCAGAGTCCAAGGCCCGCCCCATGGCGTTTACAGTCGTGTCATACAACATCCGCATCGACGCCGACAAGTATCCTGACGACTGGGAGAGCAGATCGGTGGAAGTATATTCCAACACGCTTCTGCGCAAGCCCTCGATCATTTGTCTTCAGGAAAACACGGACAAAACAACGGCGTTCTTCGGGGTCCAGCTACCTCAGTACCAGATGGTTTCCGCTGCGCGGTCTCCTACATCTTCCGAGTCAGTTCCCATATGGTTCGACACGCGCATTTGGCAGTCCGAGTCGGGCGGAACAATGCTCATGACAGAAAGGGGTCCTCTGCGGTGCAAGCAACCAGCTTGTTCTGGATCGACGCGATTTGGCGGGGTAACTTGCAAACATCCACGTATATTCACATGGGCAGTGCTACTGGCCCAAGGAAATAGGATACTTGTAGTCAATACCCATTTTCCGCTCGAAAAAGTTCTTCAGAAAGCCTGTATGACTCAGTTGCTCAGATGGCTGGGAAATCCAGCGCTCCCCAAGACGCAGGTTGTCTGCGGAGACTTTAACTCGCACACTCCGCACGCGATCAACCAGACACAGCGCGCGGGCTTTTCGTGTGGATTGGACTTTAGCACGCAATCGACCTTTGGCACGTTTCGGTTTGTGGATCCGGATACTCCAAGATTGGACTACATTTTGTTTCGGGGTTCTTTGCGACTTCAGGACTCTGGAATATCCGACTACACATACGGACCCAACAGCAAAAGGCCGTCAGACCACTCTCTTGTCTACAGTTCCTTCATTGTACATGCTCCCCCAGAGAAAGTTCCCCATAAAGATTCCTGGACCCAATGAGTTTTTATTTACACCCATCCCAGATCGTAATATAACAGGAGCACTAGATATCGCTGAGAGTTTGCAAAAGGGCAGAAAGCCATGGGCAGACTTTGCAACCAGGGTCTTTTTCGCAACCGACATGATTCCAGAGCACTCTGGAAAAACAAAAGAATGCTGTATGCTTTTAGAGACTCTCAGTGAATATAAAATAATCTACAAGAAGAGAGTCAACTTGGGCCCGGACGTATTTGCAGACGTCAAAAAGGAAATTTTTTTGGGCTCTCTTTTGGTCACGGGGAATGCAAGTCAGATTCAGCCGGCCGATGCGATTGCTTTGTGTCCAGATTACATCATTCTTCTCGCTGAAAAAAAATTCGATCCCTGGATTTTCTGCAACCACTTCCAAACCGTAGAAATATTCAAACCCATGTCTGCGCCGCGAACTAGCCTTACGTGCATGCTTGTGTGTGCGAATAATAAAAATCCAACGGCACCAACCCCTACCCCACCTCTCTACTGGGACCATTTTGTAAGCACGCACTGGCACTCCTCTGTGGTCGTCCAAGCCGATCGGGCTTCCAACGAGCTCGCGTCCTTTCTCAAAAAGATAATCCTAGAATGGCCCATCACAATCCCCGATTTTAAAATCATCGAAGAATTCTGTTTTCAGCAACAAAAAATTATGCTCAGCTCCTAGCCACATCCACACCCCCTTTTGGATATCTTCCTGGCCCTGGCTCTGGCCGCGACCCTGGCCTTAGCCCTGGCCCTGGCCTTAGCCCTGGCAAGGAGTCGGATCCTATTTTTTTGTTTCTGCAATAAAACATCTTTCAGTGTCATCTTTTTTTTTATTTATCGATATGGATTTTAAATTGACGGAGAATTCCCAAGTAAAACCCAGCGTCATTCCATGCACGTCCTTTATACAACCACGGTTTGATCGAGTGGAACACAAAGCGTTTGAAAAATATCCAGAAACAAGCAACAGTCCATGCATGCACGACGGAGAACCATTCAGCACACGCCCCGTTCCCATCCCTTCTGATTATTCAGAAGGGACTGGCATTTTCAGAGTTTATGGCCACTTTTGCTCTGTTAATTGCGCCCTTGCATACATAATAGAGACAAATCCCAACATGTCCAATCGCGTCCGAGCCTACTTCGAAGTCATGATAAGGGCTGTGTTTGGAATCAGAACCGCAATCAAACCGGCTCCGCCGATTATCAGACTCAAAAAGTTTCCAGGAGGAACACTTACTCTTGATGAATTCAGAAAGGGGTTTGAGTTTTGGAAGCCAGACACACTCCAGCCTCCCTTTGTTCCGAGCATTATTGCGTTCGAAGAGTCTGTGCCGATACCAGAATCCCAAAGCATTGGGTGCGAAATACCCACGGAAGGACTTTATTCTAGGTTTATCAAGGAGCAAAAAGAAGCATCAGCCGAATTGTCGTCCTCGGTCACCAAGAAACGCCGCAAAGTCACCATGAGGGACACCGACAAGGCAACGAACTCTCCAAAGAAATCTGGTTTTGCTACATCTGTGAGAACTCTTAAGAAATTTTTTGTCGGTAATAAATGATTTTTTTTTAAGTTATTCATAGTTAAAACAAAACACAATGAGCAGAGAGTCGTTCAATGATCTAATATATCACCAGAAAGCTGCGAAGAAGGGTATTTCTACCGGTAAAGCTCTCGTAGCGGCCATTGGGACAGGGGCCTTGTCAGCAGGTGTTTCAGGATATTTAGTAAATAAAAAAAACAAGCAAACAGCTTCTCAGAACCAATATGGACAGAAGACACAGGATCTGGAGGCGGAAAAAAGAAAATTGAGTGCAGAGGTGAGCCAATGTAAACAGGAAGTACTCGAGCTGAAAAGGCAAAATACAGTGTTGGCTGCGGAAAGAAATCAAATACATACAAAGTTGAGAAACTATGAAAATGAGGGAAATAAGCTACTTGCTGAGGTAAATAAGCTACGTGCGGAAAAACAACAAACTAGTGAAATGTTGAGCAAATATGAAAATGAGCGGAGGGAGCTACTTGCGGAAAACCAAAATCTAAGAAAACACGTGGGGGAGTTTCAAAATGCCCCGCCGAAAAAAGATGAAGGTTTAATTCCAAAACTTGGAGATATGTCCGTGTCCATTAAACCAGACAAAATGGAAAAGAATGTTGTAGATTACTTGAACAAAATATTGTCTATTATTAACAATGCCTCAGACAATTTTAAGATAGAACAAAAGCTGGACCAAAATCTCAACTTGTCCGACATAGTATTTCTTAAATTGAAAAGATATATTGCAACAGTGGAATTGTGGTTTAAAGACATCACTGAAAAAGTCAATAATATCAAAATCTCCAAAGAATATACAAGAATCAATGAAAAACTTGCAGCAATGAGTGGTGAATGGATTGAAAAGGCGCAATCGGACACAGAATGTTACAGCAAAGTAAATAATGTGTTGACCTCTTTAAAAAATAGCAATTCTAATGGAATGGACGAAAGTAAGAGTTTGATGCTGGATGATAAAGGCCGTAAATTATATATTGATTTCGAGTTAATGCTGAATGAAGCTGTTCTTTTTAAAAATGAAATTGTACCAATAGCAAATGAAATATCAACATTACTTGGGTCAGGAAATCCTGATGATAAAACCATATTTGGTAATTTTCTTGGGCAAATGAAAGCGCTCTGTAAACAAGTAGATATTATCTATAGCTATGCTCAAAACGGAGAAAAGGACTCCAAAACCCTTTTTAAAAAAGTCGAGTTAATCACATATAATATTTATGGTTATTCCTTACAATTAGCAGCATTGTGTGAATTAGACAATAATATAACACCGTCGTTGAAAGTGTTAGTTTATGATATGTCAGATATTGTATATTACAGAAAAAAGTTTATACAAGATATCTTGAATGTATTAGGTATATTCCCATTAAATTGGAAAGTTTTTAAACAGGATAAAATGGAAAATATTACCATTGAAACGATACAAAAGATAACAGCGATGAAGAATGAGAATTCAGGTTATGCCAACTTTGAGACATTAATATTAAATATTTTTGATAATAAGGATTATAAAGTCCAACAAGAAAGATTCACACCAGGACAAAGAAATATCCTAGAAAAAATCAAAACAACTTTTATTGATCCCGCCAATGAGTTAACCAAGTCAATGGATAAATGGAATGATGTAATTCCACCAACATGCGAGTTGAAAAACGTCCTAAAAAGGGCTTCATGTTACTTTGAAAAAGCAAGTATAAAAAGGCGAGTAAAACATGACTTTAGTTCTCGTGTGGATGATAATGAACCCCGTCCAAAATCCCAGAAAACTGCGAGTAATAGCTTTGTTTTTTCTATGAATGATAATGAACTCCATCCAGAATCCCGAAAAATTGGGGGTGCCCAGAATCTAAGTAGTAATAGCGATGATAGTAAAAAACAGGAAACTACCGACTTATCAATGACCATATAAGTAAGAAAGCTTCAAGTAGTAACGAACGATTAACGTCCCTGAACCCTTTTCAGCCACAACAATGTCGGAACGCCGCAAGGCTTACCAGGATATACATTAACGGACTGGTCTCTTGGAACAAAAATAAATTGCGAATACTGAGTAAATACAAAATCATTTGGAGGAATGCTAAACATTTTTTTCTTGTAGTAAAACATTTAATTGCTTATGTTGGTAGCCTCCGGTTATTTTTTTTGCTATTAATAAACGTTTGTTTTTTTCGTTTGGTGCTGTATTCATTTTTTTAGTTCGGAGATGGATCAGCAACAGAGTCAAGAGCAGGCGCGGTATTTAACTGCCCGACTTGCTGACCTGGAAACGCGCAAAGATGGTTTCTATGCCGATTGTAAACGACCTCTTGGCAATGTCATTCAGGGCTACCAGACGCGATGGAAACGGGTTGGCGAAAAGATGACCAGTCTGACTGCGCAGACTTATATAGAATCTGTGATGCGCGGGTTTTCTATGGGTCAGATTGTTTTGACCATGGTGGTTCTGAAAAGCCCTCACTTTATGCTGATGCCGGAATCCATGAAGATTACAATCCAGTCGATTCCAGTTGTCCAGTACAATAAACATTTGGATTGGCCGGTCTTTTTACAAAAATTGTTTGATAGCATCAAGAAGAGCGTTCTCCCAGCTGCATCCGAGGTTTCGTTCTTGTTTGACAAGTACATGCGCTGGATTGTTGGCAAGCTCCAGACAAACCCCAAGTACTTTGAAAATTCTACTAGAATAGGACTTCTCTACAATGCGTTGCGCGGCGCCACAAGTGCGGAGAGAAAGCTGGAAGTTTTCCAGGATTGGGATTCGGAAATGGAGGCTTCTTTTGGGTGTAAAAAGCCGGTTGATTCCGAGGCCGAGTTTGTCTACTTGACGTTTTGGCAAAATATCGAAGAACAAAGCACGGCGTCGGTCGCTTCCGCGCTGGTTCGGGTGCAGCTTACAAACCGAGCGCTTCAGCTCTTCCAATCAAACCAAACTCCGTACCGCCCTCCGAAGCATCCAATAGAGTTTGGACTCGTTAAAGTTGGGCATGCAAAGATGTCTAACAATCCAAGTTATCAGGTGTTTCCGTATCCGCCTTCTTTCTTTGGAAGCTCTCATCACGAGCTTGTAGCCACATGCCAAATATCCATCCACGGCCTCACAGCCGAACTACCCGTAACACTGGAGCTTCCCATTATTCGGTTTTGGTTTCAGATGTCCAATTCCAGTCTTTTGTCGAAAAAGTTGGGGAACGAGATTATGTGTGATTTAAAAACAAACATAGATGTTTAGCCATATTTACAATGCGCTGATCGCAGAACCAATAAAAAAACTTTATTTTAACGGACCATCTGTTGGTATGTTGGGGTTTTGGGGAGGTAAACATAAATCTGAAATATGTCATTTGTTGACATCTGTAGATAGTATTTTTTGGGACCAAAACACCGAGTCTTGCGAAAGATTATTGAATGACCGGTTTCAGGCATTTCAGACAACGGTCGAAGTTGTAATTTATTTTGGAATGATGTGGCAATTATTCAAGTTTTTACCGCCACTAATATAATAGGCTCCTTT
>Ga0114964_10002810_pt1 | contig 12022 bp, 16 predicted proteins | sample C_131016_MF_Meta_FD_92638 | JGI IMG/M metagenome (GOLD analysis project Ga0114964, IMG submission 92638) | Freshwater microbial communities from Lake Croche, Canada to study carbon cycling - C_131016_MF_MetaG | ecosystem: Environmental > Aquatic > Freshwater > Lake | place: Lake Croche, Canada... | reverse complement strand
CACCCATAAAAAAATATAAAGGTTACTCCCATAATTATTCCAATTATTGTAGCCAATACAAATATATCGTTAATAGCGGTTTGCGTCATATAGCATGCGACAAATAATTCTGGCGAGTGTAAATCATGGCTTCGCGTTACATCACAATTCACGAAATTTCCTTGCGTCATATTGTTACGTAAATACATTAAACTATATCTAAATGATTTAATTATAAATATAAACAATTCCGGCAGATGAATTGAAGTCTTGCGCTCCAATCGCTAATTGTGAACTATACAAACCATATGCAGAACACTTAGACCACGATAAACTAGAACCAAACTTGGAAGATTGACTGCTAGGATTATTTATTGTCTGTATAACTGCGCCAGTGTTAGGATTTAACAATAATACCGAATTTCTATTTGGCTCTCCAACAGCAATTTGCGAATCGTCTGGCGACCACCCCACATTGGTTGCGAGGCTTGGGCTAGAAGTTACGTTGCTTGCAAAAATAGTATTTATTTGAGCAAGAGTATAAGGATTATAAACATATATAAATCCAAGATTTTGTGAATTCAAGTAAGCGCCAATTGCCAGTTTTGTTCCTCCGTTAGACCATGATAAAGATAGTCCAAAATTCGTAACTCCACTTGTAGGTGAATCTATTGAACCAACAATGGCGTAAGCATTATTGTAAATATATACTCTTCCTGTTTGGCTTGCGGCTATAAATACACTCTGCATGCCTATAGCTAATAATAAACTATCTGGAGACCACGTCAAACTAGAACCAAAAAATGAATTGGGCGTTGTTGTTCCTAACGGTGAAATAATTGTATTTATTAATAAACCCGTGTTTGGGTCATATATATAAACGCGACCATAACCATTATTTGTGCTATAATAAGGTGACCCTATGGCAAGTTTTGTTCCATCTGGAGACCATGATAAATTCAAACCAAATTGACCCTTTAAATTTTGATTAGCAGTTTGAATAGAACGAATTAATGTTCCGTCAGCATTACATATATAAACTATTCCCTCGTCATTGGCTGCGCTTGGGTAAATTGGTGCACCAATTGCCAATTTGGTCATGTCAGGAGACCATGATACTGCGGAGCCAAATTGAGAACCTGTTCCAGAAATAGAGTTAATTATTTTATTTAATGAACCGGAAATACTGGAACAGTTCGGCGTCCGCGGCGGAGGATAAGGATTGGGCCAAACATCATTAAAATACCAGTTATAAGCATAATCATTTGATCCGCCGCTCATTTGTAATCCAAGACGAGAAAAAGATCTGCTGCAAGGATATTGAGTGTTGCAACTTGTTGCGTGAATCATTTTAGCGCGTCTTGTGGCAATACTAGATGCACCGACGCCGGCACCAGTCACATAAGTGTTGTTAACATCAGCAGGTTGATTTGTAATTAATCCGAGAGCAAAGTTGCGTCTACCACCGGCACCATTGCTTTTCTTATAATTGAATCCACCTTTTCCTACCCAGAAACTTCCATTAGGCATTTTATATATATTACAGAAATATATTATAATTTTAACCAAGCAATGCAAATTTAGAGACAACCATTCCAAATAAAATTAATATCATTCCCACATAATCGTCAATTGTTGTCGCGACATTTAACCAAAACTGATTGCTAAATAGTTGTCCTAAAAACTGAAAAACATAAGAAGACAGTGCCATTTGCGCGGGATTTAAGAATGTATAACCAATGCGTTGCATGGGAACCACAAATAACCATTCCATTGTGGCCCAAAATTCGGACGCCAATAATTTGTTATACGCGGTTGCATCGGCTCCTTTAAACGTTGTTTGTAAGAACATTGCCAACATAACCGTAACAACAACCAATATATTAAGAAGCACCCACAATAATACTTTGTAAACAGAGACCATTTATATTTAAATGATAAAATTAAATTATATTCGCATATTTTAACAATGAACCTAGGCAATTCTAAAATTATTTATTATGTTTTATACTATGCGTTGTTTGCAATAGGTCAAGCGCTAAGCATGTGGGGTCAATACGTGACATTACCATATACAAATCTTACTTATTGGCAAGCATTTTCAATGGCAATACCATTTGCATGGTCAAATTGGTTATTTACAACTTTTGCAATAGATATTGGACATACACACGACATTGCCTCACCAACACAAGACACCTTTTTACTTATTGTTCTGCAGTTTACCTACCTTTTAATTATTAATAGATTCTACTTGAAGAAACACATCACAAAGAGCGATCTTTACGCGCTTTTCATTATTTTGATAGGTTACGCGGTGAGTTTATTTCATTTGATCTCAAAGGCACTAGGCAAAAAAGAACCAAAACTTAACAAAAAAACTGAAGATGGTGAGGAATTCATATTAGATAACAGTCCTTAAAATAAAAATAAAGATTTCTTTTCGCTGAAAGCTTTATTTAACCGCATTTTGCTCTACTTTTTTAAAGTAGATTTTGCTCTACTTTTTTAAAGTAGATTTTGCTCCACTTTTTCTAAAAGTGGATTTTTCTAAAAGTGGATTTTTCTAAAGTAGATTTTGGCTCAACCTTTTCAAAAGGTTGAGGATTAGGAGATCTTTCTAGTGGGGATGTCAGAAGACACCAAGTAAATGGAGTTCTCTGTAATAATAATAAATTCAGTTCCACTCTTGTAAAACTTGGCAATAGGTGAAGTGTACTCATCCTCACTCTTCACCAACAACTTTTCGCCGGTCTCCTTAACACCAACAAGCGCCTTCTTATCAAGCGAAACCGACCAATAATCCAACATAATTGGCTTATCTTCAACGATTGCCAATTTTGCGGCGTGTCTTAAAGTAATGTCACTGGGTAATCTATAATTAGATGCTTCAGTTTTGGGTTGTTCTACAGACATATTTATATTAAAGAAGTTTTAAAAGTCTTTAAATACTTATAAGAATAAAGTATTTAAATTTAATATTTCTATAAAATATAAAATGAATGCAATAACAATCAATAATAATAATAATAATCGTTTTTCATTGAACGATTCCAATAATTATATATGCAATTTAACTAATACTATAGGTGACATTGTAAACAAATATAATACACTGTTGATGGAATATTTAAATTTTATTGTTGATAATATTAACGAAAAAAATTCGGCATATAGTAAATTCATTATAGAGCGAGGAATAGAAACAATAACGCACGTTTTTACAATGTTATTATATTATTCTAGAAACGTTGATATGGCATATTATCATGGACAAAGGTCATTTTATTTTTATGTAGAGTTTATTGGTCAAATATCCGAGGATCAGCATACATTTCTGAATTTAAGTTCGCGCGACGCCGCAATGTTTGTATATAAAAAAACAATATTTGAATTATCAGCGGATTATCGCAAAAATCTAACAGAACCATCCAAAGATACAATTGAAAAACTTGACACCCTTAATGTAAATATTAATATTTTTAAGAATATTATTTTTTTTACTTTGCAAGAAATGAAGATAACCGAAAAAAATGCCATTATTGGAAATTTAGTAAAACATATGGAAAGTATGTGCAATAAATTATTAAAATACAAATTTACAATTCAAGAATATAATACAATAGAAAATTTTGTAAGTTTGATGAGCAAAAATGTAAGCATTACTAAATATTATGAATTGGTTGATCAATTTATCCAAAAGTATTCAAAAATAAAACCAGAATCTGCAAATAAAATTAGTGACGCAAGAATTAGCGAAAAATTTACCGATCCATTGTGCGAATCAAAGTTGGAAGAATCTTCTGAGAAATTTATTAAATGGATATTGGCCTAACTAAAAAAACAATCCAAATCCAATGACCTACGTCAAAATAAAGTATAAATATAATGTATATGTTATTGTCTCAAAATAAACACAATTATACGCAGATATTTGTCACAATTATTGGCGGATACATTGGCGCTCTCTTACCAAATAAATTATCCAACATTCCACACTTATTAATGGCCGTTATAATAGGGTCGTTGGCAAGCAAAGTCGTTTATGGTGATTTTGATGTAGGATACCAATGGTCGCAAAGTGACATTTATTATTGGTTTGTCACTGTAATAGAAGCGCTTCTTGGGGGTTATTTGGCTCTTTGCGTGAAAAAAATTTCTAATAAATAAAAATGTATCAATTTTGGCATTTACTTCGTTTTAACCTTTTCTAAAGGTGGTTACGATTCAACGTCAACCTGAATAATTTTGCGACGAACCTTCTTTTTCTTATCTTTTGAAATCTTATTTTCAGCAGTGATTAATTTCTGGTTAATCTTATGGAATTCTGTGCATAACAAAACCTTTAAGAATTCGTAAATAGCGAATAGAACGTCGTCATTGCACATGCCAACAATAAGAATACTTCCTGTTCTAAAAATCATAAAGCTAACTTCAACAATTTTGTTATACTTTTTGTTGTCCTTGTCTTCCTGCGAAATTTGACTTCCTGTTTGAACGGTCAATTGCGGATTATAATAGAATTTGCATTGAATTCCAGGATACGAACAAGGATCATAAATGCAATGAATATTATATTTAAATTTTAGGATATCAAATAAAGTCTCACGATTGATGTAAAATCCACAGTTAAAGTTTGAATTAATAAGAACAGTGTCGCTTGTTTGCAAGTATTCAAGTTTCTCCTTAACGTGGGGCTGAAGATTGTGAATAATGTTCTTCAAGACTTCTTCAAATATCTCATCAGTTTGAATGCCAGGAATCTCTAATTTTCCAGTATTAAACACTTTAATATGAAATTCTTTGAATGCGTCTTTAATTTTAATGCGCATAATAATAACAAAGCAATTGTAAAACGCACTCTTCTTTTTGCACCTGTAACTCATGATGTCCTTCTTGGATATTCCAATACTTACTTTTCTAATATCTTTGAATTTGATTCGCCCATTTGGATTGTTAATACTAGTAATAATTTGCTCTTCAAAATAAGTTTCAGTCTTAAGATTCTCTGCGACAATATCCAGTTCTTCTTGACAGAGAGAATTAAACTTCATTTGCTTCTTTATGACACCATTAACCGGTTTTGCGTATGAAATTACAGGAATGTTCCAGAAAACCTCCTTTAAATTAATTTCTTTATTCAAATAAGCAATTTTTGATTTAGTTGATATATAAATTTCGGTTGCTTTAGGAGCCTCAGAAAGTTCTAAATCAAGGTTGGAAATAATTTCATTGTCGTTTTCAATGTTGATATCGTCTGATAATCCCTCATCATAATCAGGCGATATAAAGTTTTTCCATTCGTCATCTATAGTAATTGCCATGGTTTTAGCCATAAGGATACTTGTAATTTGGCTTTATATTCTTTAAGTTAAATTATTTCAATTTATTTTCTAATTATATAGAATATAAATGTTAGGTTGTAAAGCGCACATCATCCATGAAAGGAGTAATCTCATTCCAATTCCAAAAAACTTATCTACAACAGATTTTAACTGCAAAGACGTGTCATATGGTTTGAAGCAAAATTGTTTTGATCCTTCAAAGAGTTCTCCACCAAATGAATTTATGCTTAAGTTGCATAAAAGAATGAGTCTTTACGAGTCTTTAGAAACAAAAGATGATAAGCGCGCCAACGAATAATTAATATAATATGAATTCTTGCAGTCTTGATAATGCATTATATTCTCCACAAATTTTAAACAGTCCCTTGAAATAACGTGTGGTTTATTACGAATAATATAATTTAAAAAATCTTTAATTATATTTTTTTTGTCAATGTTATAATTAATGCTGATTTCTTGAATGTAAGCATCTAATTCTGCAATAGATGCCTTTTTTATAAATTTATTATATATCGTCTCCCATACAGTTACGTCAATAATATTAAAATTGCTATCAATAATATTTTGATTTGACTGCATAAAATTTATCATGCTTCTCATATCGGACCCGTACAAATTTTGAATTAAATTCAATGAATTTATCGTTATATTTAGCCCTTCGTTATCTGAAATATTCTTTAAAAACTGAATAATGTCATTTTTCGGGAGTTGATTGAAGCGGAGTCGCAAAAACTCATTCTGCAATCCTTCGTCAATTCTACTGATATAATTGCAAATTAAACAGAATCTTACTGTGCTTGAGTAACTTTGAATCAAATAATGAAGCGCTTGCTGAGCATTTTTTGTCATGTAATCAACTTCGTCTAATATTACAAATTTCATGCCTTTTCCAAAGAGCGTTTTGGAATTAACAAACTGGCTAATTTGATTGCGAATTATATCTACACCTCTGTCATTAGATGCATTTAACGTAATGGTTAATTCACTAGTTCGTTGATTATGTTTCTTGTGATATTCATTTATTAAAATCATTACGCTAGACGTTTTTCCTGTGCCTGGAGGTCCATATAGCAATAAATGTGGGAAATAAGAGGTTTCAATGATATTTTTCATAATAATTTTGTTTAATGGATCTAACACAACATCGTCGAATTTTGATGGTCTGTAAAATTCCACCCAAGGGATGCTACTCATTTATTTAAATTATATACTGTAGTTTTTAATATATAATCCAAATTAAAACTAATAAAAAAGACAAACAAAAAGACAAATAAAGAACAAATAAAAAACAAATAAAAAAGAATAAAATTGAAATAATTAATTCCAACTAATATTATGGACAATCAAAAAACAAAAATGGCTGCAACAGGCTATCTAGAACTATTTATGGGACCGATGTATTCTGGAAAAACGTCTAAACTACTAGAAATTTACAAGCAGTGCTCCTTTTGCAACATTCCAGTCGCGGTTATTAATCATTGTGCCGACACAAGATATCACGAATCAATGCTTTCCACTCATGACAAAAACATGATTCCGTGCATCCAAACTCACCGCATTAAAGATGTGTGGGATAATCGCGACGTAGAAGAAGCATTTGATGAGACGTCAAGCAAACATTTGAAGCTTCGCGTAGCAGAAGTTATTTTGATTAATGAAGGGCAATTCTTTGAGGATTTGTATGAATGTGTTTTGGATATGGTTAAAGAAAAGAAAAAGGTTTACATCGCCGGACTAGATGGCGACTTTGAGAGAAAACGGTTTGGACAAATGCTGGATCTTATTCCCAAGTGCAATGATTACACAAAACTCAAGTCATTGTGCTCTATTTGCAAAAACGGAGAACCAGGAATATTCTCTCTTCGTTTATCAAAAGAAACTCAGCAGACGCTAGTTGGGTCTGATAACTACGTTCCTGTGTGCAGAAATTGTTATGACAAAAATAATTGTCCTTGAAAAATACCCGTTTAAATATTTATTAAAACAATTTAAATTACTAGTAATATAATACGTATAATATAAAATGAGTAAAGTTTCAGAGGAAGCGATAAAACCTAAGAGGGGAAGAAGATCTAAAAAAGATATATTGGCTAATCAAGAGAAAGCAAAAAATGATGCACTTGCAACAAAAGAAGCGGAAAATAAGGTTATTTTTTCTTCAGAGTCTAATATTCAATTGCAAATATCTTCCGAAAAATTAGAAGAAGACGGAACTGAAATTGTTGAATCTGATTCATCAAATGAAGGTGAAAATGAAGGTGAAAATGAAGGTGAAAATGTAGTTGTTAAATCGCCAGGAAAGAAGCGAGGAAGAAAGCCAAAAGGAGGAAAAATAATACAACAAAACTTGTCAATCGTAGAACAGAAGGAAGCAAAACCGAATGTCATATTGCATTTAAAATGCTCAATGAAAGATTTGCAAATGTCTGGAGACTATAATTCTAATTTTACGTCTTCAAATATTGAGTCATTTACATTTGGTGGCCCAAAAAATGACTGTTTTTATGAAATTATTAACAAGCCAGAAGAAGACAATGCAATAATGAGTCCGCCGGAAATTATATGTTCCACAAATATTTCTAGCATTAAAAATATAAATTATAATGATAGTCAAGAAGACGACAATTGCGAAACAAAAGAAATATGGAAAAAACTCAAAACTCTTGAACATAATTTGCACATTAACAATATTTCAGATAAAAAGTCTGCTTGTTTTTGGTGTTCATACGACTTTGACAATCCGCCTATTTATATACCAAAACATTTTATAAAGGATTCGTATCACGTTTATGGATGTTTTTGCAGTCCAGAATGCGCGACCGCTCATTTAATGGAAGAAAATATAGACAGTTCAACAAAGTTTGAGCGATATTATTTAATAAATCACATTTACTCAAAAATATACCAATACTCAAAGAATATTAAACCAGCCCCAAACCCACATTATATGTTGGAGCGTTATTATGGGAATTTAACCATACAAGAATACCGCTCTCTACTTAAATCGGAACGTTTATTTTTAATTGTAGATAAACCTTTAACGAGAATACTTCCCGAATTTCATGAAGATAATGACGATTTTATTATTAACAATAAAATTATACAGTCAAATAGCTATCAATTAAAGAAAAGACTTCAGAAAAAACAACAAACAAAAAATAATATTGTAAATGAACAATTTGGATTGGCTTAAATGCAAATAAATAATAAAAATTATTGGAATTATTATTTATTTTTTTACAAGCTTCACATTATTGTTCATGTTTATTTCATATTTTAATTTATCGTCTTGTTTTGCATTAAAATCGCGAATGGAATCGTCTAATTTATGTCTAAGTTGCCTGTATATTTCTTGATTAAGTGATTTTGAAACCGCTTTAGGTTTTTCAACAATTCCCATGTATTCTTTAATTACTTTTATTGGGTCGTCGTTGCACTCTATTAACTTGTCTCTCGCGACTTCCATGTTATAATCTGTTTGTCTCATGATCATTTGAATTTTTTCTGATGCCTCAGATTCACATATAATTGTAATATTGTCCATTTATACATATTGTTTAAATATTTTCTAAATCATATTAAACGAAATTTACTAATATAAAATATCTAAGAGTAATGTCTCGGTTGCCAACGATTATTGATATTCAACCAATTTTAAACGAAGTTAGCGTTGTAGTTAAGAACGGAATACAAGATGTAATATACAATTACACACAGTCGCATTTAACTAGAGAACTTGAAAAGTGTAGAGCTGAAATGGAATATTATAAAAAGGAGCTTGAAATTTTGCAAAAACACAATACACGGCTAAACATTTCCAGGGAAAATATTTCTCTGAACATTGAAGAAGTGTCCGATACACAAAGCGACGATGATTGTACTATTGAAAAAATTTTATTGCAAAATGAAGTAACATATAAAAATGAGCGCGTTTCTGTTCCTGAATCTAGCGATGAAGAGGAAAGTGATGAAGAGGAAAGCGATGAAGAACAAGATGAAGAAGAACAAGATGAAGAAGAACAAGATGAAGAGGAAAAAGAAGAGGAACAAGATGAAGAAGAACAAGATGAAGAACAAAATGAAGAGGAACAAGAACAAGATGAAGAACAAGAAGAAGAGGAAGAACAAGATGAAGAACAAGAACAAGATGAAGAACAAGATGAAGAACAAGATGAAGAACAAGATGAAGAACAAAATGAAGAGGAAAAAGAACAAGATGAAGAAGAACAAGATGAAGACGAAAAAGATGATGAAGAAGAACAAGAGGCAGAAGATGATAAAGATGATGAAGATGATGAAGAGGATGAAGAAGAAATGGACACCGAGGCTGAAGAGGATGAGGCAAGCGAAGAAGATGACGAAGAGGAAGTCTTTGAAATTGAAATTGAAGATGTTACCTATTTCGCAACTAATGAGGAAAATGGACCAATCTATGAAGTAGATAAGGATGGCGATCCTGGAAATCAAGTTGGCTATTTAAAGGACGGTGAACCATTTTTTTATTGATATAATATAAGTTAACCATGTTTAAATTGTGTCCACCTGCATTAATTTATATCGTTTTTTCTATAGCTCAAATTCTAATTGACACATTTAAAGGGCTTTACAATACTGCGTTTATGAAGTTTGTTGTTGCAATACTTGTGACTCTTTTATTAAATGGTTTGTGTGACGGCGGTTTAGGCGTTATTTCCTGGATCATTGTTTTCATTCCATTTATTTTAATGACTTTCGTGGTAGCAATGTTATTATACATATTTGGATTAAATACAACAATTGGCCAGGCCCCTCAAACCAGCGTTTATATTGCAAAACAACCTGAAAACAAAACAGTATCTACCCCAACAACTGTTTTTAAGAAAAACTTTTTCCCGAATTCTTCAACATCTCCGGCATATGAGAGTTTCTCAAGTATATAAGCAAAAACTATTTAAAAATTTATATACAATTTATTCACGGTTAATGACTATAATTAACGTTTTTACGCTTGGGGTGGGGTTACATGTATTCATGACGTACTGTTTTCCAAATGAATACAATATTGCTCTTTTAAAATTATCATTTTATGCAATTATGTTTTACACCCATATTGAAATGCATGCTAAGAAATTATATTATCATCCGTCTTTTAAGCCTGTAAAATCGTTTATTGAAAATTTAAATAATAATTCTGAGATAGACGTAATAAAGTTTAATCAACTAATGTTCTCAACAAATAAAAAATATATATTGGTTCATCAGTTTCTCTTGTATGATTTTATTATATTTTCGGATTATGAAAAAGTAACAGAAACTTCGCCAAAAGTAAACAAGGTATTATTTTTTGGTTTTCCAAAACTTCCATTAAATTTTGATTATAAGTTGTGCAGGTTTTCGTTTATGTCAATAACGGTAAAGTTTAATGGAACAAAGTATCAAATCAAGCTATCAAATGATTATGAGAATTATTATATTGTCGGAAATAAAATAAATCTTCTTTTAATCTCACATTTGTTGAAAAAGCAGCATAATGTTAACTGCGATGAAATTAGCGGAATATACGAGTTGGACATTATTGATCACAATGTGAATATGAAATCGTTTAATCAAAATGACGAAATAACATTTGGTCAGGACAATTATACTGTAGCGCCATTTATTTGCGTGGATACATCTAACGTAACTGTTTTGGATATTATGAATAAGTCTTTGGAAAATATTGACAATTCATAAATGAATGACTGCATATTGGATCACATATTATAATAAAAAATGCACGGATTCGCTACTAAATTTTAGAAAAAATACAAATTTTTATTTTTTCTAAATACGAGATTATTTTTAATACTTTTCTAAATGCATTAGTTTTTGCTCTTCGTTGCAGCAATTGCCTTATCAGCGTTCTTAATTGCTTTGTTGGCCATCTTTTTTGCATATTTTGCCATATTGCTCGCAGCCTTCATTTGTTGTTTCATTTCATCTAAAACAGGACCTTCATCAGGACCTTCAGAATCATCTACAGAGTTATCTCCATAAAAAGTTTTAACTAACGCAATTCCACCTAAAACACCGGCAGAAACTAACAAAACGTCGCGAACTTGCTTGGGAAGTTTATTCCACCAGTTTGACGTAACAGCCTTGACATCCTCTACAGCCTTGACATTCTCTACAGCCTTGACATCCTCTACGGCCTTGACAGGTTCTTCTTTGTCGCCCATTATACATTTATTTTATATAGTATTTTTAACAAATAAAATAAATTAACGCATTTTTTATAGAATCTCCTTGTACCATGCAAGAATTCAATAGCAATCTGCAGTACTCACTCCACTGCCGTCCTCACACTGCCGTCCTCACACTGTGTTTGGCACCCTACCTGTAATCCTCAATCACTCCCCCACCAGGAACTACCCGTCCACTCCTTCAAGGCCGCCGCCTTGTTCGCATTCGCCACCGCCAACTGATTCTGCGCATTCGTTACTGCCAACACTGCTTTATCTAGTTCAATCTTCAAGCTATTCGCGGAAGCTAAAGCATCAACCGCCCGGTCCGCCGCATCCTTCGCAGCTTTCTTGGCCGCCACTGCTCTCTTGGCCTTAGCCGCTGCTGTCGTGGCCTTAGCCGCTGCTTTCGTGGCCTTAGCCGCTGCTGTTTTAGCCGCCTCCGCTGCTGTCGTGGCTGCCTCCAAATCCTTCTCCGCAACATCCCACTTATCCTTT
>Ga0114964_10002809_pt1 | contig 12022 bp, 9 predicted proteins | sample C_131016_MF_Meta_FD_92638 | JGI IMG/M metagenome (GOLD analysis project Ga0114964, IMG submission 92638) | Freshwater microbial communities from Lake Croche, Canada to study carbon cycling - C_131016_MF_MetaG | ecosystem: Environmental > Aquatic > Freshwater > Lake | place: Lake Croche, Canada... | reverse complement strand
TCATCACATCCTGGGGCTGTAGCCGGTCCCAAGGGTATGGCTGTTCGCCATTTAAAGTGGTACGTGAGCTGGGTTTAAAACGTCGTGAGACAGTTTGGTCCCTATCTGCCGTGGGCGTTGGAAATTTGAAGGGACCTGCTCCTAGTACGAGAGGACCGGAGTGGACGTATCTCTGGTGGACCGGTTGTCATGCCAATGGCATAGCCGGGTAGCTAAATACGGAAGAGATAAACGCTGAAAGCATCTAAGCGTGAAACTCGCCTTGAGATGAGATTTCCCTGGGGGTTTAACCCCCCTAAAGAGTCGTTCGAGACCAGGACGTTGATAGGACGGATGTGGAAGCGCAGTAATGCGTTAAGCTGACCGTTACTAATTGCTCGTGAGGCTTGATCCTATAACCTTAAAACTTGAACCTGATGGTGATGAAAGTCATTGTTAAGTTGAGTGGCAGGTGTTACTGGAGTAACTTTTAAAAAGGTTAGTTAGACAATGTAATCAAAGAACGCCATTAACTTTACTTCTTCTGTTTGTTAAAAACTGCATGATTGCTTAGTGATAAGTGATGATGAAGTTTAAGACGCTATTCTTATGAAAATAGGAATGAGCGCACAGCATTTCTGCTTGTGATAGGCAATTGAGTGAGAGCTCAACAGCGCACAAGAGTTACCAGTTATGCTTGGCGGCCATAGCGGTTTGGACCCACCCCTTCCCATCTCGAACAGGGCCGTGAAACGAACCAGCGCCAATGATAGTATGCTTTTTGCATGCGAAAGTAGGTCACTGCCAAGCTATTTATACAGCCCTCCGAAACGAGGCAGCAACAGCCCCTCTATGTGAATAGTGGGGCTTTTTGCTTTTTAATTTACCCCATAGAATCAACGATTCGGATGTTTGGATCTGCAATGCTAAGGAGGGGATTCTTTATTAACCCATAGATTGCTGACAACTACTCCTTTTTTATTAAAAAACAATTGTACTCAGTCATTCCAATTCATTGAATTGATTGGTATAATGCGGCAAGAATTTGTTGATGGGCTTTGTGCCCATTTTTTGTTTCTGCAACTTATGTAGCTTTCAAAGACGTTGTTGCAGAATTAAGGGGTTTTATCATGCAAGATTTGCATACATTGATAGAGAATTCGGTTACCCAATTAGGCTACGCCTTGGTTGACCTTGAGATTTCAAATCGCGGCAAAGTGCTACGTGTTTTTATTGATAAGCAAAATCCAGCGGATGTAAAAGACAGCGTTAATATTGATGATTGCGTTTTGGTTAGTAACCAGTTGGGTAATTTGCTGGCTGTTGAGCATGAGATTGAATATGATCGTATGGAAGTGTCGTCCCCAGGTATGGATCGAGTAATAAAAAAAGAATCCGATTTCATACGCTTTAATGGTGAGCGCGCTACCGTAAAATTACATGTACCTATTATAGAAATAGGTATAAGTGCCAAAGCTGGCGGCAAAGAAGAGCAAGTTACTAAAAAGAATTTTGTAGGATTTATACGTGGTGTCGAAGATGGCAATTTGCTTCTTGAGTGTGATGGTAAGACATATAAAATTGCGCTGACAAACATAGATAAGTCGCGTTTAAACCCAGTATTTTAAATTGATGCGTTTTAGATATGGTTATTTAAAACCAAGCATTGTGTAATTATTAGTCGGAGATAGAAAATGAGTCGTGAAATTTTATTATTGGTAGATGCCTTAGCGCATGAAAAAAATGTAAGTAAAGAGGTCATCTTTACGGCACTAGAGCTAGCTTTAGCATCAGCCACCAAGAAAAAACACCATGACGATGCTGATATTCGTGTGGCGATTGATCGTGAATCTGGCGAGTATTCAACCTTTAGGCGTTGGCAGTATGTGGAATATGACTTATTGGAAAACTCAGCCTATCAATTAGATGAGGAAGATGACAGGTCAAAAGGCTTAACTATTGGTGAGTATTATGAAGAGCCACTAGAAAGCATCGAGTTTGGTCGTATTGGCGCACAAGCCGCTAAACAAGTTATTTTACAAAAAGTGCGTGAAGCTGAACGTGAACAAATCTTAGAAGATTTCCTAGCGCGTGATGAAAAGTTAGTAACTGGTGTTATTAAACGCATGGAAAAAGGTAATGCAATTATTGAGGTTGGTCGTATTGAGTCTTTATTGCCACGTGAACAGATGATCCCTAAAGAAAATCTACGTGTAGGCGATCGTGTACGCGCTTATTTGTCTCGTATAGAGCGTGGTGGCCGTGGACCGCAACTGATTTTATCTAGAATTACTCCAGATTTTTTGGTGCGCTTGTTTGAATTAGAAGTGCCAGAAATTGAAGATGGATTGTTAGAAATTCGTGCTGCTGCACGTGATCCAGGTTTGCGTTCTAAAATTGCAGTTAAAAGTAATGACCAACGTATAGATCCAGTGGGTACTTGTGTAGGTATGCGTGGGTCGCGCGTGCAAGCTGTTACAGCTGAGTTAGCTGGTGAGCGTGTAGATATTGTACTGTGGAGCATAGAGCCTGCACAGTTTGTTATTAATGCCATGTCACCTGCTGAAGTTTCAAGCATTGTCGTGGATGAAGATGCACACAGTATGGATGTGGTTGTAGATGAAGAACAATTGGCGTTGGCAATTGGTCGAAATGGTCAAAATGTACGTTTGGCTTCTGAGCTTACTGGCTGGACGTTAAATATCTTAACTGTAGATCAAGCTGCGCAAAAAAATCAGGCTGAATTTGCCGGAGTAAGTCAGTTGTTTATGGATAAATTAGATGTTGACGCTGAGGTTGCGGAAATTCTAGTGCAAGAAGGTTTCAGTACCTTAGAAGAAATTGCCTATGTCCCATTGGCAGAAATGAATCAAATTGAAGCTTTTGATGAAGCAACTATTGAAGAGTTGCGTAAGCGTGCTCGTGCAGCGCTATTGACCGAAGCTATTGCTAAGGAAGAAAAAGTTGAAGAGGCCGCGGAAGATTTGTTAACTATGGAAGGCATGGATGATGCAACTGCACATCTGTTAGCTTCTAAGGGCGTGCCAACTATGGATGATTTAGCTGAGTTGGCTGTTGATGAGTTAGTAGAGCTGACGAATATGGATCCTGAGCGTGCAAAAACCTTAATTATGACGGCCCGTGCACCTTGGTTTAAATAACGAAAACATTGAATAAGTGCGGCAGATAAAAATACCCAGCATTATTCAATGTACTAAAAGTAATACAGCAGTAATGCTAGGCAATAAAGCTTAGAAAAAGAACACTGGAGCAACAAGATGGCACAAACAACCGTAGAACAATTTGCTGGCGAATTAAAGCTACCAACAGCATTGTTATTAGAGCAGCTTAAAAGTGCTGGCGTGCATAAATCAAACGCGGAAGATAAATTAAGTGAAACGGATAAAACTGCTTTGCTTGATCACTTGCGTAAAGAGCACGGCACCCTTGCGCCTAAAAGTCAAATTACGTTGACGCGCAAATCTAGCACAGAAATTAAAAAAACCGACAACACAGGTAAGGCACGGACTATCCAAGTTGAAGTTCGTAAAAAACGTGTAATTGAACAACGAGAGTCTGCTGACGTCATAGAGCCGGTCGAAGCATTAACAGCGGCAAGCGAAGAAGTCATAGAGACTCCAGAAGTGCAAATTGAGATAGTGCCAGAAGTTTTGGTTGCAGCCCCTGAAGTTGTAGCTGAGCCAGTTGCTGTTGAACCTGAAGTCGTCGCACCTGCGCTTGAAGTCGTGGCTGAAAAAGTAGAGACGGTTATTGAAGCACCAGTCGCTGAGCCTGTTGTTAAAACAACACTGAGCCGCAAAGATTTATTGGGCGCAGATGAAATCGCATTGCGTGCAAATGAGGCTAAGCGTCATGCGACTTTAGCGGCAATGCAAGCTGATGATTTACGAAAAAAACAAGATATGGCCCAGCGCCGAGCTGATGATGAGGCTAAGAAATTAGTTGAAGCAGAAGAAGCAAAAGCGAAGGCAGCCAAACTTTCTGAAGGGACATTGCACAAACCTGTCGCCAAAGAAGGTGTAGCAAAACCCGCAGTTAAAGAAGCGAAAAAAGGCAAAGGCAACAATAAAGAGTGGACTGATGCTGAGAATAAGAAGCGTGGCTTAAAAACTCGTGGTGATACAACCGCTGGTAAGCCAGGCTGGCGTGCACCTAAAGGTAAGCACAGACATCAATCAGATGATGATGCACAACATGCTTTTAATGCGCCTACAGAAGCAATTGTCTATGAAGTATTAGTGCCAGAAACCATTACCGTGGCTGAATTGGCTCACAAGATGTCAGTTAAATCTGGTGAAGTGATCAAAACGCTAATGGGTATGGGCATGATGGTTACAATTAACCAAGTGCTGGATCAAGACACTGCGATTATTATTGTGGAAGAAATGGGCCATAAAGCTTCAGCAGCTGCGCCTAATGACCCAGATACTTTTATTGAAGAAGCAGAACATGCGGCCGCAATTATTGAAGCGCGCCCACCAGTTGTAACCGTAATGGGTCACGTAGACCATGGTAAAACATCATTGTTGGATTATATTCGTCGTAGCCGTGTGGCTTCCGGTGAGGCTGGCGGGATTACGCAGCATATTGGTGCTTATCATGTTGAAACGCCACGCGGTATGGTGACATTTTTAGATACTCCAGGCCATGAGGCATTTACCGCCATGCGTGCGCGTGGAGCTAAAGCTACCGACGTAGTTATTTTAGTGGTGTCAGCCGATGATGGCGTGATGCCGCAAACAATAGAAGCAATTCACCATGCCAAAGCGGCAGGTGTGCCCTTGGTTGTTGCAATTAACAAGGTTGATAAGCCGGGTGCAGAGCCTGAGCGCGTTAAGCTTGAGTTAGTCGCACAAGAAGTTGTGCCAGAAGACTTCGGTGGTGATGTCATGTTTAGAGAAGTATCAGCTAAAACTGGACAAGGTATTGATGAGCTTCTAGAAGCCGTGCTGTTACAAGCGGAGCTGTTAGAACTTAAGGCCCCTAAAAATACACCAGCCAAAGGCTTGGTAATTGAAGGCCGTTTAGATAAAGGCCGTGGTCCGGTTGCTACAATTTTAGTGCAATCAGGCACACTTAAACGTGGTGATATGATTTTAGCGGGCTCTACTTTTGGTAAAGTGCGCGCCATGTTAGATGAGTCGGGCAACGACATCAAAGAAGCTGGACCATCTATGCCAGTTGAAATTCAAGGCTTATCAGATGTGCCAAGTGCTGGCGAAGATATGATCGTTTTAAATGACGAGCGTAAAGCGCGCGAAATTGCTAACTTCCGTCAAGGTAAATTCCGTGAAGTGAAATTAGCAAAACAACAGGCGTCTAAACTTGAAAATATGTTTGAGCAAATGGGTGAAGGCGTAGTGCAAACACTAGGTCTAATCATTAAGTCAGATGTGCAAGGGTCATACGAAGCCTTAGCGACTAGCTTACAAAAGCTTTCAACCAGTGAAGTAAAAGTAAACATTATTCATACTGGCGTTGGTGCTATTAGTGAGTCTGATGTGAACTTAGCGGCTGCTTCTAAAGGCGTTATTATTGGCTTTAACGTGCGTGCAGATTCAGGTGCACGTAAGCTTATAGAAACATTGGGTGTGGATGCTCGTTACTACAATATTATTTACGAAGCTGTTGACGAGATTAAAGCGGCGTTGGGTGGCATGTTACCGCCAGAGCAAAAAGAAAGCATGATTGGTACCGTTGAAGTGCGTGAAGTCTTCCGTATTTCTAAAATTGGTGCAATTGCTGGTTGTTATGTGCAAGACGGTATGATCAAACGTAACTCTAAAGTACGCGTGTTGCGCAATAACGTCATTATCCATACCGGCGAGTTAGATTCACTTAAACGCTTCAAAGATGATGTAAAAGAAGTCAAAAATAACTTTGAATGTGGCTTGTCACTTAAAAACTTCAATGATATTGAAGTGGGTGATATTTTAGAAATCTACGAAATTGTTGAAGTAGCACGTACGCTATAAAGAACACTTGTCTGTGCTTAGGTGCAGATGAGTGCTAACAAAAATAATTTTCGATTGGATATAAACTAAATGGCTAAAGAGTTTTCAAGAAGCCACCGCGTTGCCGAGCAAATGCAGCGTGAGTTGGCAGATTTACTGCAATTTGAAGTAAAAGACCCGCGCGTCGGCATGGTAACCATTACGGCTGTTGAAGTAACTGGTGACATGGCGCACGCGAAGATTTTTTACAGTGCAAGTAAAGCCAGTGACAGCATGCAGCAAGGGCTAGAAAAATCTGCAGGTTTTCTGCGTACGCAGTTGGCTAAACGTATGCTACTTCGCACAGTGCCACAGTTGCATTTTGTCTATGACGCCTCAATCGACAACGGTATGAAGATGTCCAAGCTGATTGACGAAGCCTTAGCTTCAAACCCAGAAAAACACTAACTCAAATAGTCCCCACCTTGCAGTATAGACGACCCAAAAGAAACGTAAGTGGCGTGCTTTTGTTGGACAAGCCATTAGGCTTTTCCAGCAATCAGGCATTGCGAAAAGTTAAGTGGTTATTCCAAGCCGCTAAAGCTGGCCACACAGGCACGCTAGATCCGCTTGCTACGGGATTACTACCCTTATGTTTCGGTGAAGCAACAAAGTTTGCGCATTATTTAACCGATGCAGATAAAACTTATATTGCCACGATTAAGTTAGGGGTAACAACTAACACCGGCGATGCGGAAGGTGAAGTGCTTGCCACTCACAGCGTCAATGTAAGCCCAGCCCAGTTTGCAGAAGCATGCACGCAGTTTGTTGGTGAAATCTCCCAAATTCCACCTATGTATTCTGCTCTAAAACACGAAGGCAAAGCGCTTTACGAATATGCACGCGCAGGGGTAGAAATTGAGCGCGCATCTCGCCTCATTACCATACATAGCATTCAAGTTAATTCTTTTGAGTATGATGTCGCAAACATTAGCGTGTCATGCAGCAAAGGGACCTACATTCGTACGCTAGCTGAAGATATTGGCGCGGTTCTAGGATGTGGCGCTCATTTAATTGGCTTGCGCAGAACGAAAACAGCCAATTACAACATTGAGCAGGCCGTGACATTAGCGCAGTTTGAAGCGATGAATTTAGAGCAGCGCCAAGCAGCATTAATGCCGATGGATAGCGCGGTGTTACATTTACCAGCAATCGTATTAGATGCTGATAGCACTCACTACTTGCGTCAAGGACAAGCTGTTTGGCAAAGCCGTATAAACGCGAAAGGCCTGTTGCGACTTTATAATGAGCAGCAGGAATTTTTGGGTTTGGGCGAGCAAGATAGTGATGGCAAAATCGCACCTAAGCGCTTGATTATAAATAATGATAATGTAGGTTGATTAGTCAAGATTAAGGCTATATAATGCACGCCTCGTGCAAAATGAATGCTTTGGCGGGTTATCTGCTTCTGCATTGACGCAAAACATCTAAATATTAGGATTAAGTTATGGCAACTACTGCAGCTGAACGCGCCACCATCGTGGCAGAATTCCAACAAGCTAAGAATGATACAGGTAGTCCTGAAGTGCAAGTTGCGCTTTTGACTAGCCGCATTAGCTATTTGACAGATCATTTCAAATCTAACAAAAAAGATCACCATTCACGCCGCGGTTTATTGGCTATGGTAAGTCAACGTCGTAAATTGCTAGATTATCTTAAACGTAACAGCGTCGAGCGTTACCAAGCGCTAATTGCACGTTTAGGCCTACGTAAGTAATTCAGTCGCAATTATCAACTCACAAACCGGTCCGGTTTTTGACGATTAATTTTTGTGATTAAAATTAAAAGCCGACAGCACTCCAAAAATGGTGCTGTCGGTTTTTTTGTTTTAAAGACTTATCGAAACGTTAAGTGATTGCTTTGGGCTAACAAGCCCTTTTGCAATAATGGAAGTTAAGCGAGTCTATATTGTGTGTTTGTTATTGGGTTGTGAATAACGAATTTTGAAAAAGAGAAAAGGATAAATTATGTTTAATAAAGTTAAAAAAAGTATTCAATACGGTGCGCATGAGCTCACCATTGAAACTGGTGAAATTGCCCGTCAAGCTGATGGCGCTGTATTAGTAAGTTATGGTGATACTGTTGTTTTAGTAACGGTTGTAGGTAAAACAGAAGTTAAAGCGGGTCAAGATTTTTTCCCTTTAACAGTTGATTACATGGAAAAAACATATGCAGCGGGTAAGATCCCAGGTGGTTTTTTCAAGCGCGAAGGCCGTCCTTCAGAAAAAGAAACGCTGACATCGCGTTTAATTGATCGCCCATTACGTCCTCTGTTCCCAGAAGCGTTTTATAACGAAGTGCAAGTGGTTGCGACTGTTATGTCATCAGATCCAGAAATTGACTCTGATATTCCAGCTATTATTGGCGCATCTGCGGCCATGGCACTTTCAGGTATTCCATTCTACGGCCCACTAGGTGCTGCTCGTGTAGGTTATATCAACGAAGAATACGTTATTAACCCAACCAAAACACAGTTAGTTGATACCGAATTAGACCTTATCGTAGCCGCTACAGAAACAGCGGTAATGATGGTTGAGTCAGAAGCTAAAGAATTATCAGAAGAAATTATGTTGGGCGCGGTAGTGTTCGGACACCAAGCCATGCAAGCTGTGATCTCTATGATCAATGAAATCGTTGCTGAAGTAGGTAAAGATGCTTGGGATTGGTCAGCACCAGAGCCAGATACCGCTTTAATAGAAAAAATGAATGCATTGGCTGGCGCTGATGTGAATGCAGCTTTTCAAATTAAAGCTAAAGGTGCACGCTCAGCTAAATTAGATGAAATTAAAAATCGCGTATTAAGCGAGTTAATTACTGAATCGACTTCAACTGACGAAGCTAATAAAATCAAAACAGAGTTCTTCAATTTAGAAGCTAAAACTGTACGTAGCCAAATTTTAAACGGTGAGCCACGTATTGATGGTCGTGATACGCGCACTGTGCGCCCTATCACTGTGCGTACTGGTGTATTGCCACGTACCCATGGCTCTGCATTGTTTACGCGCGGTGAGACGCAAGCCTTGGTTGTAGCAACATTAGGTACTGGTCGTGATGAGCAGGTAATTGATGCCTTACAAGGTGAGTTTAAAGATCGCTTTATGTTGCATTACAACATGCCTCCGTATGCAACTGGTGAAACCGGCCGTGTGGGTACACCAAAACGTCGTGAAATTGGTCATGGCCGATTAGCTAAACGTGCGCTATTAGCTGCTTTACCTAGTGCTGATGAATTCGGTTACACAGTTCGTATCGTGTCTGAAATTACTGAGTCAAATGGATCTAGTTCTATGGCATCTGTTTGTGGCGGTAGTTTGGCCATGATGGACGCAGGTGTGCCATTAAAAAATCATGTAGCAGGTATTGCTATGGGCTTGATTAAAGAAGGCAATCGCGTTGCAGTATTGACAGACATTCTGGGTGATGAAGATCACTTAGGTGATATGGACTTTAAAGTAGCGGGTACAGACGAGGGCATTACAGCCCTTCAGATGGACATTAAAATTACCGGCATTACAGCAGAAATTATGCAAGTAGCTTTAGCGCAAGCTAAAGAAGGTCGTGCACATATTTTAGGTATTATGAAAGCGGCAATGACAACAGCAAATACTGAAATGTCAGCATTTGCACCACGTATCATTACCATGAAAATTAATCCTGAAAAAATCAGAGATGTGATTGGTAAGGGCGGTGCAGTAATCCGTGCTCTAACTGAGGAAACTGGCACTACGATTGATATCGAAGAAGATGGTACAGTTAAAATTGCATGCACTAGTTCTGAGGCGGGTGCCGAAGCGCAACGACGTATTGCAGAAATCACTGCCGAAGTTGAAATCGGTAATGTCTACGAAGGTACTGTGCTTAAATTACTCGATTTTGGTGCGATCGTGTCGCTAATTCCAGGTAAAGATGGTTTATTGCATATTTCACAAATTGCACATCAGCGCGTAAATGCGGTTTCTGACTTCTTAAAAGAAGGTGATGTTGTGAAGGTTAAAGTTGTAGAAGCTGATGAAAAAGGCCGTGTACGTTTAAGTATGAAAGCTTTAATCGAAGCTCCTGCTTCTGAAGCAAAAGCTGAAACAGAAGCTAACGAGTAGTCGTTAGAATAAGAAAAAGCCCGCGCAAGCGGGCTTTTTTATGGGTGAAACTTTACGAGTAGCTTAATTGCTAGTCTTACTTAGCGACTTGTTTCTCGCGCATTTCATCCAAGGTCTTGCAGTCAATACAAAGTGTAGCAGTAGGACGCGCTTCTAGGCGTTTAAGACCTATTTCAATGCCACAGCCATTGCAGTAACCATATTCTTTATTTTCAATATTACGCAAAGTCTCATCAATTTTTTTGATTAGCTTACGTTCGCGGTCACGGTTACGTAACTCTAAAGTGATATCTGACTCTTGGCTAGCTCTGTCATTAGGGTCTGCAAACGTAGTTACTTCGTCCTGCATCGTGTGAACGGTGCGATCAAGCTCCTGACTTAGCTCTGCTTTCCAGTCATTCAAAATCTTACGAAAATGATTGAGCTGGGTTTTGTTCATAAACTCTTCATCAGGCTTAGCCTGATAGGGTGTAAATTGTTTGTTAGTGACTTCTGCCATAATGGGTACCCAGATACTTAAAAAAGGAGCGCTAAAACCAGCTGGTTACAATTAGCGCTCGTGAGTGTACACGTATTAAAGATTATGTGCAAAATCTTGATAATCGATTAGAAAATAAGGGCAAGGCTATGTACGCTGCTCATTTAACTCTAGTGCTAACAAGGTGTTTTCCATCAAGGTAGCTACGGTCATCGGCCCAACCCCGCCTGGTACAGGGCTAATCCAACCCGCACGTTGTTTGGCCGCTTTGAAGTCTACATCTCCGGCAATACTGCCATCAGCAAGACGATTAATGCCGATATCAATCACAATAGCGCCAGGTTTGATCCAGGCGCCCTGAATGAGCCCTGGTTTTCCTGCCGCGGCTACCACTAGGTCTGCATTCGCCACAGCCTTACTTAGGTCTTTTGTATGGCGATGGCAGCTAGTCACAGTGCACCCAGCTAGCAAAAGCTCAAGCGCCATGGGGCGGCCTACATGATTAGACACGCCGACTACTACAGCATCTAAGCCCATTAAATCAATATTGCTAGCCTGTAGCATCTTAATGACTCCAAACGGAGTGCATGAGCGCAATGTAGGTTGGCGTACAGCCAGTCGGCCGATGTTGTAAGGGTGAAAGCCATCCACATCTTTGTTTGGATTAATGCACTCAATAATATGTTCGTCTTTGATTTGTGAAGGCAAAGGCGACTGCACTAAAATGCCGTCTATCTTATCGTCTTCATTGAGTTGTTTAATAAGTGCTATTAACTCTGCCTCAGTCGTTGTCGCAGGTAGATTGTAGGCAGTAGAAACTATGCCGACCTTCTCGCAAGCTAAACGTTTGTTCCGGACATAAATTGCAGACGCTGGATCTACGCCAATGAGCACAACTGCGAGTCCAGGAGCGCGCTTGTTAACTTGCAAGCGTGCATTGATGCGCATTTTTATCGAATTTAATAGGGTTTCGGCAATAGCTTTGCCATCAATTATTTGTGCGGTCATTGCAAGTAATTTAGACTTCGTTAAAAATAAAGTACTATTTTAACATATTAGAATTGACTGCAAGCTTGGTTTACGCTATATTTCTGCCCTTCGGCGTGTAGCGTAGCCTGGTAGCGCGCCTGCTTTGGGAGCAGGATGTCGGGAGTTCGAATCTCTCCACGCCGACCACATTTCTTAAGCGGTAAAAGTTAGTGAATAGCTTGTACCGCTTAAGGGTATAGTCAGCCCGAAAATCTTTATGCTGCTTAGTATAAAGCCTTGTAACCAAAATCTGCCCGTAGCTCAACCGGATAGAGCACCAGCCTTCTAAGCTGGGGGTTACAGGTTCGATTCCTGTCGGGCAGACCATGTATGTTTAAAGTCTCTATGGTGGCTGTAGCTCAGTTGGTAGAGTCCAGGATTGTGATTCCTGTTGTCGTGGGTTCGAGCCCCATCAGCCACCCCAT
>Ga0114964_10002808_pt1 | contig 12031 bp, 9 predicted proteins | sample C_131016_MF_Meta_FD_92638 | JGI IMG/M metagenome (GOLD analysis project Ga0114964, IMG submission 92638) | Freshwater microbial communities from Lake Croche, Canada to study carbon cycling - C_131016_MF_MetaG | ecosystem: Environmental > Aquatic > Freshwater > Lake | place: Lake Croche, Canada... | reverse complement strand
TGGGCGCTTTTTCCACGCCGTTGGCAATCGTCAAAATAGGCCAGCCGCGCTCGGTCTGCCAGTAGTTGTCAATAATATCTTTGCCCAATCCATCACTAATCCACTGGGCAGTAGGTTCGTCCAAGGGCTCGCCAGCCAGAAAGAGGGTGCGCAAACTGCTCAGGTCATAGCGCTTTAGCAAAGCTGGGTCTTGTTTTTTCAGTACCCGGATCGCCGTGGGTGCGCTGAACATAACAGTGACTTTGTATTTTTCGACCAAGCTCCACCAAATGCCGCCGTCCGGCCGGATGGGCAGTCCTTCGTACATGATGGTGGCCATACCCGCTATCAAAGGCCCATAAACAATATAGCTATGGCCTACCACCCAGCCAATGTCGCTGGTGGAGAAATAGGTTTCACCGGCCTTGCCGCAAAAAATGGTTTCCATGCTGGCCGCCAAGGCTACCGCGTAGCCGCCGGTGTCGCGCTGCACGCCTTTGGGTTTACCGGTGGTGCCGCTGGTGTACAGGGTGTAGCTGGGGTGGGTTGCATCGACCCATTCGCACGGTACCACGGCATTTTTGTGTTTTGCTTGCAGGCTGGCCCAACTATGGTCGCGCCCTGCTGTCATGGCCATAGGTGCCAATTTACGATCCACCAGCAATACCGCCTGCGGCTTGTGGCTGGACAGGACCAGGGCCTCGTCAAGCAGCGGTTTATAGGGCACAACCTTGCCGCCGCGCGAACCCGCATCCGCGCTCACCACCACTACGGGTGATGCATCTTCAATGCGCGAGGCCAGGGACACCGACGCAAAGCCGCCAAACACCACCGAATGGATTGCGCCAATACGAGTACAAGCCAACATGGCGAAAGCCGCCTCGGCCACCATGGGCATGTAAATGAGTACGCGGTCACCTTTGCGCACACCTAAATCCAGCAGGGTCGCGGCCATGGCTTGCACATGCGCATGGAGTTGGCGAAAGGTATAGGTTTGCTCGGTATCGGTTTCGGTGGATACCGCAATCAAGGCGACCTGGTCCGGCCGGTCTTTGAGGTGACGGTCCACCGCGTTGTGGCACAAATTGGTAGTGCCGCCTTCAAACCAGCGTGCAAATGGCGGATTGCTGTAGTCGCAAATAGTCTGAGGCGGGGTTTGCCACTCAATGCGTTGGGCCTGCTCGGACCAAAATGCGTCTCGGTCGTCAATAGAGCGGCGGTGAAAGGCTTGGTAGTCGGGCATATCGGTCTCCACAAAGTGTTCTACGCCGGGGCCGCGTAGCTGGGCAGATTATGAACACGCAACTTGCTAGTGGCTGACTCGGGTCAGCGCATAAACCCCATGAGCGCACTTACTTTATAAGCGCCTGTACCGCCCGGAACTGGGGATGGTCCGCATGGCGCAACCATTCAAAGGCCACCATCTCGGTCGTCAGCAGTTCAGCGCCAGCACCCGCCAGGCGGTCAAAGGCCGCATCACGATTGCGCTCCGTGCGCGAGCTGCAAGCATCGGTCACCACCCATACCTCAAACTCGTCCTCCAGCAGAGCCAGAGCGGTTTGCATCAAACAGACATGGGCCTCACAACCGGCCAAAACAATGCAAGGGCGCGCGTTTTGCTCCTGTACCGGTTTTTGCAAATGCTTGGGTAGGCTGCGCGCATTGCCACCCGCTGGCTTGACCGGCGGGCGCAAAAGCGCGGACAAACCGTCTTCCACCCCGCTGAAATGGGTTTTTTGCAGGCTGCGTAACAGGCCCGATGCTGCTAGCGACTGTGCTGCCGCCAAGAGCGAGTCGGCGGTTGGCCCCAGCCGGTCCGGGCTTTGCTCCAGTAACACCGTGGGCACTTGCAGCAGCGCGGCGAGGTGGGCGAGCCGGACCGCATTGGCCATCACCTGAGGCGCATCAAATAACGCAGGGATCAGACGCGCCTGGTAGTCCACCAGCACCAACTGGCTTTCCTCAACATCGAGCAACATAGGCAGTATTTCCAGTAGCTTAAAGCGCAGAGCATAACCAGTCGTGCCGGTGGGCCCGCCTTCCTGCCTATGCCGAAAGATCGAGATGCTCTCGCGCTGTAGCTAGCCCATAAGGCATTGCTTAGGGCCAGACACGCACCACAATAAAGTTTCACTTTTTACTTATTTATATATATAAATCAATAACTTAAATTTGTTATTTAATGTAAATTTGAGTTGACTTTTCGCATCGACATCACTATAGTGCTGCCATGCGCCCCCAAACCCGTATCGCCTTATGTTTAGCCTTTGCCAGCGGAATCAGTGCCGCGCAGACAGCGCCTGCCAATGACGATTTAAGTAAATTCCTGACCGATAAGGGCTTGCTAAACCGCATCAGCGAAGCGGGCAACCACATGCAAAACCAGGCTTCCGATCTGGTCGTTGGCGCTATGGGCTTCCTTGGGGTGCCTTACCGGCGCGGTGGTAACAGCGCCGAAAGTGGGTTCGATTGCAGTGGTTTTGTCAAAGCCATCTACCAGCAAACCATTGGCCTAGTTCTCCCCCGCAGCGCGGCGCAACAGGCCGCCGCCACGCAAACCATTGACAAATCAGAGCTGCGGCCAGGAGACTTGGTGTTTTTCAACACCATGCGCCATGCCTTCAGCCATGTAGGCATTTACGTGGGCAACGGGAAGTTCATCCATTCGCCCAAGCCCGGCGCCGAGGTGCGCGTCGAGGATATGGGCCTAGCCTATTGGGCGCGCCGCTACGACGGCGCCCGCCGGGTGCAGACGGTCGGTACCGTCGCGCCTTGAGTGCTACGTCGAGCTAAAGGAAAATTGTCCCGGATTGCGTATGGGGTCGACTCCCACATGGATCGTGTCTTTTGGCATAAAACGCCCCTCCAATAGCAATTTGGACAGCGGATTTTCCAAGCGCTGCTGGATAGCACGTTTGAGCGGCCGTGCGCCATAGACGGGGTCAAAACCTACTTTGGCTAATTCGGCCACCGCCGCGTCAGATACCTCCAATACGTAGTCCATACGCGCCAGGCGGTCCATCAGGGTTTGCAATTGGATCTTGGCTATATTGGCAATGTGGGTCGCGTCTAGCGCGTGGAATACGACAGTCTCGTCAATACGGTTGATAAATTCAGGTCGGAAATGGTTTTTCAATTCGCCGGTGACCGCGTCTTTGATGTCTTCGCGGTCTTGGCCTACCATGCTTTGTATCAGCTGCGAGCCGATATTGCTCGTCATCACGATGACGGTATTTTTGAAATCTACGGTTCGGCCCTGGCCATCGGTCAGGCGACCGTCGTCCAGCACTTGGAGCAGCACGTTAAACACATCGGGATGGGCCTTTTCCACTTCGTCCAACAACAGTACGCTATAGGGCTTGCGTCGCACCGCTTCGGTGAGGTATCCGCCCTCCTCGTAGCCCACGTAGCCTGGAGGCGCGCCAATCAAACGCGCTACCGAGTGTTTCTCCATGAACTCACTCATGTCCATGCGGATCAGATGGTCCTCACTGTCAAACAAAAAACCAGCCAATGCCTTGCACAACTCCGTCTTACCCACGCCGGTAGGGCCTAAGAACAAGAAAGAGCCCGTGGGACGGTTGGGGTCCGACAGACCCGAGCGCGAGCGGCGTATAGCATTTGCCACTGCACCGATCGCCTCGTCCTGACCAACCACACGCTGGTGCAGGCGCTCTTCCATGAGAAGCAGTTTTTCCCGGTCTCCCTGCATCAGCTTGGCGATAGGAATGCCAGTGGCGCGCGCCACCACTTCGGCGATTTCTTCGGCGCCCACTTGGGTACGCAGCAATTGCGGCGGCGCACCCTCGCCGCCTTTGGCCCGTCCCGCTTCGGTGTCTTGCGCCTCTTTAAGTCGCTTTTCCAAAGCCGGTAACTTGCCGTATTGCAACTCAGCCACTTTGGTCAAGTCGCCTTTGCGCGTGAGGGTTTCGATCTGCTGGCGCAGGACGTCAATCTCAGCACGAATCTGTGCGCTACCTTGGGCGGTGGCTTTTTCAGCCTTCCAGATCTCGTCCAGGTCGGCGATTTCTCTCTGCAGCGTACTGATTTCCTCGTTGATGAGTGCGAAGCGCTTGATGGAGGCTTCGTCTTTTTCCTTTTTGACCGCCTCGCGCTCGATCTGTAACTGAATCAGGCGCCGATCCAACTTGTCCATTACCTCAGGCTTGGAGTCCAGTTCGATCTTGATCTTCGCGGCAGCTTCGTCAATCAGATCAATCGCCTTATCCGGCAGAAAGCGGTCGGTGATATAGCGATGACTCAGTTCGGCAGCCGCGACGATGGCGGGGTCGGTGATGTTCACGCCATGGTGTACCTGATAGCGTTCTTTCAGGCCGCGCAAAATTGCGACGGTGGCTTCCACTGTAGGCTCACCCACCAAAATCTTTTGAAAGCGCCGCTCCAAGGCCGCGTCTTTTTCGATGTATTTTCGGTACTCGTCTAGTGTGGTTGCGCCTACGCAATGGAGTTCCCCACGTGCCAGTGCCGGCTTGAGCATATTGCCCGCATCCATGGCGCCTTCGGCCTTGCCGGCGCCCACCATGGTGTGTAACTCGTCAATAAAGACAATGGTCTGGCCCTCGTCCTTAGACAGGTCTTTCAACACATTTTTCAGCCGTTCTTCAAACTCGCCCCGGAATTTGGCGCCCGCCAGCAGGGAGGCCATATCCAGCGACAGCACGCGCTTGCCTTTGAGAGAGTCGGGCACTTCACCGGCAACTATGCGCTGGGCCAGGCCTTCTACGATGGCGGTCTTGCCGACGCCGGGCTCGCCAATCAAAACGGGGTTGTTCTTGGTGCGGCGTTGCAAAACCTGAATAGCGCGGCGGATTTCGTCGTCACGGCCAATCACCGGGTCGAGCTTGCCGGCGCGGGCGCGCTCGGTCAAATCGACGCAGTATTTTTTCAGGGACTCACGCTGGTCTTCTGCGTCAGCGCTGTCCACCCCCTGCCCGCCGCGTACCGCCAAGATGGCAGCGTCCAGACTTTTACGGCTCAAGCCCAAAGCCTGGGCCTGTTTGGCAAATTCGGACTTGCCCTCACTCAATGCCACCAGAAATAGCTCGCTGGCCACATACTGGTCGCCGCGTTTCATGGCTTCTTTTTCGCTGGCCTGCAAAAGGCTGACCATGTCGCGCCCTACCTGGACCTGATCCTGGCCTTGTACCTGGGGCAGTTTCTGCGCGGCAGCGTCCGCCATGGCCAGCAGCGAAGGGACGTTGACCCCCGCACGCTGGAGCAAAGCCTTGGGGCCATCGTCCTGGCGCAGCATCGCTCCCAGGACATGAGCGGGCTCAATATAGGCATGGTCCTGGGCTAGGGCTGCGCTTTGCGCCTCGCCCAGGGCCTCTTGGAACTTGGTCGTTAATTTATCAATTCGCATGCGCAATCCTCAGTTGTGTCTCAGCTTGGGGCCTGTCCTGCATTTTCAAGCGGCACGGGCAGGCCCACACTGACTAAAATCAAGACAATGAATATCCACCAACTCAATGTGCAGTATGACGAACGCCAGGACCGCCTGCTGGTTCGGGTCAAAACCGTGCAGGAGCAGGAGGTGCGACTCTGGCTGACCCGCCGCATTGGCCTTAAGTTGGTGGAGCCACTGTTGACCACCGTGGCACGCATTGAGGCCTTAGACCCCGCCGTTACCCTGGCCGACGAAGAATCTCGGAAAATTTTGGTGCATCTCAAGCAAGAAGATTTTTTGCAAAAAGCCGATTTGCAAACGCCGTATTCGAGTACCACCACGGCACTGCCTTTGGGTGAGTTGCCTATGCTGGTGACCGAGGTCACCATCCACTTGCATGCCAACGGCCTGACCCAATTGGTGATCAAAGACGGCGGGGACCAAGAGCTGGAGGCACGTACCTGCACGCTTAATTTACAGTCCTTCATGGTGCACGGTCTGCTGCATTTGCTGCAACAAGCAGTGCACCGTTCACAGTGGCTAGAGCCCGTGGAGACGCCGGACCATGATGAAAGTGCGGCCGAAGCCGAACAAACACGTGGCACGCAAAAGAAAGTCTATACCCATTGACGGTGTCCCGCCCTTTACTGGGTGCCGCGGCTTCAAGCGTTGGGTTTGTGTATGCCCCAGCGGGCTAAAGCGGCATCATCACTGACACGGGCATCCACCCATTTGGCGCCATCAAGGCCTTCCTCTTTTTTCCAAAACGGGGCTTGCGTCTTGAGGTAGTCCATCACAAACTCGCAGGCCTTGAAGCTCTCGCCGCGATGGGCTGAAGCCGCAGCGACCAAGACTACCGGCTCGGTCGGGTGCATCAGGCCGACCCGATGTACCACCCGTACGCCATAAATATCAAAGCGTTGGTGGGCCTGATCAATCATGGCTTCGATAGATTTTTCTGTCATGCCAGGATAATGTTCCAGCTCCAAGGTCTGCACGCTACCGGCATGCGCCGCATCATGCACATTGCGGTCGCGCACCGTACCTAAAAAGGTACAGACCGCCCCGATGCGGGGGTCGTTTTGCTGCAAGGCTGCCACCTCCTCTGACACGTCAAAACGTGCCGTTTGAATTCGCACGCGACCTGTAGCGTCGTGTTGCGCAGACCCACGGGACTGGCTCACCGCAGTTCCCCGAAAATAGCTAAGAAAGGCAGGGAGCCCATGTTCATCCCCCTGTGACCGGGGGAAAAAACGCGACCTCTGCACCTGGTATCAAGGCCGCGCCTTCGTCGCACAAGGTTTGGTTGAGTGCCATGCGCAGCACCCGGTCACGGCCCAGCGCCTGGGTCGCAGGGCCACCACTTCGTACCAATTCATCGCGCAACTGGCCAAGGGTTGGCGCTTGGGTTTCATATGCGTGGCCGCTGCTACCCATGGTCTCGCGGATGCTGGCAAAGTATTTGAGGGTGATCTGCATACGGCTAAATGTAAGTGTCCGGATGGGAAGGCGCTCAGCCCAGCATATCGCCTAAGCCAATGAACCGGACGGTATCGCCACGCACAATGGTGCGGCCAGGTGGGTTGTCCACCAATCCGTCACCCCAGACCACCGACGTAAGTACGCCCGAGCTCTGGTTGGGGAACAGGTCCAGACCACCTTGCGCATTGCGCCTGACGCGCAAAAATTCCTGCCGCCGGTCGGCACGCGGCCAATCAAAGTCGGCGCGCAATAGTTGGGCGGGCAATGCCACATGCTGCGCCCCCTGCATATGCAGCAAAAACGGGCGCACCAGCAGCAAAAAGGTGACAAAGCTGGACACCGGATTGCCTGGCAGACCGATAAAGTGCGCCGCCCCCACACGGCCATGCGCAAAGGGTTTGCCTGGCTTGATGGCGATTTGCCAAAGATCTAAGTGACCCAGTTGCTGCACTGCCGGCTTGATATGGTCTTCTTCGCCTACCGAAACCCCACCGCTGGTCAGCACGACATCATGCGCCTGCGCCGCATCATGTAGGGCCTGTACCGTAGCGTCTAAACGGTCCGGCACGATGCCCCTATCCGTCACTTCGCATCCCATGCGGCGCAGCAAGGCGGCCAGGAAAAAACGGTTGGAGTTGTAGATGGCTCCGGGCGGCATGTCCTGTGGCGCCACCGAGCCTGGCATCACCAATTCGTCGCCGGTGGAAAACAAAGCCACGCGTGGCTTGCAAGCGACTTGCAACTGCGCCAAGCCCACGCTAGCGGCCATGCCCAACGCAGCCGGACCCAAGCGCAAACCGGACTGCAAAACCGTGGCGCCGAGGCTAACGTCCTCGCCGCGGCGGCGTATCCACTGCCCGGCCTGGGGCAGGGTCTGGACTTTTATCTGTGGTTCAGATGCGTCCGCGCCCTGCACTTCCTGACAATCCTCCTGCATGACCACGGCATCAGCGCCCAAAGGAATCGGCGCGCCGGTGAATATCCGAGCTACCGTGCCCGCTTGCAGCGGTGCGCCCTGGTTGCCAGCCGGTATACGTTGGGAGACAGGCAATGCACGCCCCGGCGCGATATCGGAGCAGCGCAAAGCGTAACCGTCCATGGAGCTGTTGTCCTGCGGCGGCACTTCCAGCTTTGACACCACATCCTGCGCCAGTACCCGGCCATCGGCCTGCAGGGTGCTCAGCATTTCTGAGCGCACTGGCTTGTCGTCCAAAGTCGCAAGCAATTGCGCCAGGGCTGTTTCAAGCGGCAAGAGCGGGCTGCGGGGCGGAGCGGACATGCGGGCAGCTTAGGCGCAAGCCGCGGCTATATAGGCTTTGATCGACTGTACATCTGCATCCATCACCCGGACGCGCTTGGGCAGGTCTTCAATGCCGACAAACTTGTCCGGACGATCGGGCTCGCAGCCCAAAGCCTGGACAATGGTGGATGCGAATTTGATGGGCAATGCGGTTTCGAGCACCACCATGGGAATATCCGCTTGGCGGTATTGCTGCGCGACTTTGAGGCCGTCGGCGGTATGGGTATCTACCATCACACCATAGCGCTGCCAGGCGTCGCGGATGGTCGTGATGCGGTCGGCATGCGTACTTTTGCCGCTGACAAAACCGTAAACGCCTGCAGCGTGAGAAAACAACGCATCGGCGTGCAAATCGAAAGCCCCATCTCGCGCCAGCCCGGCGCCGAACAAGTCTGCCACACGCGCGGCATCCCGCCCTAGCAAGTCGAATACAAAGCGCTCAAAATTACTGGCCTTGGAAATGTCCATGGACGGGCTTGACGTTTCATGCGTGTCCGCACTCCCCCTGACGCGGTAAACACCGGTACGGAAAAACTCGTCGAGCACGTCGTTTTCGTTGGTGGCAACCACTAGCTTTTCGATGGGAAGGCCCATCATACGGGCCACATGACCGGCGCACACATTGCCGAAGTTACCGCTGGGAACACAAAAAGAAGCGCGCTCTGTGCTGCTGCTGGTGGCCTGGAAATAGCCGGCAAAGTAATACACCACTTGCGCCATCAGACGCGCCCAGTTAATCGAATTGACGGTGCCGATTTTGTAGCGTTGTTTGAAGGCCAGGTCATTAGAGACCGCCTTCACCAGATCCTGGCAATCATCAAACACGCCACGAATGGCTATGTTGTGGATGTTCTCATCAAGCAGGCTGAACATCTGCGCCTGCTGAAACGGACTCATGCGCCCATCCGGGCTGGTCATGAACACGCGCACGCCTTTTTTACCGCGCATCGCATACTCCGCAGCGCTTCCCGTATCGCCACTGGTGGCGCCGAAAATATTGAGCTCTTCGCCACGGCGCGCCAATTCGTATTCAAACAAGTTGCCCAGCAATTGCATGGCCATGTCTTTGAAAGCCAGCGTCGGACCGTTGGACAGCGCCTGCAGGTACAGACCCTCTTCAAGGCGCTTGAGCGGCACAATCGCTTCGGTGCCAAAGACCTCAGCGGTATAAGTTTTGCGACACAAAGTGCGCAAATCAGCCTCTGGAATATCGTCCACATACAGAGACAAAATTTCAAAAGCCAGGTCTGCATAAGGCAGGGTGCGCCAACGCATCAAGGCCTCGCTACTGACCTGCGGATAGTGTGTCGGCAGGTATAAGCCGCCATCCGGCGCGAGGCCTTCAAGCAAGATTTCGCAAAAGCGTTTGGGCTGCGCCTGACCCTGCGCGGCACGCGTGGAGATGTATTGCATCAGGCTAACTCTTCCTTGCGGATACGCACTATGTTTTGCAGCACGGTAGGTAGCGCCTGCATGCGTGCCAGTGCGGCATCCATGCGCGCTTCCTGGCAGTCATGCGTCAGGATGATCAAGTCGGTTTGGCTGGCACTAGCGCCATCAATTTCGTCAGCTTCGCGCTGCAGCACAGCGTCAATACTGATGTCGGCATCGGCCAATATACCCGTCACCTTAGCGAGCACCCCTGCCTGGTCGGCCACCCGTAAGCGCAGGTAGTAGCTGGTCACTACTTGGCTCATGGGCAAAATGGGCAAGTCACTCATCGCATCGGGTTGAAAAGCCAGATGCGGTACGCGCTGGGCAGCGTCAGCGGTGTGCAGACGGGTGACATCAACCAAGTCTGCGATGACGGCGCTGCCGGTTTGTTCGGCGCCCGCACCCGCGCCGTAGTACATGGTGATACCTGCGGCATCACTTTTCACCATGATCCCGTTCATGGAGCCTTCTACGTTTGCCAATAAACGCCGGGAGGGTATCAAGGTGGGGTGGACGCGTAACTCAACGCCCAGTGCGGTCTTCTTTGCAATGCCCAACAACTTAATTCGGTAGCCCATTTGAAACGCATAACTAATGTCAGTAGCAGCCAAACGGGTGATGCCCTCCACATGGTCTTGGCGGTATTGGATCGGTATGCCAAAAGCGACCGAAGCCAAGATGGTTGCCTTGTGCGCAGCATCGAAGCCTTCGATATCAAAACCAGGGTCCGCTTCGGCATAACCTAAGGCTTGGGCTTGGGCCAATGCCTCGTCAAACCCCAGTCCTTTGTCACGCATTTCACTCAAAATGAAGTTGGTGGTGCCATTGATAATGCCAGCGACCCACTCAATGCGATTGCCAGACAAGCCCTCACGCAAGGCTTTGATAATGGGAATGCTAACGGCCACAGCACCTTCAAACGCGACCATCACACCATTTTTTTGGGCCGCAGAGAAAATTTCGTTCCCATGTTCGGCCAGTAAAGCTTTATTCGCCGTCACTACATGCTTGCCGTTGGCAATGGCTCGTAAAACCAGTTCTTTGGCCAAGGTCGTGCCGCCAATGACCTCCACCACAATCTCAACATCTCGGCTATTGACTACCTCAAAGGGGTCCGCGGTAACTTGAACCGTTGGTTCCACCATCGACTTTGCGCGCACGATGTCGCGGGCAGCAACAATGCATATTTCAATGCCACGCCCGGCGCGACGAATAATTTCCTGCTGGTTGCGCAATAAAACGCGGTAGGTGCCACCGCCAACCGTACCAATTCCCAATAAACCAACCTTAATAGGCTTCATCATGACCTTTATGCAACAAAAAAATCTAAACGACCGAATGACTCAAACGGTAGCGTTCCAAAAACCGCGCTAGCCTCCCAATAGCCTCGCGCAAGTCATCCTCATGCGGTAAAAAAACAATCCGAAAATGGTCTGGCGCCTCCCAGTTAAAGCCCGTTCCCTGCACTAGCATCACACGCGTTTCTTGCAGCACATCAAGGAAAAATTGCTGGTCGTCTGCAATCGGGTACATCGTGGGGTCCAGGCGCGGAAACATATACAGCGCGGCGCGCGGCTTAACGCAGCTAACACCAGGAATCGCGGTAATAAGTTCGTAGGCCAGATCGCGCTGGCGGCGCAGTCGACCGCCTTCGCATACCAGGTCGTCAATGCTTTGGTAGCCGCCCAGTGCGGTTTGAATCGCGTACTGGCCCGGCACGTTGGCGCACAAGCGCATGTTCGAGAGCATATTCAGACCCTCGATGTAGTCCTTGGCATGGCGTTTATCGCCCGACAAAGCCAGCCACCCCGCACGGTAGCCGCAAGAGCGGTAGCTTTTGGATAAGGAGTTGAAGGTAAGGGTCAATACATCCTGGCTGAGTGAGGCAATCGCGGTATGGCGCACGCCGTCGTATAAAACTTTGTCATATACCTCGTCAGCAAACAAAACTAAACCATGTTCGCGCGCAATCGCCACGATCTCCAGCAGCAATGTGTCGGAATACAGCGCGCCGGTGGGGTTGTTGGGGTTGATAACCACAATCCCCTTGGTGTGCGGCGTGATCTTGGCGCGGATGTCAGCGACATCGGGCATCCAGCCCCTGGCTTCATCGCAGCGGTAATGCACTGGTGTGCCGCCGGACAGACTGGCAGCGGCGGTCCACAGCGGGTAATCCGGGGCGGGCAATAACAATTCATCGCCGTCATCGAGCAGGCCATTGGTCGCCATCACAATGAGTTCGCTGGCTCCATTACCCAAGTAAATGTCATCGAGCGCAACGCCCTTGATGCCCTGTTTTTGGGTTTCGTGCATGACCGCTTTGCGCGCTGCAAAAATGCCTTTGCTGTCGGAATAGCCGGAAGAGTTAGGCAAATTTCGAATCATGTCCTGTTGGATTTCTTCCGGCGCATCAAAACCGAACACCGCCA
>Ga0114964_10002807_pt1 | contig 12033 bp, 7 predicted proteins | sample C_131016_MF_Meta_FD_92638 | JGI IMG/M metagenome (GOLD analysis project Ga0114964, IMG submission 92638) | Freshwater microbial communities from Lake Croche, Canada to study carbon cycling - C_131016_MF_MetaG | ecosystem: Environmental > Aquatic > Freshwater > Lake | place: Lake Croche, Canada... | reverse complement strand
TTTTCATATTTACAATTATACATTATAATATATATAATAATATATCTTTATATATATTATTATTATAAGTCTGAGGAAAAATTATATGGAACTACGTTTATTTATTTTATAATTAATATTATATAATATTATTATCATACATTTATTTTGTAAAATTATTTAAAAAAAGCTTAATAATAGTATAGTAAATGAATAATTATAAATATTATTGTGAAAAGTGTAATTATGGAACAGATATTAGATATTCATTAATTCAACATAATAAGACATATTTACATAACACAGGAAAACGTGGAAAAAAACTTATAAAAGAGAAAGAAATATTTAGTTGTGATAAATGTGATTTTACATCAACTAATAAAAATAATTATTTAACTCATAAATTAAATAACCATTCAACTAAAGAAGAGAGAAAAAAAGAATTTAAATATTATTGTGATACTTGTGATGTTGGTGTATTTTCTGAAACATCATTTAATAATCATAAAGAAACAATAAGACATAAGAGATTTAATAAATAATTATAAATATATTTTATATTTATAATTATAATAAGTCTGATAAAACATTAGGCTTATTCATTTTATTATAATGTAATGTTCTTATTCAATTGATAATTTATGGAACTTCGTTTATTTATAAAATAAACGAAATTAACGAAGTTAACGAAGTTCCCAAATAAACGTAGTTCCATAAATTATTATAATTAAGACTGATGAAAAAAATATGGAACTACGTTTATTTATTTTATATTTAATTTAGATTCTTATTTAATTTATTAATATATTTTTTTTTATATTGGAACTTCGTTTATCTAATGAATTTATTTAATAGCTTATTATATTCAAAAATAATAATAAATATTTTTAAATAGAAAACACAGTTAACTTTGTTTATTTTAATTTACAAAAATCTAATCTATTATAGAGGAAAGAAGCAGAGCTTTATTGCATTTTTTTATAATAATTTATGAAAAATTATCTATAAAAATATTTAAAATTAAACGAAGTTAAAGATGTTCCCAAATAATTTAATTTTAAATATTTTCTTAAATTTTAAATATTTTTATAGATAATTTTTTATAAATTATTATGAAATTATTATGAAAAATGCAAAACTTTCCCTATAATAGATTAGATTTTTTTAAATTAAAATAAACAAAGTTAAATGTGTTTCCTATTTAAAAATATTTATTATTATTTTTAAATATAATACACTATTAAATAAATCAGTAGATAAACAAAGTTCCAATATAAAAAAAAATATATTAATAAATTAAATAAGAATCCAAATTAATTATAAAATAAATAAACGTAGTTCCATATAATTTTTTCTCATACTTTATAGAAAACTAAAAAATTATACATTTTTATTTATTAACGCACATATATAGATTTAATATATTTTTACTTTTTCAGGTTTTATTTTTTATTATTACAAATAATAAAATAATGCAGAATTTATATTTAGAACAATAAAATAAATTATAAATGTGTTTTAGGAGGTTTATTATTATATTTTTTATAAAAAAAAAATGATAAGTTAAATTTTAAGAAATTATTTATTTAAATTATAATATGTCTAATACAATACCATTAGTTAGTTTATCGGGCACTACATTATTTACATTTACTTATAATAGTTATGATGAAACTATAATTAACTCATTACGCGATTGTATTCAAAAACATTATAAATATTATTATGTTATTATAAATGATGAAAAAATAATATATTATAATTTACATATAGAAAAAATAAGTATTGATATAAAAAATATAGATTATATAAGGATTATTATAATTGATGATGAATTAGGTAAAATAATAGATGAATTACTTAAACGTAAAAGTTATAGTATAAAATTAAATAATTTAGATAAAACAATGCTAGAACATATTTTAAATAATAAAGATATATTAATTTTAATTTTAAAATTTGATTTTCGTATTCTGGAATTAGTATCAGAAACAATTATTAATGACGAAGAGTTTATTAAAAAATTAGTAAAACAAAATGGAGCTATATATATATATGATAAAATCCAAAAATATTATAAAAATAATAAAACTATATTATTAGAGGCACTAAAATCAAAGCTTCATATGTATCCTAGATATTCTGAAAGATATAATTATTGTATTTTACCAAAATATATTGATATATTAGAATATTGTGATATAAATATGAAAAATGATTTTGATATTGTTTTAGAAGCTGTTAAAAATAATGGTTTGTCATTACAATTTGCAAGTATTGAATTACAAAATAATTATACAATTGTATTAGAAGCAATAAAACAAAATTCTTTTGCATTACAATTTGCAAGTATTGAATTACAAAATAATTATACAATAGTGTATAAAGCTGTCCAAAAAAATAATAATTCAATAAGATATGCAGGTTTAACACTTATAGAACATCCTAATATTAAAAATCTTATAGAATGTAATAATAATTCTTCTAATGATTAGAACCATCACACATATTAATCATATCTTCAGAACTTATATTTAGTTTTCTACATATATCAACTATTAATATAGTATCACCTTTAGCGCGGTGTGTTTGTTTAATATTAGTATTAAAAACATAATTGTATAAATCAATTAATTTTTTTGATATATTTTTATTAGGTATTAATAATGGAAGATAATGCATTGAATCTAATAATTTAATTTTATTTTTATCTAATAAATTATAATAAAATAATATTGGAAAATCAAAACGTTTGGCATTATGTCCAATAAATAAAGGTTTATCACAATATAATAGTACTTTATCCATTTCTGATTTAAATTTTGATAAATTAGTATCAGCATTAATTAAATCTTCATCAGTAATATTTGTAATAAATGATGTAGTTAAAGGAGATATATTTTTAATTAATCCATCTGAAACAATACAATTAAAATTATACTCATAAACAAATCTATCAATTATTTCAGTGTTTGAAGGTTCTGTAAAATCTATATTTATGTTTTTAGTATTAGTTTCTAAATCTAATATAAATATATTATTAAACATTTTAATATCTAATATTTTACAAATAAAACAATTTATATTCCAACAAGTAATATTATTATCAAACTCTATAATATATTTATATCCATCTTTAATATTCCAAATTTCTAAATCTTTTTTAATACTCCAATCAATAGAATAATTATTATAATATAATAATATTTGAATTATATGTTTTTCATTAATAGAATTAATAAATTTTAAATCAATAATTTTATTATCATGTAATATATCAATATAACCTGTTAATTTTATATTAGTATGACTATTATGAATATTAAATTGAAAATTATTATATTGTTTAGATAAGTTATCTAAATGTATATAATATGTTTCTAATGATTTTAGGTGTTGTGTAAAATCATGATTTAATAAATATTCACATTCATTTTGTATTTGATAAAAATATAAAACTATATCAAAAATAATTTTTTCATCAAAATTTAATAATAATGAATCATACAATTTGATTAAATAATTTTTATCATATGTAAATACTTTATTTTTTATATAAATAATTATCATATTCAATTTTAATTTATTATAACACCATAAAATAAATTGTTGTTCTTGGTTTGATAATTTATTTTTATCAATTTCATAATATTTTTGTAAAATTAATATTCCATTAGAATCAATAAAGTTTTTTTTTTGTAATTTTTTATAAATTATAATATCTTCTTCATTTTTTATAAATAATATATTATTTAATTTTTGTTTACGTATATTAATTAATGTTAATAAATTATTTTTATTTTTATAATAATAAAATTCAAATAAGTCTTCAATAAATAAACCATATAAACAAGAATATATATCATTTTCAAATATATTAGTATTATCAATAACAAATAATTGTTCTTTTTGAATAGAATATTTAAATAAATTATTAAATTCGTAAAATGTATTTTCATTAAAATAATCATTATTATTTAACATATCTGTAATAGTAAATCTATGTGGTTTATCATTATTTTTAAAGTCTAATTTATATTTATCTATATGTGTATTTGTAGTATATAATTCATTAGGAACATTAAATATATCAGGAAATATTTTTTTACTTGAATCAACATAAATTATTAATTTATCTATTGCTCTGCTAAGTGTTACATACCATAAATATTTATATTTAATATATTCTTCTTCAGTTGGTTTTTTAGAAAATGTATTAAGATGAAAATTTATAACTAATGTTTTTTTAAATTCTAAACCTTTGGAACCATGAGAAGTTATAATATTAACGTAATTTTCTTTAATTTCAAAATTTTTTTGATTATTAAATTCTTTATTTTCTGGATCAGTAAAATGTTTAATATATTTAATATTTTCTTTTTCTAAATAATTACATATTAATTGTAATCCAATATTCCAATATTCATCATTGATTGGATGAGACAATTTAACAGGACCTATTATTGCTATATCATGTAATTTATATTCATTATTAGTTAATTCAATTTTAATATGTTTTAATATATTATCAATAGTATTACAATAAATCAATGGTTTAGAATTATTTATATTTTTACCAGAAATCATTTGTGGTAAAAAATTATGTGGTCTAATATAATTACAAAATTGAATTATTTGATTTGTAGATCTATAATTATGTGTTAAATAAAATTGAGTTTCTTTATTATGATTCATTAAAAATTTATCTGATCCACCTTGAAATTGATATATATTTTGGTTAGGATCACCTACTAATATTAATGGAATATTTAAAAGTTTAGATATTAACATAATTAAATTATATTGATTTTCATTAATATCTTGTGCTTCATCTATTATAATAAATAAACAATTAGATAATACATAAATATTATTTAAATTTTTTGGATTACTTAATAAATTTTTATAGGTAGCTAATATTATAGTATTTATTGTTTTTGATGTTTTATTAAATAATTTATTAAATATTAATACTGCTAAAGAATGAATAGTTTTAACATTCATATTATTAAATAATATTGGTTGCGATGATGTTTTTCCTCTTTTAATAAAATCTGTTTGTGCTTTTTTTGAAAATGATATAATAAAAAAATTCTTACTAGTTTTAATTATATTTTTATTAAATTTATCAATACAATATTCTATAATTGTTTTAGTTTTTCCGCATCCTGGATTTCCTAAAACAACACAATTTTTAATATCACTATTTATAAATAATAATTGATTGTCGTTAAATAAATTTTTTATTATTGATTTTTGTTTATTTTTATGATTTATATTATATTTTTTATTATAAATAAATGATGAATATTTTATTATATCTTCTAAACTTAATTTATTTATATTATATTCATTCATTTGTGTATCAATAAATATTTTGAATAATTTATAACCATATTCTTGATCGGGCTCTTGTGAACCATATAAATAAACATTCCCAACATTAGATAAACTCAAAATATTTTTATTATGATAAAATCTTTTTATAACTTCTTTATCTATAAAATTTCTCATTTGTATATCACATATACAATTATTAAATATTATATAAAATTTTGTATATTTATTATTTTTTTTAAATATACTTATTATAAAATGGTTTTCATTAATTATTAAATATTCTTTTATAATTTCTATATATTGTTTTATTAAACAAATTATAAATTCATAATTATTAGTTTCACACAGTTTTAAATTTATATTTATTATAATAGGGTTAATATCTGAAATATTTTCTAATATTGATAATTTTAATCCTTTATTAAGACATATAACATATAATTTTATAAACTCACTTAGTTTTTTTAAAGGAATATAATATTTACCTATTATATTATTTGTATAACTAGAAATATTAAATGATGATTTATATGTATAATTATTTAAAAAAATTATTAAATTATTTATTTCTTGGCATATCATATTGTATTATTAATAATAAAATTTTAAATGTTTTATTAATAATAAAATAATATTTAATAACTAAAACTTCGTTTATTCATTTTATATTTAAAATAATTATAATTTCTATTATTTACTTCATATATTTATTATAAATAAACAAAGTTTACAATATGTATTTTTTCTGATATATATTATTAGACTGATGAAAAAATAGGCTTATACATTTATTATAAAATATTATTCTTATTCAATTGATAATTTATAGAACTTAACAAAGTTCCCAAATAAACGAAGTTAACAAAGTTCCCATAAATTATTATAATTATGAAATCAAACATAACTAATATTTATAATAAAATTGTTATGTGTCTATATATAAAATAAAAATGAAGCTCTAATAAATATGAATTTGATTTTTATTTAAAATAAACAAACTTAACGAATTTCCCATATATGACATTACACTTACATGTTTATAATGTGTCGACTTAATTAAAATAATAAATATTAATTTAGATTTAGGAAGAAAAAAATAATGGAATCCAATAAATGAATATTATTAGATATTTTGGAAAAAGAATATATCATTGAAAACAAACCTTTATTAAATCAATATAAACGTACACAATCAAAGACCCCAATATAATATTTTTTTTATAGACTCTACTAATATAGCTTTAAAATATTTAATAAATAAATTAATAAATAATTAGGTCTTTAGACGTAATTATTTATTAAATATTTTAAAACATTTTATAATTTTCTAGTAAACTTGATTTAGGATATCCGGAAATCAATAATAAAATAAAAAATACACACAGTAAATAAAGTTTTAAAATTAATTAAAATAAGTGTTATCATAGATAAAAACAGCATACAGTATTATACAAATATTTATAATGGGACCATAAAAAATAATAATTATGTCACATAATTATTATTTTTTATTAAGATGAGAATATTTAAAAAACATATTCTCATATCTATGTATGATTCAAAAATTATGGAAACTCAAATAAATGATAATTTTAAAAAATAAACATATTTATTATCATCAATTATAATTAGGGAACTTTGTTAACTTCGTTTATTTATTATAATTTTATTAAAAAAAACTATAAATAAATAGTGCTTTTATATATGTTTATTATAATTAGCGTCATATATTAATTATAAATGAAGTTAACAAAGTTTCCAATTAGTTTTTATTTATTATTTATTTACGGAAACTTCATTTAAACTTTGTTTATTACATAAATTATTAGGTTTAATAATAATTTAAATTATTTAAATTATTTAAATTATTATTAAAACCAATAAATAAACAAAGTTCCATTAAATAAAATAATTGGAAACTTCATTAATCACAATTATTTAAATTATTATTTTTTTAATTTATAATCGGAAACTTCGTTTAATTTTTAAATAAACTGATAATAAACATGACCATATTTAAAATTATTATTTTATAATATATATTATATTAATGTCTAATTATGTTAATAAATATTTAAAATATAAAAATAAATATCTACTAATTAAACAACTTGCAGGGACAAAAGGATATACACCAGTATATAAGACATAAATATATGGTATGCTTGATTGTTATACAGTTACAATACAAAAAAATAGCACACTCTCAATATTAGAACAGTTAAATAGAGAATTCCTAACTGACCTTTTTGTAGTTATATACATTAAAGATGGTGAATATGTACAATGTAATATTAACAGTAAACAAAGTTTAAAAATCAATTAATTAAATAAGTGTTATCATAGATAAACACGGCATGCAACATTATATAAATATTTATAATGGGACCATAAAAAATAATAATTATGTCACATAATTATTATTTTTTATTAAGATAAGAATATTCTCATGTCTATTCATGATGCAAAAATTATGGAAAATCAAATAAATAATAATTTAAAAAATAATAAAAAACCTATTAATTTAATTGGTGATAAAGGTTATATTAAAGGAGATGATTATAGGAATAAAATTTATAATGAAAATAAAATAAACAAATTTCCCAATTAATTACACCTAAAAAAAACGTAATATGAAAAATAATAAACAAGGCATAAATGGTATAAATAAACTTTTATTAAAAGACTGAAAGATAACCCAAATGGTAAGCCGTTATAAGGTTAAACATTTTTTTGGTAAATTAAAAAAATGTTTTAAATGTTTAATTATTATTAAACATTTAAAACATTAAAAATTATTATAGTTTTACTCATATAGCTGTTCTTTTATATTATTATTAGTTTATGAAAAATTATCTATAAAAATATTTGAAATATTACAATTTTTAATATTTTTATAGATAATTTTTCATAAATTATTATAAAAAAATGCAAAACTTTCCCTATAATAGATTAGATTTTTTTTAAATTAAAATAAACGAAGTTAATGAAGTTCCCTAATTATAAATATGTATTATTATTTTTGAATATAATAAGCTATACATAAATATTTAGAGATAAAAAAATAGGAACTTTGTTAACTTTGATTATTAATAAATTACCAAATTAAATATAAAATGAATAATCGTAGTTCCATATAATTTTTTATCATACTTATTAATAAATTAAATAAGAATCCAAATTAATTATAAAATAAATAAATGCAGTTTTATATAATATTTTATCAGACTTATTATAGTGATGTCTAATTATATTAATAAATATTTAAAATATAAAAATAAATATCTAGTAATTAAACAACTTGCAGGGACAGAAGGAGATACACCTGTAACTAATATTACAACAGAAATATATGATTTGCTTAATGTTCATAAAGTCGACATACAACTCGATCAACCAATAATGGACCAGTTATATAAAAAATTCAACAGTAATAATTATGTAGTTATATATAAGGAGATTTACAAACAGGGAGAAAATTATGAAGAACATTATGCACAACGTAAGCTTGACGATACAAATTTACTAGATGATTTGAAAAATACAAATTTAATAAAAATTATTGATTATAAAGATAATGTTAATATTATATATGGGGACCCAGCCTGGTTAATATATATTATTGATAATTTAATGTTAAAGTTAAGTACACTACCTGATACATCCCGCAAAGAATGTATTAAACAAGTACCTGTTATAATATTATTTTTTATATTAAAACTATTTATAAAGTATAAAGAAGAACAATATAAACTCGTAATTTTAGATATATTTGAACATTTAATAAATAATAAAAGTGAGTATTGGAAATATAATTGTAATAGTTATAATCTTAAAAATTTATTTAATAGTTTATACTATAACAAATATGAAGGTATTTTAGAGTATGATAAAAAATTTATAATATTCATGGTAAAAAAATATTTTATTTATTATAAGTTTTTTATACATGAAAGTTATAAAACCAATGAAAATTTTAATTTTCTTATGTTGGAAAGTCACAGATATATTTTTACACGTATTCATGATGACATAAAAAAGACCAAACCAGTTATTGATATATTAATTAAAAATCATGGTTTAAAAGAATATTATGATGGACCCGTTAAACTTAGTATTCTACATATTGGTCGTGTACGCTTAGATACCCAATATACAGAAAATTATATAAAATATACATTTGAAAATTTTGATGATTTGCCGGGTGAGTTTGATATTGTTAATTATATTGAAGAATTTAAAAAAAATATAAAAAAAGCCCCCCTGGTTATATTTATAATGTTGAATAATATAACAACAAATAAAGATCTTGTAAAACCACCACCACCACCACCACCACCACCACCACCACCACCACCACCACCACCACTATTACTATTACTAACACAACAACAATCACAACTACCGCCACCACCACCACGACAATTTCCAAATGATGATAGTACAGTTACAGTATTTACAAATGATATTACAAATGATGATTTTAAAAATAAAATAATATTATTTTATAAAAAATTAAAAAAAGTATTTAATGAAGATAGAGAAGACAACAGTAACATAAAAATAATAAATTATTATGAAATATATGCGGATGAATTTATATTAAGTAATATAAATAATTATAATAAAGTTTTAAATGTTGGGTTCTATAATGATAATACTGATAATGATGATACACAACGACATAATGGTACTGTACTAGTTAAACTATTAAATCCAACTGATGAATACCGGGATAATACTATGTTAGCGACCCATTGGATTAATTGGCAAATACATACGCCATACGAATTTAAATACAGACAACGACAAATTACCGGTACTTGTTGGTTAAATAGCATAATTAATAGTTTTATTTTAGTTCCTAAAATAAAAAATGCTATAGTTAATAAAATTGCAAACAGCCCACCTTCTGATATAGAACTACCATCATTAACGGATTTAATAAAATATAATGATGATAAAACTTTAGACGAGATTATATTTATAATTATGAGAAGAATACTCTTTACAGATACTGGTATTAATGTAAAACCTGTTTTAGGAGATGGAGATTATATTTTAATGTTAGCAGCATATATTAAAAGTATCTATCATAAACAAGAATTTACTGATCTATTAAAAAAAAACGGTATACATGATGATGATAAACAAGTATATAAATTTTGTAGTGCAGCCACAGAAAATGAATTAAAGACAAAATTATGTGCACCGCCAAGAAGTAATCCCGAAGATTTAAATAAATTAAATGAGTTGTGTCGGTATATAGATCCGGAAAGTATATGTAATACGTATACTGATATATATAAAAATAAAGGATACATTTTGGGCATTAGTGGATATCCATTTATGTGGGATATGTTTATTAAACCATTATTTGGAGTTATTAATTATGAAACCCCATATATGAGTTTTACTATTTTCGACACTGACACAATATACATTTATAATTATAATCTGTTTAAGATTCCTGATTTTCTACTATACCGAATAACTTTAAACAAAAGCAGTTATATTATGTGTTCAGCACTAATAGATGTATCAGAAGATGAATTTTCTACAGATAAATTTAATCATTCTATATGTGGTATTAAAACAGAAAGAGGCGACTATTTGTTATATGATTCTAATGCTAAGGATATATCGATTAAAGAAGATTGGTCGGTATTATTAGATGGAAATGCCCATAAGTTACCAATATTGAATGAAGCTAAACAAAAAAAGGTGAATTATAAAATTAACTACATTGTTTATCAAAAAGAAGAAATATGATTCTTTTAATTATTAAATTTTATACGTTGTTTATAAAAAAACATAATTATACTATAAACTGATGAAAAAATAGGCTTATACATCTATTATAAAATATTGTTCTTATTTAATTGATAATTTATGGGAACTTTGTTAACTTCATTTATTTATATAAATAAACAAAACTAACAAAGTTCCCAAATAAACAAAGTTAACAAAGTTCCCATAAATTATTATAATTATGAAATCAAAAATAACTAGGAACTTCGTTTATTTATAATAAAAATGTTATGTCTATATATAAAATAAAAAGAAAGCCCTAAATAAATATGAATTTGATTGTTATTTAAAATAAATAAAGTTAACAAAGTTTCCATATATTACATTACACTTACATGTTTATTATGTGCCAGCTTAAAATAGTAATATTAATTTAGATTCAGTAAGAAAAAAATAATTGTATTCAATAAATAGATATTATTATGTGTTTTGGAAAAAGCATATATCATTGGAAGCAAACCTTTACTAAATCAATATAAATGTACACAATCAAAGACTCTGATATAATATTTTTTTTATAGACACTCTACTAATATAGCTTAAAATATTTAAGACATTTTATAATTTTTCTGATAAACTTAATTTTAGATATCCAAAAATCAATAATAAAATAAAAAATACACAACGTAAACAATGTTTTAAAATCAATTATTGTTATTTTCAAAAATTTATAAAAATATCAGAAAAATTAAACTACGTTCCAAAATAATTTTGTAAACCATAAATTAAAATATTTTGGAACGTAGTTAACTTATTTTATTTTTTTTTTTAAATTTATTATAATTTATATAAAGATAAAATAACTAAAGATTTAAAAATTTTTTTTGGAACGCTGTTTAATTTCTCTGAAATTTTTGGAACGCAGTTTAATTTCTCTGAAAATAACAATAAAATATTTTCTTT
>Ga0114964_10002805_pt1 | contig 12038 bp, 11 predicted proteins | sample C_131016_MF_Meta_FD_92638 | JGI IMG/M metagenome (GOLD analysis project Ga0114964, IMG submission 92638) | Freshwater microbial communities from Lake Croche, Canada to study carbon cycling - C_131016_MF_MetaG | ecosystem: Environmental > Aquatic > Freshwater > Lake | place: Lake Croche, Canada... | reverse complement strand
TCCAGTCGGTCCAGAGCGGACCACTGTTTCGGAGGATCTGAATGAACAAAGCAGAGTTGATCGAAGTTCTCACGGCGAGACTGGAAACCGATCGCCGGCAGGCGACCGACGCCGTCGAGCACTTGATCGACGCCATCGTTCGCGCTGTGCAAAAAGGTGAAAGCGTGACAATCACCGGTTTCGGTGTATTCGAACGACGTCGCCGTGCTGCTCGTGTCGCGCGTAACCCACGCACCGGTGAGACGGTGAAGGTTAAGCCGACGTCTGTCCCCGCGTTCCGTCCAGGAGCGCAGTTCAAAGCAATCGTCTCTGGTGCACAAAAACTCTCCGCTGAAGGTCCGGCAGTAAAACGAGGCGCCGCTGATGGCGCAGTAAGGAAGAGCACTGTGGCTGTAAAGAAGGCTGTTAAGAAGGCTCCCGCCCGCAAGGCCCCGGTCAAGAAGGCCGCTGCCAAGCGCGTCGTGAAGAAGGCCGCCGTCAAGCGGGTCGTCAAGAAGGCCGTGAAGAAGGCCGCCGTCAAGCGCGTCGTCAAGAAGGCCGTTCGGAAGACGGCCGTCAAGAGGGCGGTCAAGAAGGCTCCGGCCAAGCGCGTCGTCAAGAAGGCTCCGGCCAAGCGGGTCGTCAAGAAGGCCGTGAAGAAGGCTCCCGCCAAGCGGGTCGTCAAGAAGGCCGTCCGGAAGGCTCCGGCCCGCAAGGTCGCAGTCAAGCGCGTCGTGAAGAAGGCGCCGGCTCGCAAGGCTCCGGCCAAGCGTCGCTAAGACCACATAGCAAAATGCCGCGGACCGTCAGGTCCGCGGCATTTTGTTGTCTACGGACACGATCCGGTCGCCAGTGGGCTGGCGAGATGGTCCGCTGCGATGAGTCGACCGTCGACCAGCGACAGGATCCAGGTGCTGCCCTTGCGATTGCGGGATTTATCCGGAGTGATGCCATCGCGGCTGCACCACCAGTCGATCAGATAGGGAATCACCCTGCCCTGCGTACAGATCACCGGTGTGCCGCCGCGCGCGGCGATCTCCATCACCCGTCGGCGTGCAGCCTTGGGATCCGCGCCGTAGGCCTCCTCGGTGAGTGTGGACTCCAACGAGATCGACACATCCATTTCACGCGCCAGCGGTTCGACGGTCTGCGAGCAGCGGACCCGGTCGGCGGCGTAGACATCGGACACCCCGAACGCCAGCAGTTGCGGGACAAGTGATTCCGCCTGGGATCGGCCCGTCGAGTCCAGTGGACGTTCGCGGTCGGGGCCCTTGTATCGGGACTTCCGGCCCGCGGACCCATGCCGGACGATTAGAACGGTCTGGCTGTCGGCGGGAAGCTTGGCGAACCGAGCGACGGTTTTGCGGTCCGCCGGGTAGCTGAGTCGCTTGGCGGCCTCCGCAATGGGCAGCCACAGCAATTGATCGACTTCATCGCCGGCGATGAAGGTGCCGCCGTGACCGCGGGCAACCCAGTAGTGAACGATCTTCGTGCCGCCCGGGATGGGATAGGTCACCGTCGGCAGGCGTCGGCCCAGATGTGCGCGCTGGCCGGTCTCCTCGAAGATCTCGCGGACCGCAGCAACAGGTTCGGTTTCACCGGGGTCGAGTTTGCCCTTCGGCAGTGACCAGTCGTCGTATCGGGGGCGGTGGACCACCGCGACGCGGGTGTCACTGGATTCGGGATCGGGCTGCCACAACACCGCACCCGCCGCCAGGACTGGTTCGGCGGCATTCGCCTTCTTGGATGTCGTCACGAGTCAGGACTGGCGGTGTTTTTCCATCAGCCACACCTGATGATCGCGAACCTTGTGGCCCTCCTGCGGTGCGGGCGTCCACTGTCCGTCGGGTCCCAATTCCCAGCAGCGGGTCTCCGGATCCATGGCGGAGTCGAAGATTTCGCCGAGGTACGCGGTGAGACGGCGGTCCTTGACCTGGGCCATCACCTCGACGCGGCGATCGAGGTTACGGTGCATCATGTCGGCGCTGCCGATCCAGAACTCGTCGATGGCCTCGAAGTGCATGACGCGGGAGTGTTCCAGGAACTGTCCGAGAATCGAGCGCACCGTGATGTTTTCGGAGAAACCCTCGACACCGGGGCGCAGCGCGCAGATTCCGCGCACCACCACCTCGACCCGAACCCCGGCCTGTGAGGCGCGGTAGAGGCCGTCGATGATCTGTTCGTCGACGATCGCGTTGGCTTTGATCCGGATCCGGCCGGTTCGACCTTCGCGGTGTGCGGCGGCCTCCCGTTCGATGCACTCGAGAATTCCCTTCCGGATTCCCTCCGGGGCAACCAGCAGGTTGCGATATCCCACCTTGCGCGAATAACCGGTGAGCGAGTTGAACAGGTCGGTCAGATCCGCGCCGATATCGGGGGCAGCTGTCAGCAGGCCGACATCCTCATACAGCCGAGCGGTTTTCGGGTTGTAGTTGCCGGTGCCGATGTGGCAGTAGCGCCGGATGGTCGACCCCTCTCGTCGCACCACGAGGCAGGTCTTGCAGTGGGTCTTGAGCCCGACCAGTCCGTACACCACGTGCACGCCGGCGTCTTCCAGAGCGCGCGCCCATTTGATGTTGGCCTTCTCGTCGAAGCGTGCTTTCAACTCGACGAGGGCGACCACCTGCTTACCGGCCGCGGCAGCTTCGATGAGCGCGTTGACGATCGGTGAGTCGCCGGAGGTGCGGTACAGGGTCTGCTTGATCGCCAACACATGTGGATCGGCGGCGGCCTGCTCGATGAATCGTTGCACGCTGGTGGAGAACGACTCGTAGGGATGGTGCACCAGTACGTCTCCGTCGCGCAGGGTGGCGAAGATGCTCTTCGGTGTCTCGCGTTCGGCGAACGCGGGGTTGGTGGCCGGGACGAAAGGTGGATCCTTGAGCGCCGGGCGGTCGACCGCGTAGACCTGCCACAGAGCCGAGAGATCCAGCGGTCCGGGCAACTGCACCACGTCGCCGGGGTCGACGTCGAGTTCACGCAGCAGTAGACCCATCATGTGGTCGGACATGTCGCCGGAGATCTCGAGGCGCACCGGCGGCCCGAACCGGCGACGGGCCAGTTCGCGTTCCAGGGCCTGCAGCAGGTCCTCGTCGCGATCCTCGACGTCCATATCGGCGTTGCGGGTGACGCGGAACGCATGGCGCTCAACGATCTCCATGCCGGGGAACAGCGCCGGCAGGAATGCCGCGATGAGTTCTTCCATCGGTAGGAAGCGGATGAGCTCATTCTCGCCGTCGGTGCTGTTGAGCCGAACAAACCGGTCGACGTTATCCGGCACCTTTACTCGGGCGAAGTGCTGGCCGCCGTCTTCTGGTGACCTGACCGTGACGGCCAGGTTCAGACTGAGCCCGCTGACGAAGGGGAAGGGGTGGGCGGGGTCGACCGCAAGCGGTGTCAGAACCGGGAACACCTGCTCCTGGAAGTAATTCGACAGATCGGCGCGCTCGGTCTCAGAGAGATCGGCCCAACCGATGAAGTGGATTCCGTGCTGGGCCAGGGCCGGCCGGACCGAGTCCAGGAATACCTGCGCGTGCCGGGTGGCGAGGGCGCGGGTGCGATCCTCGAGGCGACGCAGTTGCTCGCGGGGAGTGAGCCCGTCAGCGGAGCGCACTGTCAGGCCCATCTCGTCGCGCCGCTTGAGGCCCGCGACTCGGACCATGTAGAACTCGTCGAGATTGGACGCGAAGATCGCCAGGAACTTCGCGCGCTCCAGCAGTGGCATCGAGGTGTCGGCCGCCAGGGCCAGCACCCGGGCGTTGAAATCCACCCAGCTCAGTTCACGATTGAGGTAGCGATCTGCCGGTAGCGGGTTGTCGACGGCGGCCGCGGTGGCGGCCGGAGGCGCTGCCGGCGCTGCCGGGTTCTCGGGCCCTCTGTCATCGCCTGGTGCCCGGGACCTGGTCTCCGCCTCGCTCATGGCCCCATCATCCACTATGTCGCCGGTCCGCGGATCGCTGCCGAACAATCCGGGTGAACTCGCAGCCCAGCTAGCCGATGACCGATGCGGTTGCCGTTCCCACACCTAACAGCCGCGCTTCGGCGAGATCCTCGGGTGTGTCGATATCGCAGCGCAGACCCGGCCAGGCGCCGGTGAGTTCCACCGCCCCGGAGTCCCGGTGCCGCGAGGCCGATTCCGCCCCGAACTGGGGTGCGGGTGCCACACCGAGGGCGAACAGTGCCGCGGTGCCGGTACCTTGGCGGTCTGCGACGAAACTTCGAGGGTTGCGCCGGGCCGCGGTCAGCGCCTCGCTGAGCTCCTCGCTCTTCATGGCGGGTAGATCACCCTGCAGCACAACGATGTTCGTCGTTGTGCGCGACAACGACCCGGACGCAGCCAGCACGGCATTGTTCAACGGGTCTGGGTGATCCGGCGAGGTGGGATCAATCAGTACGGCTGCTCCCAGTTCGCGCGCCGCCGCCGCGGCTGTGGGATCCGGTGTCACAATGGTGATCGACGCGATTGCGGTCACGGCGCGGGCGGCGGTGATGGTGTCGATGAGCATTGCCAGCACAACGCGTTCGCGAATGTCCGCTCCGAACAGTGCCGCCAACCGGGTCTTGGCGGCCGACAGACGTTTGACGGCGATGATCAGACCGATATCTGGCTCACCGCTCATGACTTCCATCCTGCCAGCGCCACCCTGATTAGGGTGAACGGCGACACCGCGGCGCGCGGAGGTGAGGTGGTGGGAGATGAGCGACTCGCTGGGGACTGCGGTGGTGATGGGCGCCGGCGCCTGGGGAACCGCGGTGGCCAAGGTGCTCGCCGACGCCGGCACCGAGGTCCGGTTGTGGGCCCGCCGACCGGAGACGGCCGATGAGATCAACGCCTGCGGTACTAACGATGGATATCTGCCCGGTGTGGTGCTGCCCGCGTCGATCCGGGCCACCGCCGATCCGGCCGAGGCCCTCGTCGGTGCCCGAACGGTGATGCTCGGTGTGCCGGCGCAGACACTGCGCACGAACCTTGAATCGTGGCGTGCGGACATCGAGGTCGGAGCGACGTTGGTCAGTCTGGCCAAGGGCATCGAACTCGGAACGCACCTTCGGATGAGCCAGGTGATCGTTGATGTCACCGATGTGGATCCACGTCAGGTCGCGGTGGTCTCCGGGCCGAACCTGGCCGCTGAGATCGCCGCTGAACAGCCCGCCGCGACGGTGGTGGCATGCGTGGACTCCGGGCGGGCGGCCGCTCTGCAGCGCGCGCTGGATACCGGATATCTGCGGCCCTATACCAACACCGATGTGGTGGGTGCCGAGATCGGTGGGGCGTGTAAGAACGTGATCGCACTCGCCTGCGGAATGGCTGCCGGGGTGGGTTTGGGCGAGAACACCGCGGCCGCCATCATCACCCGCGGTCTGGCCGAGATCATGCGGTTGGGAATCGCGTTGGGCGCCAAGGTCACAACGCTGGCTGGGCTCGCCGGGGTAGGTGATCTGGTGGCCACCTGCACATCGTCGCAGTCGCGCAACCGAGCCTTCGGCTATCGGCTGGGCCGCGGCGACGACCTTGCCGCGGCCATGCGCGCGACCGAGGGCCACGTCGCCGAGGGCGTCACCTCCTGCACATCGATACTGCAACTGGCCGCGAGTCAAGGTGTCGAGATGCCGCTCACCGATGCCGTCAACCGGGTATGTCATCGGGGTTTGTCCGTCGACGACGCGGTTGCGCTGCTCCTGGGCCGCAGCACCAAAGCGGAGTGAACTGATGACTGAAGGCCATTCGACCCAGCGCTACGGCGATTCGACCCGAACCGTGAAAGCGGTTGACAGCGAGGCAATCTCGGGCCAGCCCATCGCCGCGGTACCGGTGTCGGCTGCGGCCTATCACCTGTCCGATGACGAAGGCAGCGAAGCGCATGTCTACGGCCGCTACTCCAACCCGACCTGGACTCACCTGGAATCAGCACTGGCAGGCCTGGAAGCGGCATCCTCAGCGTTGGTCTTTGGTTCCGGAATGGCCGCTGTCACGGCCGTGCTTCGCGTGCTGGTCACGCCAGGCTCGGTGCTGGTCATTCCCGGTGACGGCTACTACCAGGTGCGCCGCTACGCCTCGGAAAGCCTTGCCGCGCTGGGCGTCACCGTGCGTGAGGCGGCGGCTGCGCAACTGTACGAGGCCGCCGCGACGGCTGATGTGGTGCTGGCCGAGACGCCGACCAATCCGGGCCTGGACGTGGTGGACCTGCACCGTCTCGCGGAGATCTGCCACCGCCGCGGGGGCCGACTGGTGGTGGACAACACCACCGCGACACCGCTGGGCCAGCAACCATTGTCGCTCGGCGCCGATCTGGTGGTAGCCAGTGCCACCAAGGCGATTGCCGGACATAGCGATCTGCTGGCCGGTTATGTCGCGGGCAGCCAGGCTGACCTGATGGCAGCTGTCGAGCGCGAGCGACTTCTGGCCGGCCCCATTCTCGGTGCGTTCGAAGCATGGTTGTTGATGCGCAGTATCGGCAGCCTTGGTCTGCGCTTTGAACGCCAATGTCGCAATGCGATGGCGTTGGCCCTCGAACTGCAGGCCCTCGAACTGCAGGGCCACCCCAAGGTGCGTGCGGTTCGCTATCCGGGATTGCCTACCGATCCGTCCCACCCGGTCGCGGCACACCAGATGTACCGCTTCGGCGGTCTGGTGTCGGTTGAACTCGCCGACGCTGAGGCAGTGCATGCGCTGGTGCGGCGGAGTGAACTGCTGGTGGCGGCAACCAGTTTCGGCGGTATCCACACCTGCGTGGACCGCAGGGCGCGCTGGGGTGACGAGGTGCCGAGCGGCTTCGCGCGGATCTCGGCCGGAATCGAGGATACCGATGATCTGGTGGCCGACGTTCGTCGTGCGTTAGACGCGGACTGACCGCCCGGTTATTACGGGCTGTAGCCTCTCTAGTTTGTGACTGCCCGTTCCGACCATTCCCGGATCCGCGTCGCCGTCGTCTACGGTGGCCGCAGTTCCGAGCACGCGATCTCGTGTGTGTCAGCCGGCAGCATCCTGCGCCACCTCGACCCGGACCGCTTCGAGGTGATTCCGGTCGGTATCACCGCCGAGGGGACATGGCTGCGCACTGATGCGCGCCCAGAGGATCTGGCGATCACCGACCGGCAACTTCCCGCGGTCACCGGTGAGTCAGCCTCCCCACTGGAATTGGCCGCCGGGATCCTGGCATCGGTGGATGTGGTGTTCCCGATTCTGCACGGGCCTTACGGCGAGGATGGCACCATCCAGGGTCTGCTGGAACTCGCCGGCGTGCCCTACGTGGGTGCCGGGGTCTTCGCCAGTGCGGCCGGGATGGACAAGGAGTTCGCCAAGAAGGTGCTCGGTGCGGCCGGGTTGCCCATCGGTGACTATGTCGTGCTGCGCCCGAGGCAGGACAGCCCGAGCGCCGAAGATGTTGAACGCCTTGGCTTCCCGCTGTTCGTCAAACCTGCGCGCGGCGGCTCGTCGATCGGGGTCAGCCGGGTCGTCTCGGCCGATGAACTACCGGCGGCGATCGCCGAGGCGCGCCGGCACGACCCGAAGGTCATCATCGAGGCCGCGATCGAGGGCCGCGAACTCGAATGCGGTGTGCTGGAGTTCCCGGACGGTTCAGTGAAAGCCAGCACCATCGGCGAGATCCGAGTGGCCGGCTTCGATGGCCGCGATGACGGTTTCTACGACTTCGAAACCAAATATCTCGACGATGCCGCTGAACTCGACGTGCCCGCCATTCTGGATGACGGCACCGTAGATGAGTTGCGCCAGTTGGCGATTGCGACATTCACCGCATTGGACTGCCAGGGTTTGGCCCGAGTCGATTTCTTCCTCACCGAACACGGGCCGGTCGTCAACGAGATCAACACCATGCCGGGGTTCACCACCATCTCGATGTTTCCGCGGATGTGGGGTGCCAGCGGGGTGGACTATCCGACCCTGTTGGGGACCATGGTGGACACCGCGCTGGCCCGCGGTACCGGGCTGCGCTGAGTGCACCTCAGCGCAGTGGCCCCGGCCTGACCGGGATGGCCTCCATGGTGCGCGCGATGGCTTCGGACATGGTCTGGATCGGCGTCGGTCCGGAATCCGCCGGCAAGGTCAGTGCGATGTACACCGGCCGGTCCACGCTGACCCAGGTGCTGCGCCGGGTATCGGGGTCATCGAGCCGGAACCAACTGACGTCGTCGACCATCTGGACAGGTGCGCCGATGACGAACTCGGCCGGCCGGTCCAGTCCGCAGCGCAGGATGACCGGATCGCCGTCGCCACGCCACGCCGCGGTGCCTGCCGGTGTGGGTTGGGCGGTCTCGGCGCGGTGAAGGTCGCCGAGGGAATCCGGCAGGGCAGCCAGTAGCGCCTGACATTGCGGTGCCTGGGCCCCGGGCGCGGGTACTGCCGCGATCGCCACCGGTGGCACGGGTGCGCGACGCGTCGCGGCCAGCGTCAGGACCGCGCCCAGGCCCAGCAATGCCAGTGCGAGTGCTGCGATCACCAGGGCGCGGGGCGGGCCGTCGGTGTCCGAGCCGACGTTCGCATCGTCGGTGTCCGAGCCGACGTTCGCACCGTCAGTGTCCGAGCCGACAGGCGCATCGTCGGTGGGATCGCCGTGCACCTCGTCTCCTCCTGGTTGGACGTCGCGGGTCCTAGACTGACGTGCTCAAGGTACCTGGGACGAGGAGATGCGGTGGTGGACGGTTCTGACCCCACACTGCGGCAGGTGGGGGAGTTCGCCGTCATCGACGGGCTGATCACCGGACGACCCAGATCCGCCGGCGTCGGGGTGGGACCCGGTGATGACGGCGCCGTGGTGGATGCCCCCGACGGGCGGGTCGTGGTCAGCACCGACATGCTGGTCGAAGGTCGCCATTTCCGCCTGGACTGGTCGACCCCGCACGACGTCGGCCGCAAGGCGATCGCGCAGAACGCCGCTGACATTGAGGCGATGGGTGCGCGCCCGACCGCATTCGTCGTCGGCTTCGGTGCACCGATGACCACCTCTGCGGCGCGGGTCGCCGAACTCGGCGAGGGCTTGTGGGCCGAAGCGGGCGCGCTCGGTGTGGGGATCGTCGGCGGAGACCTGGTCGCCTGTCCGCAGTGGGTGGTCTCAGTGACTGCGCTGGGCGATCTGGGCGGCCGCGCGCCGGTGCTGCGCAGTGGTGCGCGTGCGGGGTCGGTGGTCGCGGTGGCAGGCGAACTGGGGCATTCGGCAGCTGGATTTGCTCTGTGGTGCAACGGGATTCACGATTTTGTAGACCTGCGGAGCAGGCATTTGGTGCCGCAGCCGCCGTACGGCCAGGGCCGGGCCGCCGCCGACGCCGGGGCGCACGCCATGACTGATGTCTCCGATGGTCTGGTGGCCGATCTCGGTCACCTGGCGACTGCCTCCGGCGTGACGATTGACCTTGACAGCCTGGCCCTGCGGGCCGACGTCGAGGCGGTGACCCCGGCCGCACTGGCCGCCGGGGTCGACCCGTGGGCACTGGTCCTCGGTGGCGGTGAGGACCACGCCCTGGTGGCGTGTTTCGCCGATGCGCCGCCGCCGGGATGGCGGGTGATCGGGTCGGTCCGCGACGGCGCGGGGGAGGTGCTCGTTGACGGTGCAGCGTGGTCCGGATCGGCGGGTTGGCAGTCCTTCGACTGAAACGGTGACGCTCGGACCGATAGGTTGTCGGGCGTGACTGCCCGGCCGTTGAACGAACTTGTCGAGGCGGGCTGGGCGAACGCACTGGCGCCGGTGGCCGAACAGGTCGCCCAGCTCGGCGACTTCCTGCGCGCCGAGATCACCGCGGGCCGCGGTTATCTTCCTGCGGGCCCTGATGTGTTGCGCGCCTTCACATTTCCCTTCACCGGCGTCCGGGTCCTGATCGTCGGCCAGGATCCCTACCCGACTCCCGGGCACGCGGTGGGGTTGAGCTTCTCGGTGGCCCCGGATACCCGTCCACTGCCGCGCAGTCTGTCCAACATCGTCACGGAGTACCGCGCCGACCTGGGTTACCCGGCGCCGGCCAACGGTGACCTGATGCCGTGGGCACAGCGCGGTGTCATGCTGCTCAACCGGGTGCTGACGGTGCAGGCGGGTAACCCTGCCTCGCACCGGGGCAAGGGCTGGGAAGCGGTCACCGAGTGCGCGATCCGGGCACTGGTGGACCGTGACGAACCGATGGTGGCGATCCTGTGGGGCCGCGACGCCGCCACGCTCGCACCCATGCTGGCCGAGCGCGGGTGCTCAGTGATCGAGTCGGCGCATCCCTCGCCGCTGTCGGCGAGTCGGGGATTCTTCGGGTCTCGACCGTTCAGCAGGGCCAACGACATGCTCGCTGCTGCGGGCGCCGAACCGATCGACTGGCGGCTGCCTTAACCGCGAGTGACCTTGCCGGCTTTCAGGCAGGACGTGCAGACGTTGACGCGGTGCTTGTTGCCGCCGGGGCGGTCGGCTGCGCGCACGGTCTGGATGTTGGGATTCCAGCGCCGGTTGGTCCGGCGATGGGAATGCGACACAGCCTTGCCGAAGCCGGGGCCCTTACCGCAGACATCGCATACGGCAGCCATATCGAACTCCTCAGATCTGATCGGGAGGCCAACAACCGCCCAGGCGGGTGACCCGACAACCTGATCAGGATACCGGCGCGGTAGCTCAGACGCCAAAACGGGTGTCCCAACGGTGTCGGCCCGACCTCGGCTGTCGCCTGATCTGGCTAGGCTGACGCCCAAAGTGCAGCGTGCCAGGGATTTAGAGGACCAGGGTTTTCGAGGAGGTGTCGATGCCGGACCGCCGGCTGGATGCATCTGCCCTGTATGACTGGGCCCATACCGCCGTGGGTGACCTGCTTCGCCACACCGACGAGATCAACCGGCTCAACGTTTTCCCAGTGGCCGACTCCGACACCGGCACCAACATGCTGTTCACCATGCGTTCGGCGCTGGCCGAGGCCGGCCCGGCCGTCGCCACCGGCGATGTCGCGGTGGTGGCCGCGGCACTATCGCACGGCGGGTTGGACGGCGCGCGGGGCAACTCCGGGGTGATCCTGTCGCAGATTCTGCGCGCGCTGGCCGAGGTGACCGAGGAGGCCACAACCGATACCAATCTGGCCGATACCGGCCTGGCCGATATCGATGCCGCACTGCTTGGTGCGGCATTGCGGCATGCCGTCGTGCTGGTGGTGTCCGCGATGGGCGGCGAGTTGGTGGCCGGCACCGTGGTGTCGGTATTGCAGGCCGCCGCCGAGGCGCTCCAGCGGGCGGCCGCCGACGGGGCTGGTCTGGCGCAGGCGCTGTCTGCGGCGGGCGATGCCGCGACGATCGCGCTGGACCGCACGCCCGATCAACTGCCGGTGCTGGCCGAGGCGGGTGTGGTGGACGCCGGCGGACGCGGGCTTTTGGTGCTGCTCGACGCACTGAGCGCGACGGTCACCGGTCACATGCCCCATCGCCGGGACTTTTCACCCGGTCCGGCCACGGTGGTGGTGCAGGGCATCGCCGAGTCCGCGCCACCCCAATTCGAGGTGATGTATCACCTCGGGGGCTGCGACGCCGATGCCCTCACGCGGCTGCGTGCCGACCTGGCGGTGTTGGGCGACTCAGTGGCCATAGCCCCGGCCACCGGCGACCGTCATTCGGTGCATGTCCACACCGACGACGCGGGCGCGGCCGTGGAGGTGGGACTGGCCGTCGGCGCGGTGAGCAAGATCCGCATTTCGGCGCTGGCCGACGGACGGGTAGCGCCGGGCGGATGGAGTAGGCAACGCGCGGTGTTGGCGATCGTGGACGGGGACGGCGCCGAAGAACTCTTCGGCACGGAGGGGGCATGCGTTGTGCGCCCGGATGCCGATCTGATGGACCCGGCCGACGGGCTCAGCGCGCAACAACTGCTGCGCGCACTCGTCGATACCGGCGCCGCCCAGGTGATGGTGCTGCCCAACGGTTACGTCTCGGCTGAGGACCTGGTGGCCGGCTGTACCGCCGCCAACGGGTGGGGTATCGACGTGGTCCCGTTGCCGGCCGGATCCATGGTGGCGGGGCTGGCCGCACTGGCGGTTCATGATCCGTCCCGCCAGGCCGTCGACGACGGCTACACCATGGCCAGGGCGGCGGC
>Ga0114964_10002804_pt1 | contig 12043 bp, 9 predicted proteins | sample C_131016_MF_Meta_FD_92638 | JGI IMG/M metagenome (GOLD analysis project Ga0114964, IMG submission 92638) | Freshwater microbial communities from Lake Croche, Canada to study carbon cycling - C_131016_MF_MetaG | ecosystem: Environmental > Aquatic > Freshwater > Lake | place: Lake Croche, Canada... | reverse complement strand
TACTCGCTTCTTTTAGCTGGATGAAAGAGATAGAAATCCGCTCAAGCGCTGCAGAACCCAGCGATAGGTCCAAAGGGCGGTGCGCATCATGAACAAGCTAGGGCACACCGTGATCGAATCAGAAACTGAGCCTGCACCTGAGCAAATGTTGACCGCTTTTGAACCTGTAAAACACAGTGGTGAGCTGATGGCTGGCACGCTACGAGGCGCAAAGGCGCTTGAAACACCTACCAACCGGCAGATATCCACTCTCCATCTTGGTAGTAATGCACCTGGTCTAAATAGATGAGCGCCCTGTCATTACCAATCCATCTTTCAGATTTCAAAGAAGATGGCAATGAATTTTTGGCAATAATTTTTTTCTGACTCAGATTGATTTCAAACTTGCTCGTCTCGTTTCTGGTGAATGCATAGTAATCAGACGGCTTGCCATAAGTGTATGGCGTAGGTGTTTGGTGCACTTTTACGGGCATGGCTACTTTGGCTTGGCCGTTTGCTATTTGAATGGCAATGCCATGATGGTCTTGCAAAACTGTGGCATCTGTGCCTCTTTTGCCAATGATCAACCTGTCTGCTTCTACGGGTTTGCTCGGTTGGCTAATGTCAATCAGAGCCACTTTCACGCCCTGGTACCAAGCCATGCGGCCATCACCCAAGGTTCCATCGGTGACGGCGTCTTTGCCAACACCCAACAGCAAGCTTTCGTTCAATGGAAACAGGTAATCGGAATAGCCGCTAACTTCTAAGCTACCTGCTACTTTGGGGTCGGTGGGGTCAGCAAGGTCCAAAACATAAAGAGGATCGGTTAGCCGATAGGTTACCAAGTAGCCTTTGTTGCCCATGAGGCGAGAGGCATAAAGGCGCTCGCCTGGCTTGCCCAGGGGCTCTGGGCGTTTGGCATTGGGTAACTCGCCCACCAAAGCCAGCGTGCCTAGTTTCTCTTGCAGAACCGATAACCTACCTGGTGATTCTGAGCTTTCATTGGTACTGATAGATGCCAATGGGGCAATGGCCGGAGCAGGTGCAATGGGTGCGCCAACCGCTACGGGAGTTGCTACCGGCACGGCCACCATGATGGGTAAGGACCAGCTGGTGCGGGTTTCGGTAATGACATGCAATGCGCCATTGAACTCGCCCATGCGAAAAGACTTTCTTTTTTGATCAAAGCCTAAATGACCTTTGACATTGCCAGAGCCCCTGTAGTCCATGTTCAAACCTTGAAGCGCAAACTTGTGAAGGTCTGTGCTGGTCTGTGCCGCATATTGCGGCACAGTGCCCGAGATGCTGTAGCTGGTGCGTGTGGTAGCCAAATAAATGTTTTGCTCCGACATGTAAAAAGCCTCTGTGCCACCTGTAAAGCAACGAGCGGAATGTGAGTGCTTGTCGGTGGCCAAGCCAATTGCAACCAACGTAATGACGTCGGCACTGCTACTGACATTACCGGATTGCAGCAAGCACGATGCTGGGTCAACCAAGGGTTGCTCTGCTGCGCCATCTATGCTGATGGTGGGCAAGTAGTCTGTAGCTTTAAGAGCAGACGAGCCTGCAGACAAAACTTGAGGATAACTTCTTTGCACCATGTAAAGCGTAGCACCTATTCTTCTGGAACCAATCAGATGACCGGTCAATTTGATCTGCCGAGTTTGTTTCAAACTGCCCGATGCAGGCGCATTGACCATTAATATTTCAGTGGCACCATTGCGCCACGATGTTGGTACAAACCAATCTTTGGCTGGCATGGTGCTATACAACAAGCCCGCATTTTGGGTACCAATGGCTACAATTTGATTTCTGTCGGCGTCAAGGAACAAACTGTTGCCATCTACACCTTTAGAAAAACCCAACTTGTATGAATCTGACGGCATCAAGTTGGGGCTGCTTGAATTGGTACTTAGCATTTGTCGGTTGAGCAAGGATCGGCCAGCATTGTTGGGAAGTGGATCAATGCTGTACACGTAAGTGGCATCGGCCTTCACCAGATCGGCTTCGTCTACACCCGCTTCTTGAAGCGTTGTTTGCGATGGGGTGGTTGAGGTTGAAGTGCTTGTGGTGTTTGGAGCGCTTGGTGCACTGGCAACTGCAACGCTAACAGCGGGCACCGCAAGTGGAACGACTTGCACCTTGTCAGCGGCCGTTACTGCTTTTTCAAAATAGGCTTTGAGCTCTGTGGCGTTGGTGGCCTTTAGGCTCCAAGCAAGTGCGTCGCCCGACGTAGGGAAAACATCTCTCAGCAAAACGTCTGAAGAAACTGAAGAAGTACTAGAACCGCCAGAACAAGCGGCAAGTAACGTGCAGGTCATCAGTGCAAGGGCTAATCGAGTCATGTTTAATTACTTTTGTCCACCATATAGACTTTTACTTTACCACTCAAAAGTTATTAAGTAAACTGTATGCCATTTGTTCATTCCTGCAATCAAGTTGCATTCCTTTTCTGACAAAGCCTTCGTGACAGCATCACCTTCAAAGGGCAGATTGCCATACTCGTTGATGTAACTTTTACCTTGAATCCCGGTAATTGGGTAGAGCCGCCATGAGGCATCGTCAAGTTAACCATAAAATGTTTAGCATTGTTTTGCAGCTATGTACTTATGGTTACAAACTTAAATATCAAAAAAATGTAGATAAAGGGTTTCACGACATAGAAAAATAATCAAGTCAAAATTCCCGATTTTTCATCTGTTAAAAATCAGGGAAGAACCTACCCAAAACGACTTTTAAACCACCTGCAAGCGTTAGTAAATTTGCTGGCTATTTATCAAATAAAACAACTAAAGTATTGCCCATCGATAAGATGAATGATCCCACACAAAAAGCTTGGTCAAAGTCATAACCAAGTTAGCAACAGGATCGAATTGAAATTGGTCTGCCCGGAGGGGATCGAACCCCCGACCCACAGCTTAGAAGGCTGTTGCTCTATCCAACTGAGCTACGGACAGATTGAAATTTAAAATGTATTTTTAATTACGGATTTAATTATTTAATCGCGTCTCAACAAAAGGGCTCCCGAAGGAGCCCTTTTTTCAACTTTGGTCGGGGCGAAAGGATTCGAACCTTCGACCCTCTGGTCCCAAACCAGATGCGCTACCAGGCTGCGCTACGCCCCGATTCACAAATTGTAACCTGTATATTGTTCAAGGACCGCCATAAATTCAATTTAATTCCACAAAAGACTGGGGGTTTATCCCAAAAACCAAAGGCTTTCTTCATCCCCAGCGCCAGTGGTATTCAACCCCTACCTTTTACAACTTGGAGCGCTCTCATGAATAATTGGCGATCAAGAGAATTCTTCAATTAAGATACGTTTTTACCTAGACCCCAAAGACTTCGCACCATGAAACTCTCTTTGCCCTCTCTTTATTCTTCGTCTTTTGAAGCTGCAAAAACCCCGAGGGGTGCGAGTCTTTGTTCATTGACATTTTTTTTGATGCTATTTTTGTCCTCACCTGTTGAAGTTTTGGCAGGTAAAACTTTGGATGCCATCAAACAAAGGGATCAAGTCGTTTGCGGGGTTAACACTGGCTTGGCGGGCTTTGGCGCGGCCGACAGTCAAGGCAAATGGACGGGCTTGGATGTGGACATCTGTAAAGCGATTGCCAGTGCAGTTCTCGGTAGCGCGGAAAAAGTTAAGTTTATCCCTTTGTCCGCTCCACAGCGCTTTACAGCCCTTCAGTCAGGAGAGATCGACATTTTGTCCAGAAACACGACCTTCTCCCTGAGCCGGGATGCCTCTTTGGGCCTGCACCAAACTGCTGTGACCTTCTATGACGGTCAAGGCTTCATGGTTCCCGTGAAGTCCAACATCAAAAGCGCCAAACAACTGAAGGGCGCAAGCGTGTGTGTTCAATCTGGAACCACAACCGAGAAAAATCTGACCGACTTCTCCAAGGCTCATAAATTAGACATCAAACCCATCGTCTTTGAAAAGCTAGAGGCTGCAAATGCGGCCTACTTCCTTGGCCGCTGCAAAGCTTACACCACAGACGCCTCTGGCCTGGCTTCCATTCGGTCAAAAGAAGCAAAAGATCCCAAAGAGCACCTCATCTTGCCAGACCTGATCTCTAAAGAGCCTTTGGGTCCCATGGTCAGACGGGGCGATGATGAGTGGCTGGCCATCAGCAAATGGGTGATCTTTGGCCTCATTGAAGCCGAGGAATATCAAATCAACTCAAAAAACATTGAAAGCCTGAAGAACCAGTCTACCGATCCGGTGGTCATGAGGCTGATTGGTAAATCCGAGGACATGGGCAAACTGCTGGGCCTTGACCGAGAATGGCTCGCAAGACCCCTATTGCAAGTGGGCAACTATGCTGAAATATTCGACCGAAATGTGGGTGAAAAAACACCCTTGAACTTAAAACGTGGCATCAACGCTTTGTGGTCGCAAGGTGGTCTTCAATATGCCATGCCTATTCGCTAAAGTGGTTTGCCTTGCCTCCAATGTGTCCATCCCCTTTTGAAGCTCACCTTGAATCTGTTTGAACTTTGGCACCACAAACGCACAAGACAGTGGTTGATCCAGACCGCTGTCGTCATGGCCATCTTGACCCTTCTTGGATGGCTTGGCTACAACACCTGGTTCAACCTCAAATCTAGAGGTATCCAGTCTGGGTTTGATTTTTTGACGGAGAGCGCTGGCTTTGACATCGGAGAGCATTTCTTGCTCGCCTTTGATTCTTCTGACAATTATGGCTGGGCCTTTTTGGCGGGTCTCTTGAACACGCTCAAAGTATCGATCTTGGGTCTGATCATCTCAAGCCTTCTTGGTTTGCTGGTAGGTACAGGACGCACCTCACCTCAAACATTGATCCGTTGGTGCTCGCGCGCTTACGTGGAGTGCCTCAGAAACGTGCCTCTTTTGTTACAACTGCTGATGTGGTATGTCTTGTTGATCGAATACCTACCGTCATCAGAAACACCTTATTCTTGGTTCAATGCCATCTATTTAAGTCAAGAGGGCTTGAGCATGCCGATGTTGATGTGGCAACCCCATGAAAGCAACGCTTTTTTTGATGTTCAATTGATATGGTCTTGGCCTACCATGGATAGATTTGGCATCCATAGCGACATGAATTTAAGCCCTGAATTCATCGCCTTGACCTTTGCTTTGAGTTTGTACACCAGCGCCTTTGTTGCAGAAATCGTCAGAGCTGGGATTGAATCCGTTCCAAAAGGACAAATTGAAGCCGCAAAGAGCGTGGGTTTGAACAACTTTCAAATCAGTCGCTTCGTCGTTTTACCCCAAGCGGCCCAACTCATTCGACCGCCTTTGACCAATCAGTATTTGAACTTGATTAAAAATTCCTCCTTGGCTGTTGCGATCGGCTACCCCGATGTGGTGAGCATTGCCAACACGGCCTTGAACCAAACGGGACGAGCCTTGGAGTGCATCTCGATTTTGATGACCCTCTATTTGATGCTCTCTTTGATGGTTGCATGGGGCATGGGTCGCTTCAAAGACGCCAGCAGCCTAGCCATTGAAAAAGACCAAGAAGCCCAAGATCGCGCGCAGCAAAGGCCCCATAGAACAGGGACCAGCCATGCATGATCAGATGCCACACCACGAACACTCGATGGTGAGCAGCCACTTCATCAAGGCCGCCCATCAGCCCATTCAAGCTCGAAGTTGGCGCACACTTGCTCACCGCACGGGACTTGAATTCAAACGCCATCCCTATCAGAGCTCTTTGTCGATCATCTTGTTCGCTCTTTTGAGCCTCAGCGGCTGGGCCTTTTTTGAATGGGGCGTTCTCAATGCAGTCTTCTTACCCGATGAGGCTGCTTGCCAACTGGCCAGACCCGAGGGTGCGTGCTGGGGGGTGATTGCAGAGAAATACAGCTTGATCCTTTGGGGGCGTTTCCCGTTTGAAGAGCAATGGAGAGCGCTTACAGCTGTGGTCATGATCATGCTGACCCTCAGCTTGAGTGCTTCGGGTGCCATGTGGCGCCATGGTCATCGATCATGGCTTTACGTGTCTTGGGTCGGATGCGCCCTCTTCTTTGAAATTTTGATGTCTGGTACTTTTTTTGGTATCGATATCCACCTAGGTCTCACCAAGGTTGAAAGCGAACTATGGGGCGGACTGCCCCTGACACTTCTTTTGTCCATCGTCTCCATTGCACTTGCAACGCCTTTGGGAATTTTGTTGGCTCTTGCAAGAACCAGTGACATGCCCCTGCTCAAAACTTTCGCAAGCACCTACATCGAACTGGTGAGGGGCGTGCCTTTGATTTCCGTCTTGTTCATGGCAAGCTTTATGTTTCCATTGCTCATGCCTGGCCTCAAATCTCCAGATGTCTTGCTGAGGGTTTTGGCTGGTATCACACTTTTTTCTGCAGCCTACACCGCAGAAGTGGTGCGCGCGGGACTGTTGAGTGTGAGCGCAGGGCAGGTGGAGGCGGCACAAAGCCTAGGCCTTGGGTATTGGGCCACCCAGCGCTATGTGATCTTGCCTCAAGCCTTGGCTCACGTTCTACCAGGCTTGGTCAACAACTTCATCTCTATTTTCAAAGACACCTCATTGGTGACCATTGTGAGTTTGTATGAATTAACAGGGGCCTTGGGCTTGGCTTTGAATGGAGATGCCAATTGGCGACCTTTTAAACTAGAGGGATATCTTTTCATTGGTTTGATTTATTTTTGCTTTTGCTTTGCTTTGTCTCACTTCAGTCAAAAATTTCAACACTCACAACACCACCACTCCTAGAATGCGTGCATGAACAACCCCAGCGTGATCGAATTCAAGCTTGTCAACAAATGGTATGGCCATTACCATGCACTCAGAGACATCAACTTAACAGTCACGGAAGGTGAGCGCGTGATTGTGTGCGGCCCCTCTGGCTCAGGAAAGTCAACCCTCATTCGCTGCATCAATGCTTTGGAAGACTTTCAGTCTGGCACGCTCATGGTCAACCACATCTCTTTGAATGAAGATCTCAGAAACGTGCAAATGGTGCGTCAATCGGTCGGCATGGTGTTTCAACAATTCAATCTTTTCCCGCACTTAACGGTTCTGGAGAATTTAAGCTTGGCGCCCATTCAGGTCAAAAAAATGAGTACAGAACATGCTCATTTTTTAGCCATGGCACAACTCACACGCGTGCACATTGAAGAGCATGCACACAAATTTCCAGCGCAACTGTCTGGTGGCCAACAGCAGCGGGTCGCCATTGCACGTACCCTTTGCATGGAGCCCAAAATCTTGCTTTTTGATGAACCCACATCCGCTTTGGATCCGGAGATGATTCAAGAGGTCCTGGACGTTATGATTGAGTTGGCCGCACAGGGCATCACCATGATCTGTGTCACCCATGAAATGGGCTTTGCCAAACGTGTTGCCTCACGAATTGTTTTCATGGATCAAGGGCAAATCATGGAACAAGCCCGTCCTGAGATTTTTTTTAGTCAACCCCAGCACCCTAGAGCTCAATCGTTTCTGGCCAAACTCTTGGACCACTGAGCCCCGTTAGATCCATCAAAAAGGACATTCGCATGCAAACACAAGTAGCTATCATTGGCGCAGGCCCAGCTGGTTTGCTCTTGGGCGCCTTGCTTCACAAAGCAGGCATCGATAACATCATCATTGAGCGCCAAACACCCGAGTATGTCCTAGGCCGAATTCGGGCTGGGATTTTGGAACAAGTGACCGTGGACTTGTTAAGAGATGCCGGCGTGGGCTCAGGTGTTGATGCCGCTGGCACGCCCCACCACCAAATCGATCTGGTCTTTCAAAACAAACGTTTTCCGATCATGGTGACCGAGCTCACCAACGGAAAAGTGGTGACCGCTTACGGTCAGACTGAGGTCACGCACGATTTAATGACACATCGTGCTAGCCTAGGGCTCACCTCTTTTTACAGTGCAGATGAAGTCGACCTTCACGACATTGAAAGCAAGTCCCCTAGGGTCAGTTTCTCTAAAGATGGTCGGCGCCAAGAAATCAGCTGCTCATTGATCGCGGGTTGCGACGGGTTTCATGGTGCTTCTCGTAAACACATCCCAAGCAACATCCTCAAAGAATTTGAGCGCGTGTATCCTTTTGGCTGGATTGGCGTGCTCGCAGATGTCCCCCCCGTGTCTCCCCATGCCATCGTGTACGCCAACAGTGATCGTGGTTTTGCACTTTGTTCAATGCGCTCCTTGACCAGAAGCAGGTACTACTTGCAGTGCCCCTTGTCGGACCAAGTCAGTGAGTGGTCCGATGAACGGTTTTGGGATGAGCTCCATCTAAGACTTGATCCCGAACTCTCTTCCCAGTTGATCATGGGCCCCTCCATTGAAAAAAGCATTGCGCCTTTAAGAAGCTATGTGGCCGAGCCCATGCGGCATGGGCAACTCTTCCTTGCCGGAGATGCGGCCCATATCGTCCCACCAACTGGCGCCAAAGGATTGAATTTGGCCGCGACCGATGTCAAGTACTTGAGTGAAGCGATGATTGAGTTTTTCACAGCCAAGTCCAGTCGCGGAATTGACCACTATTCAGACAGGTGCCTTAAAAGAGTTTGGCGAGCCGAGCGTTTTTCTTGGTGGTTGACCAGCCTCATGCACCGATTTCCTGAAACCGGAGAATTTGGTCAAAGAATTCAAGAAGCTGAACTTGACTATTTGGTCCACAGCCAGGCCTTGTCAACTTCATTGGCAGAAAATTACGTTGGCCTGCCCTTGGATTTTGGTCATCAATGAACCGCGCTGACAGCGCTTGGCTCAATCTTCCACTTTGCAATCACTTTTGTTGGACCAAGCTTCTCGTCAAAACCTAAAATTTGAACGTTCAAAGCACCTTTTTTTGTGACTTTGACGTCTGCCCAAGCGTACATGCGGTCTTTGGGATTTCTAGCATCTTCTTTCTTGACACTGAAGGGCGAACCGCCCGCGCCTACGATGATTTGCCAAGACTTGCCGCCTTGCGCCTTCAAGGGCTGTGAGGCATCGTACACGTGCTCGTGGCCACAAAAGTAGGTGGCGCCATAGTTCTCAATCACACTCCAAAACGCATCCCTCTCGGCAGGTTTGACATCCAAGCCATCCGCCTCTTTTTTACCACCTACCTCAGGAAAATAGGTGAAAGGCATTTTGTGCCCAAAGGCCAAAAAAGTATTCGCACCTCTGAGCTTGGCTTGCTCGAAATCTCTGGCCAGCCAAGAGCTGCTCACCACATTGTCACTTCCAACCGGGTCCGTGTTGATCACCGCAAAATGGATGGGTCCAACATCAAAGGAGTAGTTCAACTGGGTTTGAGCCGTTTGCACATGGTCCAACTCTGGGGTGGACGTGTTGTTGATGTCCCAGTGGGTGATGGGTTTTTTAACCGTCTTGTTCCAGCGATCCATGTCGATGATCAAGTCACCCATGTTCTCGCGCCACTGCTTTTCTAAATAAGGCTGGGCGAACTTCACAGTTCCTTCAGGCGTTTTTGTAGGCATTTGCACTTCATGGTTGCCGGGTACAGGCATGACATAAGTTCCAGCTTCCATCAAGGTGGCCATCATGCCTCGCCAAAATGCATATTGACGCTCATTGTCGATGCTGTCTTTGGCATAGCCCATGATCATGTCCCCATTGAAGAACAACACCTCAGAACGCGATTTGGCAATTTCTTTGATCACTCGGCTCAAGACAGGGGACGCGGTCAACCATCTTTTGTCTTGCTCGCTGATGCCAGGCGTTCTGGCGTCAGTGCGACTGTCACCTATGCTAGAAAAATGAAAGATGACGTCTGAATCCTTAGAGGGCTTCTTTTGGAGCTTTGCCTTTTTGAGTTCTAAGCCTTGAGTTGGGCCGCTTGTGTTTTGAACCAAGGCTTGTGTTGTGGACATGGAGGCTTGCGCATGAACGTCCAAGTGAACCCATGAGATCAGCACCAACACACAAAGTTCTAAACCTTTTGAAAATCTTGAACCAAAGATTTTGTGCATATCCATCTTTCAAAAAACCTTGTTAGGTGTGAGTGTTTAAATAAAAATTTGCTTAATTTTAGTCGACTTTGATATTCAAAAATCCACCATCGAATCTATTCCACCAGAGGTTCAACTTGTCACCACTTGGTCATAATTTAATTTTATAGTTTTTAAATCGATCTTTACAGAACACATTCACCATGCAAAACAACTCCAGACGCGACTTCATCATCAAACTCTCATCGGTCTCAGCCACCCTTGCCAGTGGCGGTATCTTGTCCGCATGCGGAAGCGACTCTGACCCCATGGTCAATTTCAATTACGGTGTTGCCAGTGGAGATCCGTCCCTTGATGGCATGGTGCTTTGGACCTACGCAAGGTATGCGGACGCTTCACTCATGAACAATTCGGTGCCCTTGAAGTATGAATTGGCCACGGACAATGCTTTCACCAACGTGGTCAAGTCAGGTGACGCGAACGCTACATCTGCAACGGGTTTTACAGTCAAGATCAACCTGAGCGGCTTAAAGCCTGGAGCAGAGTATTTTTACCGTTTCACCAGTGGCTTCTTTAAATCAGGCGTGGGCAAGACCAGGACTTTGCCAAGCATGGATGCCAAGCAAGTAAAGTTGGCTGTTTTTTCTTGCACACTTTACTCTGCTGGGTTTTTCAATGCCTATGCAGAGGCTGCCAAATCCGATGCACAGTTTGCCATTCACCTTGGAGACTACATCTATGAGTACGGTTCTGAGCCCAGCAAATATGGCAACACCGATTTGCTCAACAAAACCTCTGCATCGGCCATGTCACGCGTTGCGCTCCCCGCCAATGACATTGTCAGCTTGGACGATTACAGAACGCGCTACGCACAGTACAGAAGCGACCCCAATCTTCAAGTTCTTCATGCCTCCATGCCATGGATCACCGTGTGGGACGATCACGAGTTTGCCAACAACGCTTTCATGACTGGCGCTGAAAACCACAACCCCAAAACACAAGGCGACTGGACCACCAGGAAAAACAATGCCGCACAGGCCTATCACGAGTGGCTGCCCAACCGCAATGACCCTTTGGACGCTGCCAATCGCTTCAAGATCTACCGCAGGTTTGATTTTGCCAACATTTTGTCGCTTCACATGCTTGACACTCGAATCGAAGGACGCGTGCAACAGTATGCGAACTATGGCACGGCCGTGTCCGTTGCTGACTACCAACCCTACATCGCAGGCCTGACCAGCGGGTCTGACATCAACCGAACCATGATCAGCCCTACTCAACTCGATTGGTTGCAAAAAGGTTTTGCAGCCTCTACGGCCAAGTGGCAGGTTTTAGGTAACCAAGACATCATGGCGAAAATTTGGTGGCCCGCCAATGTGCTGACCAGCCTTGGCGCCGTCTATTTCAACCCAAGTGCCGCCAACCAAGCTGCTTTTTCTCAGTCTGTCACGGATTACTTGACCGCGAAGATGACCCTGGCCTCAGGTGGCTCTTTAACAACCACGCAGACCGCCCTTTTGGACCTCACCTCCAACCCTAAACTGCCCTACAACTTGGATGCTTGGGACGGTTACCCCTTGAACCGCGAACTTGTGCTTCAGTCTATTCAAGCCTTGAACAAACCATTGATCGCCCTGTCGGGTGACTCGCACAATGCTTGGTTTGCTCAGCTCACCACCTTGAAGGGTCAAAAAGTGGGGGTTGAGTTTGCTGGTAGCTCTGTCACCTCCCCTGGCTTTGAGTCCCTAGGACTGGCCAGCATTGCTCCCGCTCTTGACGGCAGCATCAACAGCAAACAGTGGATCGATGGCAATGGCAAAAACTTCGGCATGATCGACGATTTGAATTTCATCGACACCAAGTCCAGGGGCTATTTGATGATGACCTTTACCCTTGACAACGTCAAAGGGGAATATATTTATTTGGACACGGTTGTTTCAACCACCTACAAATCCTCCATCGGAAAAACGATCACGGTGACCCCCGACCTCAAGGCCACTTACAGCTGATGTTGTTGCCTTCGGCCGCTGACTTACGTCCTTAAAATTGGGTCTTTAAGTTTTAATATTGAACTTTTAATCTTTAAGTTTTAATTTGGCATGAACTTGCCCGTTGAGCTGGGGCGCCGAAGGGTCAGACCCTCTTTCATCCT
>Ga0114964_10002803_pt1 | contig 12046 bp, 8 predicted proteins | sample C_131016_MF_Meta_FD_92638 | JGI IMG/M metagenome (GOLD analysis project Ga0114964, IMG submission 92638) | Freshwater microbial communities from Lake Croche, Canada to study carbon cycling - C_131016_MF_MetaG | ecosystem: Environmental > Aquatic > Freshwater > Lake | place: Lake Croche, Canada... | reverse complement strand
GAAGTAGGAATCACAAACTGGTACTGCATAAAACCCGCTTTGCCGTACAGCTTATTCCATTGCAAAATTTGATCGAGTGGATAAAAGTAACTTTCAAATGACCTGCGCCTAGTACTAACGCCATGTTGTGCTTTAGCATAATAGAGGGCATTAAATGCCTTAATAGAAAATGGGTTCAAGAGGCTGCTAGGTGCATCGACTGGCATCGTCAGCGGATTTTTATCAGCAACAGTCAAAGGTCCATCTTCCGCGTGTTCACCGACCATTAATAATGAACGTCCTAAATTTTCACCTTGGGCTAGGCAGTCGATCCATGCAACGGTATAGGTGCTAGTACCGAACTGCTCAAACCCATCTAAGACTACATCAAGATTGGCAGCTTTGATGGTGGTTTCGATAATCTCACTCGACTTAATCGGTACCAAGCGAAAGGATGCTGAGAGAATCGTCCCGGTAAGTCCCATCCCCCCGCACGTAGCATGAAATAACGCCGTATTCTCTGTGGGAGAAACCCGAACGATCTCGCCGTTACCCAATAGCAATTGCAGCGAAACCACATGCTGACCGAATGTGCCATCGAGATGGTGATTCTTCCCATGTACATCACTAGCAATCGCCCCGCCAACGGTGACAAAACGCGTGCCTGGAGAAACTGGGATAAACCAACCTTTGGGTACAAAAACTTTGAGGATCTCAAATAGTGAAACGCCAGCGTCACAGCTTAATACTCCACTAACCGCATCAAAGAAATGAAAAAACTGTAAGTTAGTGGTTTCAAATACTCGTGTAGCTAGACTACTATCGCCGTAGGCCCGACCTAAGCCTCTGGGAATGAGCATTCCATCACTTTGAATCAATGCTCTTGCTTGCGCTAAATCTCGCGGAAGATTCACTTCCGCATCTATCTTTGGATAACGACCCCACCCAAATATTTGCATTACAAAGATGCAAGAATGAAAATTAAAACAAAGCAAGCGGCCACAATCCAACTGGTGCGATCTTTCATTGCAAAAATAATTGGGTCATCCGTCATATTGCCACGATGGGTAATGACCCAAGTTCGCGATATCCAATACAAGAGTAAAGGGCAAGCTAACCAAATAATTTGAGGGGTGCGATAAAGCACTGCCGTATAACTATCTTGAATATAAAAAGCCAATACTAGAATTGATAGATAACCTGCGGCAACACCCATCATCGAAACCACCTCTAAATCCTCAGGCACATAACCGCGACCGGCTAATTTACCCTCAAGTCCTTGCGCTTGCACTAGCTTTAACTCACTAAAGCGCTTGACAAACGCTAGGCTTAAAAAAAGGAACATGGAGAAAGTTAATAGCCAGAATGACACTGGCACTGAAACAGCAACTGCACCAGCTAATATGCGCATTGTATAAAGACCCGCAAGAACTAGAACATCTAAAATTGCGTAGCGCTTAAGTGCAAAAGAATAAGCCGTCGTAATCAAGAAATAGCTTACCAACACTAAGGCAAAAGCACTAGGTAAAAATAAGACTGCTAACGCAAAAGACAATAATAATAAGATGGGCCAAGATACCCAACCCGTTAGTAGGCTTAAGTAGCCAGCAGCAAATGGTCTAAAACGCTTTCTAGGATGAATACGATCATTAGAAATATCAACCAAATCATTTAGCAGATAAACTGCTGAGGCACAAAAACAAAAAGCAAGAAAAGCAATCGTCGCTTGCGCCAACCCAAGTAAATTACCGAGTTGGTGTGCTCCAAGCAATGGAATAAAGATCAAAAAATTTTTAACCCATTGATAGACCCGCATCTCTTTTAGAAGAGAAGAAAATTTACTAGATTGGTCTTCGGTAAACACCACGCCCAAATTTCCTTGTGATCTCACTTTAACAACTAGTGCAGCCGAATTACTTACCACATGTGCTTGCTTTGCTGCCCGCCAAACTACAAAATCTGCAGCTTCGTTGCCAATATAGTCAAAGCCCTGTTCGCCAAATTTTTGCACCAGCAAATCACGCTTATGCTCTGACTTAAGATTTACCTGACCATCACTAGCAAATACGTCAGTAAAAAATCCAAAGTGCTTTGCAACTTGATCTGCCAACACCTGATTACTAGCTGTTGCCAAATAAATCGGTACGCCTAACTGTGCCTGCATGCGTAACCACGTACACAGCTCTTGGTTATAGGGCAACGAGGTAGTATTTAAGGAAAAGTGCTTGGCTAGTTGCGCTTTTAAATGTGGACGACCTTTTAATAGCCAAAATATTAATTTACTAAAAGCAAGTGGCCCACTTGCTAGAAATTGGTTGGCTGACTCAAATAACAAGTCAGTTTTAATTAAAGTCCCATCAAGGTCAACAATAAGGGGTGCAACTTGGGGCGCCATATAAATTATTCTTTCAAATCAGTACTTTGCCATGATAAAGGAGATCAGTCATCAATTTATTGAAATACTGCACTAATAGCGCCTATGCCTAGCTGACGGTCGTCGTCACCCAGGCCTAAAGCTTTCGGGCTTGTGGGGCTGTGAATTTTCAAATCTAATTTAAAAAATTCATCTTTTAGAACTACCCGTGGAATCGGAATATCTATCAGATTGTGGGAAAAACTCCTAAGTTCAAAATGCTTTACTAAAACGCCATTAATATATGAGTCAATCTGCTGAATTGGGTGTTTTTCATTAACAAATGCCCGCACCGTCAAGCTGATCATTTTAGGGTTAGCTGCAGGGACAGGTAACAATAAAGAAGCTGAAGGGCCATCCGACCATGTCCCCCAAACCTCGCCATAAGGAGCCCAACCATGGAGTAAAAATTCTTGCCTCCCAATAGAATTTTGTGAGAATTCTATCTTTTGCCCAATTTTAGTTATTGGGGCTAAGCGCTGCTGCTCAAACTCTAGGGGTATTGGGGGGCAAGATACGCATATTTTCCACCCTGGTGCCAAAACGGTAAATCCATCAATCCGAGCTATTACATCTTTTTTCGAATCAAATTGCAGGGGTGTTGGGTTGTTTTTCCAGAGATCAAGGATATAAAGAGTGCCGGGGTCTAATTGGCCGGTCTGAAGTTGTTGATTAATTTTCTGTTGTGCTTGATTCATTTTCTGCTGGTCAATCCGACTTAGAAAAACTGAGTTGGTGGCCATGTCATATTTCACCGCATAGTCAGCAAAAACCTCCCACTGTGAGCCGCCATTTAAAACCGGCAAACGAATCAGGTTTTGATAATGACTGCCAAGTTGCTCCCAGACTTTATTTTTTAAAGGGGTCTCATGCTCAGAAAAAATTTCCTTCATTAAATTTTTTCTTAACGGTAACCATCCTGCGCTAGTATCTATAACTTGGATCAACAAACAAATACCTAAAATCCACAGTGCATTTTTTTTCTTATAGCCGACCAAAATATAGCCCACCATCATAAAGATAAGGAAATAAAAGACGGGCCAAAACATTCGACCAGAAGCTCGCAATACACTAGCAATTGCAAATAGTTGATCTGACATTGGAATAGTAAAACGCCAATGTCCTATGCCAATTGAATTGGAAAGCGAAAAAATAAATAGGCCGACTAAGCAACTGTATAAAAATAAGTGGCCCTGAAAAACTTCGGGTAGCTTTCGATAGGACTTCAGTTGAGCAGCAAAGGCAAAAAATAAAAGGCTTAATATTCCCAGGCCAAAATAGTTATATCCATTACCAAAATCAATTTGCATGGGAATTTCTGGCAATAAATATGACCATCCGCGCGAATTAAAAGGGGCAAGTAAATTAAATCCAAAGACCCCGAAACCGGGAACAATGCCAGATGATGGATTAACTGATAAATACCCTATTTGCCATAGAAAAAAAATTGTGCATAAAAGCACAATTATTACTTCATAAGTAGCTCTTAAATAAGTTAGTTGTTTTTTAATGAATAAGATATCCAGTAACGAAGCTATCCATAAAACCATCACCATGAAAAATAAATAAAAATGGACTAACAACCCTACTGAGACTAAAGTTGCCCAATTTAAATAACGGAATTTCTGGTCTTTTTTAAAATTTAAGTAAAGGCTAGTTAGAATCAGGAAGTGGCTAAATAAGGGCGTCCATAAGCCAACCCATACCATCATGGGTGGCGAGAATACAAAAAAACCAGTCGCATAAAATTGCATTGTTAAATTGGCTGTAAGAAGACCAATCAATTTCCATGCAAACCAAGCTTGAAGTACAAAGCCTAATAAAGTCCATAAACCAAAATATTGGAAGACCTTTGGCAAAAATGTAGAAATTGACTTAAATACAAATGCCGCAATAGGAAGAGAGTCAGAAAATGCAATTGGCATGCTAATTTCAAGACCATAAAATGGATTTAAGCCCAATGGCATAGTCCATGGCCCAATTCGAAAGAGTGCCCAGCCTAAATACTGTTGAGCGGGGTCAAGAGAGCCTCCTAGCCAAGCAATATTACTAACTGCAAGCATGCGAGGGCCGCCCACCAATAAAAAGGCACACACCCCTAGCCCAATTGGCAGTAATGCCTCCAAACTCCTAAAATGCTGCTTCATGCCATTTATTTCCCAATTACGAAGCTTTAATTGCCCCAAATTCAAAGTATCATAATCTTTAAATAGACTTAAAATCCTAAATTAACCAACTGTCTAGCAATGGCTTCTATGGCTCAGCGTCCTTTAATTTCAATCGTTACCCCTTTTTTTAATGAAGGTGCTGGAGTCCTGCATTTCTACCAAGTCCTCACGCAAACTATTGATAACTTAACTGATTTTGATTTTGAGGTCATTTGTATTGACGATGGTAGCAAAGATGAGACCCTGATCCACCTAATTGAAAGCACCAAAAAGGATTCTCGAATCGTTGTTTTAGAGCTTTCCCGTAACTTTGGTAAGGAGGCCGCCATGTCAGCAGGCATTGACGCGGCCAAAGGTGATTGCGTTATTCCAATTGATGCGGACTTGCAAGATCCGCCTTCTCTCATTTCAATTATGTTAATGGAATGGCAAAAAGGTGCTGAAGTAGTCTTAGCGAAAAGAATTGATCGCTCGACTGATTCTTTTGTTAAACGAAAAACTGCTGAAATGTTTTATCGACTTCACAATACGCTATCAAGCTTACAAATTCCAGAAAATGTTGGCGACTTCCGTTTAATGGACCGTATCGTAGTCGATGCTCTAAAAAAACTATCAGAACGCCAACGCTTTATGAAGGGCTTATTTGCCTGGGTAGGCTTTAACACTGTTACGGTGGAATATGCAAGAGAAGCACGTTTTTCCGGAACCAGTAAATTTTCTAGTTGGAAATTATGGAATTTTGCAATTGAGGGAGTCACAAGCTTCAGCCTAGTTCCTCTCCGGGTATGGACCTATATCGGCGCGATTGGTGCGGTATGTGCATTTTCTTATGCCTGCTTCATTGTTATTCGCACCTGGATCTATGGAATCGATGTACCCGGTTATGCCTCCTTACTAGTGGTGATGCTTTTCTTTGGAAGTCTTCAATTGGTTAGTCTTGGGGTCATTGGCGAATACATTGGCCGTATATATTTTGAATCTAAGCAACGCCCTCTATATATAGTAAAAAAACTGCACTCCAATAACTTCGATTAATCGGTAAAGTTGGTTATGCCAAAAAAACTTCGAAAATTTCTTAAATCTATAGCCATTCAATACCCTAGAACCGCAGCTGTATATCGCGCCATTCGCTATGGACCGATCATTTTTGAACCGCCCGTAGTGACCCCAATGGGCTTCAAGTTTAGCGGCTCTCAGGCCATCCTAAATGGAAAATATGAGCCAGAAGAAACAAAATTAGTCCTAAAGCTACTACCTGAAATTGATTGCGTAATCAACATAGGAGCTAATATTGGATACTACACTTGCATGGCTCTACATAATAAAAAGCCGGTCATCGCATTTGAACCAATTGAGCTGAACTTTAAATATCTCCTCGGCAATATTTTCGCTAACGACTTTCAATCTACAGCCGAACTTTTTCAGCTAGCTTTAAGCAATAAACCTGGAATTGTAGAAATTTTTGGTGGTGGATCTGGGGCCTCCCTCATCAAGGGGTGGGCTGGAACTGCGGAAGATTTCTCCTGTCTAGTACCATGTTCAACGCTCGATTTAATTTTAGGGAACAGATTTAGTGCCGAGCGACTCCTTTTTATTGTAGACATTGAAGGCGCAGAAAAAAAAATGTTGGATTCAGCAACCCAACTAATTAATATGGACCCAAAACCACTATGGCTTGTAGAAATCAATGGGGCTATTAATCAACCTCTCGGCATCAAGATGAATCCATACCTGCTAGAAACATTCGAGCAGTTTTGGAGTCGAGGCTATGAGGCGGTGATGGCTGGAAAAGATTTTCACCTCATTACAAGGGAAGAAATTCAACGTATCGCTGAAACAAATATAGATATTAGCGGATCACATAATTTCTTATTTTTTGAAAAAAGTATTGAGCCTAAAATAAGCCAACTTTGGCAAAAGTTAAAATAAAAAGGTTTTCCTTTTTACTTTATGAAATCATCTTTCTGGACCCAAGCGCATTTATTAAAGGTCATCTTTATTGGGGCCGTAATCTTTTTCTTGTACCCCATATTTCACTATGTACCCCACTTTACAGGCACAGATATTGGGTCTTGGGGCCCGGATTGGCAAAAATTTAGGCAGTGTAAGCAACTTGGTTTTAACCAGTGCGTACCTCTTGAGATTAGCAAATTCCCTCTCGGCTATTTGCTTAACTCTTATCTACTTTATTTATTAAAGGGGGTCGATCAAAAACATGGCCTACTCATTATTAATCTTGTATTTTTATCTCTTCCGATTTTTTTTATCTCTTTAACAAGGGGAATTTTTTATTCATTTCATGTGAGTAAAATTTACATTTTAGCTATTTTACTGACCTCGATCCCACCATTTTATCTCTACTCAGGAGCCCTTGAATTTCAATCTGGAATAGTAATTGGTATTTTTATTTCTTCCTGCCTTTTGCTTCTGCAAAAGCAGGGAAATAGAAAATGGTTAATCTTTTTTCTTTTAATCACGTCTTTTCTCCTGCCAACTTATAAAGATACTAATATCCCTTTAATTCTGATAAGTTTTATTTTAAGCTTTGCATTACTAGCATCATTTAGCTGGTTAAACAAAAAATTAAATATTCGAACGAATTCGAATCTAACTTTCGAATGGTGCAACTTATCAAAAAAAATATTTCTTCTTAGTCTTGGACTAATTTGCATATCTCTTGCACTTGGTTTGCTATATAACAATATTAAATTTGGCTCGATTAAGCCAATTCATTATCTTTATGAGGCTTCACAAACTTCTCCCTCTGTTTTATACAGTCTAAAGTTTTTAATGCTTACCTACCTCTCACCTAATGGAGGGATTATTATTTTCTGGTTCGCCTCAATTTTTTTCCTCTTTTTAGCTTTACATCTTTTTAAAATAAAGCCTTCCCAACTCGGGTTACTAATGTCAGCTCTCCTTATTCTTCTATCTTCTTTAGGGCTATCTCTTTGGTGGACACCATTTGGATGGGATTCCTGGGGGGATCGCTTGATTATTCCGGCGATGGTTTCGGCAGTTATCTGCATACTTAGCACAGCCAGACTTAATTTATCTGCAGGGGTATTGGGTAATTTGAACAGACCACTTGCATTTGAGAATATTCCAAACATTCCCCCCTTTTGGATTTCGCAAAGACTTTTATTGGTTATGATGATTCCACTTTTATTTTCTTTACACTACACCCTAATTGCTTATTACTCGAACCGTGAAAAGTTAATAGAAAAATCTCTATTTCCTGTCGATCAATGCACCAAAATGCTCGAGGATCTAAGAACTACTGGCTCAGTAATTGGGCAAGCATTTTGGAGAACTTCATCTTATTACAACTGTGCTGATGAACGCTTTTTGTTTCTTCCACGCTACATTAGTCCAAAATAATCAGCTTACGATATTCACTTATTAAAAATCGAGCTCTAGAAACCTCCTTAATTCAATATAGGCCAGACATAGATGGCCTGAGAGCGATCGCAGTTCTTCTGGTTGTATCTTTTCATCTTTTTCCCGAGTGGATTCCTGGTGGCTTTGTTGGCGTCGATATTTTCTTTGTAATATCAGGCTACCTTATATCAAGTATTATTTTTAGATCGATTCAAGATAAAAAATTTAGTTTTCTAGAGTTTTACAGCGATCGTATCCTTAGAATTTTTCCGTCCCTAGCTTTAGTCTTATTTTTTTGTATAGCCGTAGGTTGGTTTGTATTATTTGCTGACGAATATTGGCAACTTGGAAAGCATACTTTCTCAAGCGCTCTATTCCTCCAGAATTTAACCCTTATATCTGAAAGCGGATACTTCGATTCTGCGTCTGATACTAAGCCTCTTCTTCATCTTTGGTCTTTAGGAATAGAGGAGCAGTTTTATATTTTCTGGCCTTTATTACTCTGGTTAGTTTATCGCCTAAGATTCAACTTCCTAATTATAATTTTACTTCTCGGCCTGGGGTCTTTTGTATTTAATTTAAGTAATGTTGATATTAATAAAGCCGTTGCTTTTTATTCTCCTCAATCCCGATTTTGGGAATTACTTCTAGGCGCAGTACTTGCCTACCTTCATACTTTTGCTGTAAAAGATATTTCTGACCCAAAAATGCCAGGCCTTATCTCTATTTCGGGCGCCCTCTTGATATTAATTGCTACCCTAGAGATAGATAAAAACTCTTTATTTCCAGGGTGGCTAGCAATACTCCCAACCCTGGGGACTTTCCTACTTATTGCTGCGGGTCCCTTTACTCCGTTCAATAAGCTGATTCTTTCTAACCCATTTCTGGTTTTAATAGGCCTCATTAGTTACCCCTTATATCTATGGCATTGGTCAATAATTTCGATGGCGAGAATCCTCCAAAGTGGGGAGCTTAATGTTTCCATGAGAATAGGTATTCTTGTTATTTCTCTGCTCTTGTCCTTCCTTACCTTTCGCTTTTTTGAACGTCATTTCCGAAATAAAAAACGAAAAAATATCAAGGCAATAGGTTTGCTTTTATTTATGGGGCTCATTGCATTTTTAGGGCACAACATTTATAGCCGAAATGGTCTTGATTTCAGATCGGAACTACTCAAGAATCCTGAAAGTTATTTTCCAGCTATTCCCCGAGCGCTTCAATCTCAACAAGCCGAAGGTTATATTGAAGGCTTCCCTTGTTCTGTACCTGAAATACCGTGCGGCAAACAATCCCACCAAGTTGACAAAAAGCAAATTTTGGTTTGGGGTGATTCTCATGCTCAGATGATGAGGTTTGGTCTTTTAAAAGAGCTACCAAATAACTGGGACCTTCAATTAGCAACCCAGCCAGGGTGCCAGCCAAAAATTTTATTTATTATTTCTACTCCACCTCAAGAATGTGACGCGCTCAACCTATTTGTTTCCAAAGAGATAAGTGAACTACAGCCAAAAATTGTTTTACTAGCTCAACGTGATGCCTGGAATCCCCAAATTGCAGATCTTTTATACGCCAAACTTATTAACATGGGTGTTCAAAAAGTTCTTTTTTTAGGTAAAGCTCCAGAATGGAGTGCAAAACTGCCAAAGATAATTTTACGACAACTTTGGCATGATATTCCACAGTATAGTCAAGCTTCCCTCAATACAGAAGTTATAGCTATAAATCTAAGAGCAAAAAAAGAAATGATTAAGCGGCCTAAAGCGTACTATATTGATATGATTGATTTGCTATGCAATTCTAATGGCTGCCTGACATATCTTGGCGATGACCCACGTACTGGATTAACCTCAATGGACACAAATCACCTTACGCCACTAGCATCTGCATATGTGGCAAAAAATCTTATTATTCCGCTATTAAATGATTTGCAATAAGACTTGCTAGGGTAAGTTATTTACTAAGCTTGGTTTATAAGCTTATCGCTTACCGCCGAAGCTACCGACCATCGTGCCAATTCCGGCGCCATAAACAGCATATGTACCGCCAATTTCGTTGACGCCCGGGCCATAAAACTTGCCATTAATCTTTCCGGTCATACCACTAGTGGTTGTAACAGTACCTATGAAATTATTGGTTCCGGCAATATAAGTAATTACTCCGGTCATATTTAAATTGTCATTCGTATTTACCTTACCATCCGGCGCCCCCTGAATAACAGTGCTCGTTGTAATAAGGAGAATAGTTCGCGTATTAAAACTTAAGTTAGCGACCATAGTGGCATTAGTCAGGTAAGCAAATTTATTGGTATCGACAAAATATCCAGTTGATCCACCTGTAAACGTTAAACCTCCAGCTGCGGGAATAGCACTTGCAGGAGAAGCCGACCCATCGCTTAGCGCAAAAGAGCTTCCTGTGGCAATCCCATAAGAACCCCACACACCATAAGTTTGATAGTCAAAAGAATAGGCTGATGGATTGGCAAATAGACCAATAGTCGTCTTTGCCTTATTTAAGGTCGTAGTATTAGAAGAACTAAAACTACTCTGCAAGGTATCGCCAAGGGCTGTACTAAAGATTGCCGAATTGCCAGAGGAAGCAGTAGGGTTAATTAATGTAAAGTTATTATTTGCATCACGAGTATAAGTTGCTGAGCCGCTTGAGTCTGACTGCGAAATATTACCTTCTAAATCAATAGTGGATGAAGATCCGCCAGTCATCGCAACGGGGACATCTGCCGTTGCAGCAGACCAAGAAGTAAAAGCTGCAATAGTTAGCGAGCTTGGTGTGTTAGTGGTTGAGCTAGAGGGGGTACTCGAACTACTTCCTCCTCCACATGCACCAAGAAAAATTGCTCCTATAACAATAATGAAGTAATTGTTTATTAATTTTGTTGGTTTCATTTTTTCAATCTTTGTTTTAGCTATCGTTTTCCACCAAAACTACCGACTAGTGTACCAACGCCCGAGCCATATAGCGCAAAAGTACCGCCAAGTTCATTAATACCCGGCCCATAAAACTCTCCATTAATTTTACCGCTCATGCCATTGGCAGATGTAACAGTGCCAGTAAAATAATTTGTGCCAGCAATATAAGTCAAAGTACCCGTTAAATTTAAATTTGACAAAGAGGATAGATTGCCACTTGGGGCACCTAGAATTCCAGAGTTTGATGTAGTGAAACTCAAGCTTTGTAAGTCATAGCTTAGAATCACTGTCATAGTTGCATTAGTAACATAAGACAGTTTGCTTGCATCGACATAATATCCAGTTGAACCACCCGCATACGCTATGCCACCTACAATTGGAATTGCACTTACTGGGGATGCCGAACCATCACTTAGCGCAAAAGAGCTTCCAGTAGCATTTCCATAGGGCCCCCAGGCTCCATAGGTTTGATACTGAAAAGCGTAATAAGTTGGATTAGTAAAAGTTCCAATGGTTGTCTGCGCCTTATTTAAAGTAGTGGTGGTAGCACCATCAAAAGTACTTGTTAAGGTGTCCTCAAGTGCGGTGCTAAATAGAGCGGAATTACCAGTGGAAGCCGTAGAGTTAATCAGCGTAAAGTTGTTGCTGGCATCTCTAGTAAACGTACCTGAGCCGGTAGATTCTGACAGAGTAATATTTCCAACTAAATCAACGGAAGACGAAAACCCGCCCGTCATTGCAACTGGAACATTTGGGGTTGTGGCTGCCCAAGAAGTAAAAGATGCTACAGCTGGTGTACTTGGTGTGCTGCTAGTACTTGAACTGCTAGAGCTATCGCTCCCGCCACAGGCTACTAGAGCAATTGGAAACAATGCTGATAAGATGAATTTCATGCTTAACACCCTTTCTTAAATACTTATTATAAATATAAATTTATAATAAGCTTATCCTTAACTCAATTAATAAACAATGAATCACAGAAAATAAATTATGGCGATTTAATATCAAGTCACAATTATGCTGTTTTTACTGCCTGCATACGATGCAATCGTCGCATACCTAACTTCAGACCCTTTTAAGCTGTAAATGCCATGGCCATTAAAGTCGATACCAGCCTGCATCAAATCTGCGTCTTCATTTGCATCGAGATATTCACGCAAAGTTTTAGTAAACATGCCTGG
>Ga0114964_10002798_pt1 | contig 12061 bp, 9 predicted proteins | sample C_131016_MF_Meta_FD_92638 | JGI IMG/M metagenome (GOLD analysis project Ga0114964, IMG submission 92638) | Freshwater microbial communities from Lake Croche, Canada to study carbon cycling - C_131016_MF_MetaG | ecosystem: Environmental > Aquatic > Freshwater > Lake | place: Lake Croche, Canada... | reverse complement strand
TAAAAAAATTGTTTTGGGTTTGAGTGGAGGCATTGCGTGCTACAAGGCGGCTGAACTGTGCCGTTTGCTCATCAAAGCGGGCGCCCAGGTTCAAGTCGTCATGACCGAGGCCGCCACCCAGTTCATCACACCCGTCACCATGCAGGCCTTGTCCAACCAAACGGTGTTTGCATCGCAGTGGGATGCCAGAGCGCCCAACAACATGGCGCACATCAACTTGACCCGCCAAGCCGACTTGGTTTTGGTTGCACCCGCGAGTGCAGATTTCATGGCCAAACTGCTACACGGCCAAGCCGATGACTTGCTCAGTCTGTTGTGTTTGGCCCGACCCCTGGAGTCTTGCCCCTTGGTGTTGGCGCCCGCGATGAATCGCGAGATGTGGCAGCACCCGGCCACCCAGCGCAATGTCGCGCAGTTGCATGGGGACGGGGCTGGGGTCCTCGGTGTGGGGGTGGGTGAGCAAGCGTGTGGCGAGAGTGGAGACGGTCGCATGCTCGAGCCCTGGGAGATCGTTCAAGAGGTCGCGCGAGTGCTCACACCCAAAACGCTGTTGGGCCAACGCATCCTCGTGAGTGCGGGCCCCACGTTTGAGGCCTTGGACCCAGTCAGAGGGATCACCAATCGCTCCAGTGGCAAGATGGGATACGCCTTGGCCAGCGCCGCATGGCTCTCGGGTGCAGACGTCACCTTGGTGAGCGGCCCAGTGGCCTTGGCGTGTCCACGAGGGGTCAAGCGCATCATGGTGGAGTCGGCAATGGAGATGCATGCGGCGGTCGCGTCGTTTGCTCAGCAAAGCGATGTGTTCATCGCAACGGCAGCCGTGGCCGATTGGCGTGTCAAGCAAGCGGCTACGCACAAAATTAAAAAAACCAAGGCTTCTCCCACGCCCGAGTTCGAATTCATTCAAAACCCTGATATCTTGGCCAGCGTTGCTGGTGGGCCTCGTGCCCAAGCCAGAGCGCTGTATTGCGTGGGTTTTGCGGCAGAAACCCAAGATGTGGCCCAGCATGCCCAAGAAAAACGCCTCTCCAAAGGCGTGCCTTTGATGGTGGGCAATTTGGGGCCAGCCACATTCGGTTTGGATGACAACGAGTTGCTGTTGGTCGACGAGGCGGGCACCCACCATTTGCCCAGAGCGAGCAAAGAGGAATTGGCCCAGTCTTTGATCGATCACATTGCCAAGAGCTTGCCCGCTTTTTTTCGAACGGCATAGTGCACGGATTTTTTTCGGACGATGATATGAAAATAGAACTCAAAATTTTGGATGAGCGAATGAAAGACCATTTGCCCCAATACGCCACACCCGGGAGTGCCGGTTTGGACTTGCGCGCTTGCATGGATGCGCCCATCACTCTGGGGCCCAACGAGTGGCAACTGGTCTCCACGGGAATAGCGGTGCATGTGGCCGATCCAAGTTTTGCGGCGATGATATTGCCGCGCTCGGGCCTGGGTCACAAACACGGCATCGTTTTGGGCAACTTGGTGGGGCTCATCGACAGCGACTACCAAGGCGCGCTCATGGTCAGTGCTTGGAACCGCTCGGGGGTTCCCTATGTGTTGAACCCCATGGAGAGACTGGCTCAATTGGTGATCGTGCCGGTGGTGCAAGCGAGCTTTGAGGTGGTGGGAGAATTTTCTGGCGCAAGCCTCAGGGGCGAGGGCGGTTACGGCTCCACCGGAAAAGCTTGAGCCTTAGGGGTAAAAGGCCCGGGGAAGACCTGAAGAGCAAAGTCGCGTTCAGATGCGCTCAGTGCAAACGTTTGCCATGGGTCTTGTGAGTGGGCTCAGAGGCGTTGTCACTGGGTTCAATACCATCGCTGTCCACCTCATCCTCTTCGAAGTCGAAGATGGCATCCAAGCCCGCCAGCGCTGGATTGATCTGTGCCAAATCGATGGGCTCGCTCTCTAAGGGTTCATGGGCGCTTTCTGTGCTGTGGGCATGCCTCTGGGCCTGAGGGGGTGCGAGTTCGGGGGAGTAAAAAAATCCCACCCCCATGCTGGCTGCTTTGCGTTCTGACTCGCTCGCCTTGCGCACACCATGAATGGTGAGCTGCAATCGCAAGGCCATGCCTGACAGCGGGTGATTGCCATCGAGCACCACATGCTCTGGATAGATTTCTGTGACGGTGTAGAGATGGCCTTCAGGGGCTTGTGCCAAACCGTTTTTGGGCAAGGCACTGCCCTCCAAGCATTGGCCTTCTTCGATTTCTGCGGGGAACAGGTCTCGGGACTCTAGAAAGACCAAATTTTCATCATAGTCGCCAAAGGCATCCTCGGGCTCCAAGTGCAAATCCAAGGTGGCGCCAGGGGCAAGACCGATCAAGGCTTCTTCGATTTTGGCCAGCAAATCATGCCCCCCCACAAAAAATTCAACGCCTTCATGAAGCTCGTCCAGGAGGGTTCCTAAAGTGTCTTTGAGCGTCCAGGTCAGTTCGACCACGCAAGGTATAGTGATGTTCATGGTGAGCGATTGTCGCATTTCACGCAAGCCCACCCATGTTGTTGACCATTTTTAATCATTTTTTGACCCACCTCCATGACCCGCATTGACCAACCCTCCACCTTGTTGGGTGGACTCACACCCGACCACTTCATGCGCCACTACTGGCAAAAAAAACCCTTGCTCATCCGAGGCGCATTGCCAGGCTTTGAGGCGCCCATCTCACGCTCAGAGCTCTTTGCATTGGCCCAACGGGAGGACGTGGAGTCGCGGTTGGTGGTGCAAGCGGGGGCCAAAAATCTCGCCCGCAGTTGGACCTTGAAGCGCGGGCCCTTTCAGCGTCGAAGTCTGCCCGCACTCACGCAAAAGGCGTGGACCTTGTTGGTCCAAGGTGTGAACTTGTTTGATGCAAGGGCCCATGACATTTTGGAGAAGTTTCGCTTCATTCCAAGGGTCAGGCTCGATGATTTGATGATCTCTTATGCCAGCGATCGAGGCGGTGTGGGACCCCATTTTGATAGTTACGATGTGTTTTTATTGCAAGCCCAAGGTGAGCGTCGATGGCGCATTGCCCATGGCGTGGACGATCAATTCGTGCGAGGTGCTGAGCTCAAAATTTTGTCCCGATTCAAGCACGATCAGGAGTGGGTGCTGCAGCCCGGCGACATGCTTTACCTGCCTCCAAGTTACGCCCATGAGGGCGTTGCCATGGGCGAGTGCATGACCTACTCCATCGGATTCAATGCCCCCCAGGGGCCAGCGTTGGCGCAAGGAGTGATGGCGTGGATGGCCGATGACGGTGGGGATGACGATCGATCCAGCCCAACTCGTCAAGCCCATTCCATCAAATCATCCCGGCAAAGGAATCAGTTTTATACCGATCAAGGCCAAGGTGCCACCCAAAATCCTGGCGAGATTCCGCTTGCTTTACAAAACTTTGCCTATGAAAGTTACCAGCGTTTGGCCCTCAATGAACAACACTTTCAACGCGCCTTGGGTGAGAGCTTGACCGAGCCCAAGCCCCATGTTTGGTTCGAAGGGGACCTTGAATTGGATGAGGCGCAGTGCTTGAGTCGCTTGAAGCGTTGGGCTGAGAGTGAGGGTCCCGAGGAGATCAGACTCGATCGTCAAACACTGATGCTGTTTGATGCGAAATTTATCTTTATCAATGCTGAAAGTGTTGGTGTGAGCGGCGCAGAAGCCAAGATTTTACGAGCCTTGGCCAACGATCGGACCTTGTCGCACAAGGCCTTGGCGCCACTGATGAAGCGGCATTCTCGCGCGCTGCAGAGTGAGCAAAAGCATTTGGCGTCGTCGCTGCTTGACAGTCGTTTGGCCAGTCGTTTGGACGCCTTGCTCGGTCTTCTCGCCCAATGGATGCAATCAGGCTGGTTGCACTTGGAGGACTGAGCGGCAAACCGCAAGGGCGCATGTTGGTGAGTCATTCTTGTCAACTGTCCATCAAGTTGACAAGGACTCGGACCCAAGAGACACACCCATCGTGCTTGAGCCATGCGTGTCATTTGTCAAATGTGGTGCCTTCATTGTGAACGTTACTGATTTACCCTATAATCTGCAGTTGAGTTGAAGGAGCTTGATAAAAAAACCAACAGCTCAGTCACAGCCTAATTTGTGGCAATTTCCGAAAATAGTTAACCCTACCTCACCCTCAAAGGACAACTGACATGACAAAGACACTTCTTTTGGCAACTCTTTTAGCTGCTGCCTTGGTCGCATGTGGTAAAAAAGAAGCCCCAGCTCCTGAAGCTGCACCCGCTCCTGCCGCTGCACCTGCTGCCGACGCTGCTGCACCTGCTGCTGATGCCGCCGCTCCTGCTGCTGCTGCACCTGCTGCAGAAGAAAAGAAGTAATCACTTCTTGACGAATCAGGCCACCTTCGGGTGGCTTTTTTTTGGGATTTTTTGGTGAGATCAAGCTGGGGTCATTCGCGTCAAGCATTGCTCGCTATGACACCACCCACCAATCGGTGCCATGCTCTTGGTGGGCGATGATCACTTCGTGGGCAGGGCAGTTCAAGACAGCACCAAAGGCCAGACCCACCAATTCTGGGGTATTGTTTTTTTCACTCAAATGCGCCGCCACCACGGTTTTGAGTTGGTCGTGCATCACGCTTTGCAGCAAATGTGCTGAGGCTTGGTTTGATAAATGTCCCAAGGGGCCAGAGATGCGGGACTTTAAAAACGAGGGGTATTTGGAGAGCCTGAGCATGTCTTGATCGTGGTTGGCTTCCAAAATCAGCGCTTGGCATTGCCGCAGACTTTGGAGCACATGGGCGCTTGCGTGTCCCAAGTCGGTCACCAATCCCAGCTTCACATTGCCGTCGCTCATGCACACTTGCAGTGGCTCGCGCGCGTCGTGGGGAACTGTGAAGGGGGTGAGTTGCAATTCGCCCACTTCAATGGTTTCACCGTCTCTGGCGCAACACAACTGATCGCTCTTCAAGCCCCAGTCAATCGTTTGACTGGCCAGTTGTGTGCCTTGGCTGCACCAAATGGGTTTGCCCGTTCTCAGGCCAAACTGCCGGGCATGGCCGACATGGTCTGAATGCTCGTGGGTGATGAAAAGGGCGTCCAAGTCACTGAGCTCCAAATCGATGAGCTCTAACCTTGCGCTCAATTGCGCCATGGACAAACCGCAGTCAATCAAAACTTGCGTGGTGGACTGGCCAGACTGCGCTTGAACCAAAGTGGCATTGCCAGCGCTACCACTGCCTAGATTTTTAAATCGCAACACCGCTTGGTGCTCACATCACTTCAATTCATCCATCAAGAGTTGGGCGATTTTTTGACTGGCATTGGAGCGGTCTGCCTCACCGGTGGCGTTCAAGATCGAAATGCTCGACGCGCGATCACTCACGCTTTCAAGCTTCAAACGATAGCGTTGTGGGCCTTCGGGCGTTGAACTCGCGCCCCACAGGCGGCTGAAAAATCCAGGCTCTTTGCCGTCGGCAGTTCTCTCGACAAATCGCACGTAATAAAGCCCCAATTTGCGATCCCGGTCTTCCACGGTGAAGCCCGAACGGTCCAGTGCCACGCCCACACGACGCCAAGCGGTGTCAAAGCTTTCTTGATAGGCAATGACGGTGCTGGTGGTGGAGCTTTGGAGAGTGGCTCGCTTGGCCGAGTTGGCTTGGGACTTGGCCATCAGTTCTTGGGCTTGGACCTCAGGAGCACCCAGAGCGATCATCAAGCGGCGCAAAAATTCGTTTTCTGCCTCAGGATCACTTGCACGTGCGCGCCAAGCGGTTCCAGGCACAAGCGCGTTGAATTGGACCTCTTCGATGGAGCGGTGGGCGATGGAGACTTCAACCTCACTGTCCTTGGATTCAACGCGGGTGATGAATTTGTCACGAATGCCTGAGCTCGTTGCGCTCGAGAGGTACTTGTTGAGTGTTCGACTGATCAAGTCTTGGGGAAGGTCTTTTTTGTTGTCCAACCAGCCCGTTTCAAGAAAGCCCGTCTGGCTGTCTTCACTTTGCAAGGTGTAGCCATTGTCCAACCAGAACTGCTTGAGCAAAGGCCACACACTGGTGGCTGAACGTTTGATCACCAGCCAATGCTCTGAGCCCAAGTGTTCGATGCGAATGTCTGCGAGTTGGCTGGGCGCGATGGTGTCTTTGCTGGGCGCGATTTGTTTCATGTCATTGGCACTGACCGTGTCACCGGGGATCATGTACCGCGTCTCGCGGTTCAATTGGCTGAGATCGGGTGGAATGTCGAGCGTGATGGGCCGCTTGGTCACCTGCGCTTTGTAGTTGACTTTGTTGCTGTCCAAAAGACTGCAAGAGCTAAGAAGCCCCAAAGTGGCAAGCATGAGAACAACACGGTTGGTCAATGTCAGAGAGAAGCGATTCATGTTGGGGTGTGGTTCCGAGTTAGGGCTCATCGAGTGCGATGGGTGAGTGAGCGAGGAGGTGGTGTTGATCAATGCGGTTGAGGGTCTGGGTTTTGGGTCTTGGGTCAAAAAACGCTTCAAAGTAGGCCGCTGGCCTTCAATGCTGCTTCCAAGGTGGCCTCAAATTGAGAGGCCATGGGGGTCATTGGCAAGCGAAGCGTGGGTCCACAAAGGCCCATGCGAGCCATGGCCCATTTGACTGGAATCGGATTGGCTTCGAGAAAGAGGTTTTTGTGAATGGGCAGCAATTTGAATTGAATGTCCATGGCTGTTGCCACCTGTCCATTCATCGCCGCCACACACAACTCATGCATCAATCGAGGCGCAATATTGGCGCTCACACTCACATTGCCTTGACCTCCACACAGCATCAATGCCACCGCAGTGGGGTCGTCTCCCGAATAGACCGCAAAGTGCGCAGGCTTGTCACGGATGAGCCACTGTGCTCGCTCAATGTTGCCCGTGGCTTCTTTGATGCCCACGATGCCAGGAATTTCACTCAAGCGCATCACCGTGTCATGGTGCATGTCGGCCACCGTGCGGCCCGGTACGTTGTAGAGCACCATGGGCAAGTCCACCGCTTGGGCAATGGCTTTGAAGTGTTGGTATTGGCCCTCTTGGGTGGGCTTGTTGTAATAGGGCACGACTTGGAGTTGACAGTGGGCGCCCACTTGGGAAGCAAATGTGGCCAAGTCGATGGCCTCACGCGTTGAGTTGGCTCCACAACCAGCCATGATCGGCACTCGGTTGTTGGATTGCTCCACCGCCACTCGAATGATTTCGCGGTGCTCGTTCACATTCACCGTGGGGGACTCGCCCGTGGTGCCCACCACGCCTATGCAATCGGTGCCTTGCTCAATGTGCCAATCGATGAGTTTGCGCAAAGTGGGGTAGTCCACCGCTCCATCGGGGTTCATGGGGGTGACCAACGCCACGATACTGCCAGTGATAGGTGCCATGGTGATTTCGTTTTAACGTTTAAGGTGAAATGTCGCTTGCCAAGGTGTCATTCTAACGATCTCAAGGGGCTGGCCTCTCGAGGGGCCCCAGGCTCGGGTTTTTGTGCCACCAAGCGTTGCAGCAAGCGTTGGGGCTCCAACTCCAGGCCTTCTTCAAAGGCGATGATGTGAAAGTCGGCAAAGGCCGTCAATAGCTCTCCAGAGCGGAGTAAAAAATCGGGATTTTTAGGTCGCCCCAGGGCCTCGTGTCCCATTGAGAAAGTCTCATAAATGACCATTCCTTTGGGTTTGAGCACGGCTTTCAAATCGGGCCAAAGCGCTCGCCAAAGGTAGTGGGTGACGAGGACCGCATCCACAATGTGGGGCTCTAAGGGCCAGCACTCTTGCTCTAAATCCGCCACCAAGACCTCAAAGCCGAGTGCCCTTAAATCAGCCAGCGCTTGTTCATCTCGGTCGACCCCAAGGGCATTGATTCCTTGTTGTTTGAGCCACTTCATGTGTCGCCCACTGCCGCACGCCACATCCAAGACCCGGGCGCCTGGGGCCAGCAAGTGGCTCCAACGCTCAACCCAGGCACTGGGTGCGAGCGTTGCATGGGGGGCCAGCAATGAGGGGGGGTGGGGCGTGGTCATTGAAGAGCCAAAAAGCGATTAAAGTGTGATTTTTATTCAAGAAATTCAAACCCCATTATCGCTTAGCATGGGGTGAAAAGAGTCTTGGATGCTGGGCAATATTGCAAGTCTTAAAATACTTGCTTTGGGTCTTGGACTGTGAATTCATACAGACCTTCTCAATTCTTGTCTACAATCGAGCGCATGGCAACCAAGCAAAACCCAGAATATTCAGAAAGCTCCATCCGTGTTCTCAAAGGACTGGAGCCGGTCAAACAGCGTCCCGGGATGTATACCCGTACGGACAACCCCTTGCACATCATTCAAGAGGTGCTGGACAACTCGGCCGATGAGGCCTTGGCTGGACACGGCAAAAAAATCAAAGTGATTTTGCACGCCGATTCCTCGGTGAGCATTCAAGATGACGGGCGTGGCATCCCCTTTGGCATGCACCCCGACGAGGGCGCGCCGGTGATCGAGTTGGTTTTTACGCGCTTGCACGCTGGCGGCAAGTTCGACAAAGGCTCGGGTGGCGCCTACAGTTTCTCTGGCGGCCTGCACGGGGTTGGGGTGAGCGTCACCAATGCCTTGTCCACTCGCATGGAAGTCACCTCGCACCGAGAAGGCAAAGTGGCCCATTTGGTCTTTCAAGCGGGGGATGTGGTGACTCCCTTGAAGCTCAAAGTCGCCGCAAAAGAAGACCCCAAGTCCGGTACTTTGGTGCGGGTGTGGCCTGATGCCAAATATTTTGAAAGTGCGCACTTACCTTTGCAAGATTTGACCCACTTGCTTCGCTCCAAGGCCGTGTTGATGCCGGGTGTCACGGTCACCTTGGTCAATGAAAAAACCAAAGAAGAGCAAACGTGGCTCTACAAGGCCGGTTTGCGGGATTATTTGATGCAAACCTTGGTCACCGACCCGGTGATCCCTTTGTTTGAGGGAGAGGGGTTTGCTGACAGCGCACATGAAAGTTTTGCCGAGGGCGAGGGCGCCACGTGGTGCGTGGCATTCACAGAAGACGGCCAAGCCGTGCGGGAGAGTTACGTCAACTTGATTCCCACCAGTGCCGGGGGCACCCATGAGAGCGGTCTTCGCGAGGGCCTATTTCAGGCGGTGAAGAACTTCATCGACTTGCATGCCCTCTTGCCCAAAGGCGTGAAGTTGTTGCCCGAGGATGTGTTTGCCAGGGCCAATTACGTGCTCAGTGCCAAGGTGCTCGATCCTCAGTTCCAAGGTCAAATCAAGGAGCGCTTGAATTCGCGCGATGCGGTTCGTTTGGTCTCCTCGTTTGTGAGGCCGAGCCTGGAGTTGTGGCTCAATGAACATGTCGAGTATGGTAAAAAATTGGCCGATTTGGCCATCAAGGCGGCCCAATCGCGACAGCGTGCGGGGCAAAAGGTCGAAAAAAGAAAAGGCTCGGGCGTGGCCGTCTTGCCAGGCAAGCTCACCGATTGCGAGAGCAAAGATTTGGCCCACAACGAAGTCTTCTTGGTCGAAGGAGACTCTGCGGGAGGATCCGCCAAAATGGGACGAGACAAAGAGAGCCAGGCGATCTTGCCCCTGCGTGGCAAGGTGCTCAACACCTGGGAGGTCGAACGCGACCGCCTCTTTGCCAACAACGAAATTCATGACATCGCGGTGGCCATTGGGGTGGATCCCCATGGCCCCAATGACACGCCCGATTTGAGTGGTTTGAGATACGGCAAAGTGTGTATCTTGAGTGACGCCGATGTCGATGGCTCCCACATCCAGGTGCTCTTGCTCACCCTCTTTTTTCGGCATTTCCCCAAGCTCATTGAGGCCGGTCACGTCTACATTGCGCGCCCGCCCTTGTTTCGCGTGGACGCGCCTGCCAGGGGGAAAAAGCCCGCCACCAAAATTTATACCTTGGATGAAAGCGAACTCACCACAGTCCTGGACAAACTCAGAAAAGATGGTGTGCGCGAAGGCGCTTGGTCCGTGAGTCGCTTCAAGGGCCTGGGTGAGATGAATGCCGAGCAGTTGTGGGAGACCACCTTGAACCCCGACACGCGTCGACTGCTGTTGGTTCAACTTGGGAATTTGGATTTTTTGGCGACACAGTTTTTAATGTCTCAACTCATGGGCAAGGGTGAAGCGCAAGCCAGGCGCGAGCTCATGGAGTTGCATGGGGACGCGATTGAGGTGGATATTTAATGAGTGACGACACGATCGACGCACTGGCCTTGCCCTCCAAAGACGAGGACCTGGGACTGGGCGACTATGCCCGAATGGCGTATTTGGAATATGCCTTGTCGGTGGTCAAGGGGCGCGCTTTGCCCGACATTTGCGATGGTCAAAAGCCCGTTCAACGGCGAATTTTGTACTCCATGTCTCGCATGGGACTGGGGTTTGGTGGGGCCAACGGCGCGGTGGGTGCTCGCCCTGTCAAAAGTGCCCGGGTGGTGGGCGATGTGCTGGGTCGTTTTCACCCGCACGGTGACCAAGCCGCCTACGACGCCTTGGTGCGCATGGCGCAGGATTTCTCCCAGCGCTACCCCTTGATCGACGGCCAGGGCAACTTTGGCTCTCGAGATGGAGACGGTGCAGCGGCGATGCGTTACACCGAGGCGCGCTTGTCGCGCATCACCAGTTTGCTGCTCGATGAACTCGATGAAGGCACGGTTGATTTTCAGCCCAATTACGACGGCTCCACGCTGGAGCCCAAGCAGCTCCCCGCACGCTTGCCGTTTGCGCTCCTCAATGGTGCGAGTGGCATCGCGGTGGGACTGGCCACTGAAATTCCGTCGCACAATTTGCGCGAGGTGGCCCAGACTTGTATTGCGCTCATCAAAAGCCCAAAGCTCACCGAAGACGAATTGCTCGCCTTGCTCCCAGGACCGGACTACCCGGGGGGTGGCCACATCATCAGCAGTCCTCAAGAGATCGCCGATGCCTATCGCACCGGTCGGGGATCTTTAAAGGTGCGTGCCCGTTGGGCCATTGAAGAGTTGGCCAGAGGGCAGTGGCAGTTGGTCGTCAATACCCTGCCACCCGGGGTGAGCAGTCAGCGCGTGCTGGAAGAAATCGAAGAGCTCACCAACCCGAAAGTCAAAGCGGGCAAGAAGGCGCTCTCGAGCGAGCAAAATATATTGAAGGCGACGGTGCTGAGCGTCTTGGATGTGGTGCGCGACGAGTCCTCCAAAGATGCGCCTGTTCGCTTGGTGTTTGAGCCCAAAACCCGCACGGTTGAGCAGCAAGAGTTGATCCAAGTGCTGCTCTCGCACACGAGTCTGGAGACCTCCTCCTCGATCAATCTCACCTCGATTGGCATTGATGGGCGACCGGTGCAGAAATCCATCCGCACCATGTTTGAGGAGTGGATCAGCTTTCGGCAAACCACCGTGCAGCGTCGCTCCCAATTCAGGCTCGACAAGGTGCTTGATCGCATCCACATCTTGGAGGGGCGCCAACTCGTGCTCCTCAATATCGATGAAGTGATTGCCATCATTCGGCAAAGCGATGAGCCCAAGGAGGCCTTGATCGCGCGCTTTAAGTTGAGCGAGCGCCAAGCCGACGATATCTTGGACATTCGACTGCGCCAACTCGCCCGGTTGGAAGCCATCAAGATCGAGCAAGAGCTCAAAACCTTGCGCGAAGAGCGTGAAAAGCTCGAAGAAATTTTGGGCAGTCCCGCGGCCCAACGCCGCTTGATGGTCAAGGAAATTGAGGCCGATGCCAAGCTCTTTGGTGACGACCGGCGGACCTTGATCCAGGCTGACAAGCGCTCCAGCGTTGAGGTCAAAATCATTGACGAGCCAGTGACGGTGGTGATCTCCGACAAGGGTTGGGTGAGGTCGCGTGCTGGCCACGGTCATGACCCCAGTGGCTTTGCCTTCAAGGCAGGAGACACCTTGTACGACACCTTTGAGTGCAGAACCGTCGACACCTTGCTCGGGTTTGGCTCCAATGGGCGGGTTTACGCTGTGGCGGTCGCGAGTTTGCCTGGTGCGCGAGGCGACGGCCAACCCATCACCACCATGGTCGAGCTCGAGAGCGGAACCCAATTGGCGCATTACGTGGTGGGCCAGGCCGGCTCGTGCTACTTGCTCAGCAGTTCTGGGGGCTATGGATTGATTGCCAATTTTGAGTCCATGATCTCCCGAAACCGAAGTGGC
>Ga0114964_10002795_pt1 | contig 12063 bp, 7 predicted proteins | sample C_131016_MF_Meta_FD_92638 | JGI IMG/M metagenome (GOLD analysis project Ga0114964, IMG submission 92638) | Freshwater microbial communities from Lake Croche, Canada to study carbon cycling - C_131016_MF_MetaG | ecosystem: Environmental > Aquatic > Freshwater > Lake | place: Lake Croche, Canada... | reverse complement strand
GATCCACCGGAAGCATCATCAGGGAGAGATCACCTTCTCGATGCTCTACGCCTACCATGAGCATTTCATCCTTGTGCTGAGCCACGACGAAGTGGTGCACGGGAAGGGATCATTGATCAACAAGATGCCGGGCGATGACTGGCAGAAGGCGGCCAACCTGCGGATGTTCCTGAGTTGGATGTGGTGTCATCCCGGCAAGAAGCTCCTCTTCCAAGGGGATGAAATCGGCCAGTGGCGCGAGTGGGATCACGACCACAGCGTCGACTGGCACCTGCTCGAGTTTCAGCCCCATTCAGGGATGCGGCAGTTGGTGCGCAGGCTCAACAAGATCTATCGCAAAGAGCCCGCCCTCTTCGCGCTCGACGATCGCCCTGAGGGATTTGAGTGGATCGATTTCAACGATGCCGACAACACGGTCTGGTCTTTCCTGCGCAAGGCTCCGCTCGGAAGCGGCGGCTCGGATCTGCTGGTGATCGTCAACGCGACCCCTGTGGTGCGTCACGGGTATCGCCTCGGTGCCCCTCGCGAGGGCTCCTATCAGGAGATCCTGAATTCGGACGCATGTGAGTTTGGAGGAGGCGGGGCCGCCATGACCGGCATTCGTGATGCCACGGCGCAAGGCGCCCATGGCCGCCCTTGTTCCATCGTGGTGGATCTTCCGCCACTCGCGGTGGTGATTCTTCGTGTGCCGAGCCTCTGAGTTCGGTGGTTCTCTCTTGAGAATAGGAGTAAAACAGCACTTGACCCAAAACAGGCTCGGCTCCATGTTGCGCCAGTTAGAAAACACACCAAAATCACCACAAACCCCATGAACCACATCAAAACACTCCGCAGTAAATTCGCCGCATTCACACTGATTGAGTTGCTCGTCGTTATCTCGATCATCGCGGTTCTTGCCTCCTTGGCGCTTCCCGCCATCACTGGGGCTCTCGTCAAGGGACAGATCACCCAGACGATGAGCAATTATCGTCAGCTTTACATCACCAGTCAGAGTGCATCTCTGGATCAGACAGCGGCGGGTGGTTCAAACACAGGTTTTCCCGGCGAGGCTGGCTCAATTGCCACTTGGAGCAACGCCTTGGTGCCCAATTACTTGTCCGCTCAGTCATTTGGTAATCTCTTGTCGGTTAAGGGCTCTTCGGCCAATACGACCGTTTGGGATGGCAATCCGAGCAGTAACAGTTCAGGAGTTATGCTCACCACGGCCAACCTGACCGGCACATCCAATAGCGCCACGGTTAACAATTCAGCTCCTTACAACCTCAAGGGGGCAGCCGCAGTGAGCGTTTCCGGCCAAGCAATGTCTGTGGTTGGGACCAATGTTACCGGTTTGACCAACAGCATGACTTTCGGCTCCGCAGTTAACTAATCTGATTCATCCAAATCTAGGGGAGCCCCAAAAGAAAGGGGCTCCCTTTTTTTGTCTCTCGACACCGCGGTTACCCTTCGGTGACATTCCCTTACTGCCATGGCCTCAAAACCGCAATCCAAGAGCTTTAAAAAAGCCCGATCCTCCAAATCCAAGACCGCCATTGACCGCGGCTCGGTTATGAACGGAGCGGAGATCCTGGTCGCTTCCTTGGAACGCGAGGGGGTCGATTATGTCTTTGCCTACCCGGGTGGATGCTCGATGCCGATCCATCAGGCCCTGACCAAGTCGAAGAAAATCCGTACCATCCTTCCCCGCCACGAGCAGGGTGGAGGATTTGCGGCCGAGGGATATGCCCGTGTGACCGGTAAGGCCGGTGTCTGCATGGCCACCTCTGGTCCCGGCGCTACGAATCTGGTCACCTGCATCGCCGATGCCTACATGGATTCTGTTCCCTTGGTGGCCATCACCGGTCAGGTGCCCCAGGAGATGATCGGCCGTGGGGCTTTCCAAGAGACCGACTTTTTCGGGATGACCCTTCCCGTGGTGAAGCACAGCTATCTCGTCTGGGATATCAACGACATCCCCCGCATCATCAAGGAGGCTTTCCATATCGCCCAGAGTGGGCGTCCGGGGCCGGTGCTGATCGATATTCCCAAGAATATCCAGAACCAGACTGCCCAGCCGATCTTCCCCAAGAGTGTCTCCCTACGCGGGTATAATCCGATTCGCCGTGCCGACGAGGTCGCCCTTCAGGAAATGCTCGGTCTGATCGCTTCTGCCAAGAAGCCGATGATCTATTGCGGTGGTGGCGTGATCACAGCGAATGCCTCCAGGGAACTCAGGGAGTTCGCGGAGCGCGCCCAGATCCCGGTTGCCACCACCCTGATGGGCATCGGTTGCTTCCCTGAGGATCATCACCTCTCCCTCAAATGGCTCGGGATGCATGGCACCGTTTACGCTAACAATGCGGTGAACGAGGCCGATCTTCTACTGGCCATCGGCGTCCGTTTCGACGACCGCGTGACCGGCAAGGTGGAGAAGTTCTGCGAGCACGGAACGATCGTCCACATCGACATCGACAACTCCGAGATCAACAAGAACCGGGCCGTGAAGCTCCCCATCCTCGGTGATGTGAAGGATGCGCTCACCCGCCTTAACAAGGAACTCGATCGCGTCGGAAGCAAGCCGGTGAAGACCGCTCACACGCGCTTCCCTGCGTGGTACAAGCAGATCTCCAAGTGGAAGAAGGAGTACCCCCTTCGCTACAAGGATACCCCGGATGCCATCCAGCCCCAGTATGTCATCGAACTCCTCATGGAACTGACCAAGGGAAAGGCGATCATCGCGACGGGCGTGGGCCAGCACCAGATGTGGGCGGCTCAGTATTACAATTTCACGGAACCCCGCACGCTGGTCACCTCGGCCGGACTCGGTTCGATGGGATTCGGTTATCCGGCGGCCCTCGGTGCCAAGCTGGGCCGTCCCGACAAGCAGGTGATCGACATCGACGGTGACGGCTCCTTCCTGATGAATGTCCAGGAACTCGCCACCGCGCACATCGACGGCATCGCCCCGAAAGTGATCATCCTGAACAACCAGCACCTCGGCATGGTGGTCCAGTGGGAGGATCGTTTCTACGACAGCAATCGCGGGCACACCTTCCTTGGCGACCCGAAGGACCTGACGCGGATCTACCCAGATTACCTCGGCATCTGCAAGGGATTCGGGGTTCCCGCCGAACGCGTCCTCCACAAAAAGGATCTTCGCGCCGCCCTACAGCGCATGCTCGACTCCAAGGAGACCTTCGTCCTCGATGTGATGACCCCCTACACGGAGCATGTGCTCCCGATGATCCCCTCGGGCAAGACCTACAAGGATATCATCACCGAGTAACCGTCAGATTGGCGGCGAGGGGTGAAACCTGAGGCCTGAAACCTGAAAAGGGTTTTTGGGTCACGGTTTTAACACTCATCCTCCGCCTGTTTGAGTATGGATTGCCTCCGGAAGGTATTTCTTGAGTAGGTGGGCGATGAAAAATCTTCAGGTTTCAGGCCTCAGGTTTCATCCTTTTCTCCATGCCTTCCTTCGCCCGCATCCTCATTGATCGGTCCGAGGGGCAGGAGTTGGACTACGCGATTCCGCTAGAGTTGAAGGAGTCGGTTGCCTTGGGTGATCGGGTGGTCGTCCTGCTGCGGAAGCGGCGTGCCGTGGGCACGATTCTTGAGTTGATGGATCATTCCGAGGTGCCAGGCATCCGACCGATCGAGGGACTGGTCGGCGGTGACACCACGGTGACCCCCGCGATGATGAGTTTGGCGCGGTGGATGGCCGATTACTATTGCGCGCCCTTTGCCTCGGTGATGAGGTGCATGCTTCCTCCGATGCTTCGCGGCGAAAAAATCGCCGGAAAAAAGATCCGGATGGCACGGCTTCTCAAAACCCCGGACGAGCTGGAACTTGGAGTTCTCGGAAAGAAGGCTCCCAAGCAACGCGCGATCCTCGAAGCCCTGCTGAGCGCAAAATCGTCTCTTGCCGTTCCCGAGCTGCTCCGACTTGCTGGTTCTTCCGATGCCTCCCTGCGCCCGCTTGTAATAGCGGGAATGGTAGGAATCGAGGAGATCCGCGCAGGCATTGAGGGAGGCACGCTTGAGGAGGTGCTTCCGGGAAGGATTCCGCATCTGAATCCTGATCAGGAAAAGGTTGTTGGCATTCTCCTCGAGGCGATTGCCTCCTTCGGAAACGCCTCCAACGGCAAGCTCCCGTTCCTGCTTTACGGAGTCACCGGTAGCGGAAAGACGGAGGTCTATCTCAGGGCTCTTCAGCGCGTGCTCGAATCCGGCAAAAGCGCCATCGTCCTGGTACCCGAGATTTCACTCACCCCGCAGACGGTGGAACGCTTCCGTTCCCGCTTCGACCATGCGGAAGGAGGTGAGGGTGGAGGTGCCGGAGTAGCCGTGCTCCACAGCCACCTGACCAATGCCGAACGCCGTGAGGAGTGGATGCGTCTCCAGCGGGGGGAGGCGCGGATTGCCATCGGTGCGAGGAGTGCTGTGTTTGCCCCGCTTTCCAACCTTGGAATCATCATCGTCGATGAGGAGCACGAGAATACCTACAAGCAGGAAGAGACGCCCCGCTACCATGCCCGTGATGTCGCCGTGATGAGGGGCAGGCTCGAGGGGTGTCCCGTGCTTCTCGGAAGCGCAACTCCCTCCGTGGAGAGCTACCGGAATGTGGTTGCCGGGAAGTACCGCCTGCTCGAGCTTCCCCGTCGTGCGGACGGACAGTTGATGCCGCTGATCCGGGTGGTCGATCTCCGCCTGCAGGGAAAGAGAGCCAAGTCGGATGGCGGGCTTTCCGCACCACTCCAGATGGCCATTAACAAGCGTCTGGAGCTTGGACAGCAGACAATCCTCTTCCTCAACAGGCGCGGGTTCGCCACCTCGATGCTCTGCGAGCAGTGCGGTCATGTCTGCCGTTGCCCGAACTGCAGTCTCTCCATGACCTTTCATCGGGCCGAGGAGCGGCTTGCCTGCCATCTTTGCGGTCATTCCTCGAGGCCTCCCGAACGGTGTCCCGAATGCCGTGATCCCGGCATCAGGCACTCCGGCATCGGGACGCAACGCGTGGAGGAGGGGATTCGCAAGGCCTTTCCCTCGGCGCGGATCGCCCGCATGGATGCCGACACGATGACTCGCCGCGGTTCGTACGAGGAGGTGCTGGGAAAGTTCCGCGCGGGGAAGATCGACATCCTCATCGGTACCCAGATGATCGCCAAGGGGCTCGATTTCCCGAATGTCACCCTCGTCGGAATCATCAACGCCGATATCGGTCTGCACTCCCCCGATTTTCGCGCCGGGGAGCGGACATTCCAACTTCTTACTCAGGTTGCCGGCCGTGCCGGTCGCGGAGAGACCGAGGGTGAAGTGATCGTGCAGACTTTTTCCCCCGCGAGTCCCTCGATCCAGCATGCGAGGCATCATGATTTCGCAGGCTTTTACGAGCAGGAGATCTCCTTCCGCGAAGCCTTCCGCCACCCCCCATTCTCAAGGATGCTTTTGATCCGGATCCGGAGCGTCTCGTTGGAGAGGGCGGAGCGGGGCGTGACAATGGTGACCGGGATATTCCGTAAGATGGCCCCTGCCTCCGTCGAGGTCTCTGAGGCTGCTCCGGCTCCGCTGGAGCGGTCTCATGGACAATACCGCTTCCATGTGATTCTGAAATCCTCCTCGGGTGCCGTGCTGGGAAAACTGGCCCGCGAAGCGGCTTCTCAGTTGCGGCTTCCCGAGGATGTTGTGATGACCTTCGACGTCGATCCCTACTCGATGATGTAGGTCAGAAACCGGGGCTTGGGATTGATATTCCCTCTGCTTTACAAGACCCCGTTCACTTCCGAAGGTTGAAGAATGACACCCCTGCTTCCCAAACGATTTCCTGTCCGACAGGGGGGGCGTGTCGGCAGGGGTAAGCCGACCCTTCGCGAAAGCATCGAGGATGCTTTGCGCTATGCCGCCGCTTCGTTATTCGGCCTGTTCGGCCTCTTTGTGGTCATCGGGATTCCGGTGCTGCTGCTCATTACCTCCACCTACGGGCTGGGAGATGCCATCCGAAAACGAGCCGACGACCTGCTCGGGGGAAAAAACTACGAGGTGCATCTGGGGCGCGTTCTCTTCAGCCCCGTCAGCGGATTTGTTCTTGAGAATCTGCGGGTTCTGGATGCCTTCGGCCAGAAGAGGCTGATTATCTCCGCGGATCGTGTCTCCGTATCGCTGAATATGGATTCGCTCCTGAGGGGGTCACCCCAACTGGAAAGGGTCTCCCTGCGCGACACCACCCTTGATATTCCGCTCGGATCGGCGGATCAGCCGCGCCTTAGGTTGGATCGGGTAAGGGGATCGATCATCTGCCCTCCCGGACAGCTCCGGGTGACCGATGCTTCCTTCGAGATCGCCGGCATGAGGGTCGAGCTCAGCGGGACGTTCCTGAATCCCAAAAACTTCGCACCCCGCCCCGTTTCGTCGGAGGGTCCTGGCAAGACAGCGCGTACGATTGATGCCGTGCAGAGGGAACTCCGCTCCATCTCATGGGAGGGTCGGATGCCGTCGCTCACGATCGATGCCAGCGGCGACCTCAGTGATCCTGAGAGCATCAGGGTCAAGGAGGCCCGCCTAGAGACGGGACCCGGCAGGTGGCGCGAGGTCGGCTTCCGAAGAATCGAATTGGCGGCCGATTACGTGGAGAGGAAGCTCGGGCTTGAAAAACTTCTTCTGGAAGACGGGATGGGTGTCATGCAGGCGGTCGGCTCCGCCGATTTCCGTGAGAACAAGGGGTCCATTGAGTTTGCGGGCGCGTTCAACGCCGGCCCGATTCCCGGACTTTTGCTTGGCGCGGAAAAATCACGGGATTGGAAATGGATCGACCCGATCAGGCTGAACGGGAGCATCGCTCTGGGCTGGCAGGCCGGCAAGACGGAGGTGGAGGGGATGGCCCGGTTTGAAGCCGGACGTTTCGCCTACCGTGGTGTTTTCCTCGAATCGCTCTCCGGGGGAGTTGCCGTTCATGAAGGGAAAACCCTGTTGCGTGATCTTCAGCTTTCCGGGGATCCCGGCACCTTGAACGCCGACCTGATGATCGCCCCGGGAGACAACCGACTCCGTCTCGACGCTTCCCTTTTCCCCTCAAAAATTGCTCCGGCCGCCGAGGGGAAGACGGCCGAGGCGCTCGGCTCGATGGATTTCAAGGATCCCTTGAAGATCAGCTTCGAGGGGGCAATGCCCGGCAAGGATCCCCTTGCGATCAAGGGGGCGGGCAGTCTCTCCCTCGGAAAGGGAGCGATGCGCGGGGCTTGGATCGACGGTCTCTCTGCCCGCATGGAGGTGGGAGGCGGCGCCGTCGACTTCAAGGAGATCCTTGTCAGGATGGGGCAGGGGACGGGGCGAGGCGAGTTTATCTATGATTACAAAAACTGGGAGGGACGCTTCCCCGGAGTCCGCACGACCCTTGATCCGGTGAAGGTGATGACTTGGATCGATCCCCGCATTGCGGAGGCGCTCAAGGAGTACCGATTCAACACGCCTCCGGATGTCCGCCTCTCCGGAAAAGTCGGCCTTCATAATCCCGAGAAGAACGACCTGAGGATCGGTCTCGATGCTCCTGAGGGCCTGAACTACACGCTGATCAAGAAGGAACTCCCCTTCGGGGCCACCGCCGGAACGGTTCTTCTCAACGGACAGAAACTTGCGATTGATCTCCCCAGGGCGCGGCTTTTCGGAGGCGATGTGGCGTTGAAGGCCGATGTCTCGGTGGCCCCGGGCGACTCGCGCTACGGGGCCTCTGTCCATCTCGATCAGGTCGATTTTCAGAAACTCGCCAAACTCTACTTCGATTACGAGGAATCGAGTGGGAGCCTCACCGGCGACTACGCCTTCAGGGCGGTCGGCGGAGATGACCGTGCCATGACGGGAAAGGGAAATCTCCTCATCAGAAACGGGAATGTCCTCGCGATGCCAATCCTTGGCCCGCTCTCCCTCCTGCTCGGGGAGGTAATCCCGGGCTTCGGTTACCAGTCGGCCCGCGATGCCTCGGCGGATTTCACCGTCGAGAACGGAGCCATCACCACGCGCGACCTGCTCATCAAGGGGAAGGGGTTCAGCATGATCGGCAACGGGAGCATTTTCTATCTCGAGGACAGGATGAACATGAATATCCGCCTTAATGCGCAGGGTCTTCCGGGCGTCGTCCTCTTCCCTGTCAGCAAGATCTTCGAGTACGAGTCGGTCGGCACGGCGAAGCATCCGAAGTGGCGCCCCAAGCTTTTGCCAAAGATCGGGCCATCGAACGGGGCCGAGCCTACCGCCTCTCCCGCGCCGTAGTCACGCTGGGGTATCGGTCAGGGAAGCAGGGTCAGCGTTGCGAGCATCCTGCCCGTCAGTCCTTTTTCCCGCCGATACGAGTAGTAGCGTTCCGGATGGCAGGCCGTGCAGATCCCTTGGTCGTGAATCTCCGCGACCCCAGCCTCGGCGCCCTGACGGCGGATGTCGGAGGCAAAATCAACCTCATAGCAAGGGGGGCGGATGCAGGGGCCGATCACCATGATCAGATCGGAGGGACGACATTTGCCCTCCGAGCAAAGCGCCCTGATACCTGCAGGGACGATCCCGAGTTCGGTACCCTTTTTCCCAGAGTGGAGGAGGGCACCTGCTGATCCGTCGTGCGCTACCATCCAGACCGGTGCACAGTCGGCAACCGAGATCCCGAGCGTAATCCCCTTCGTTGCAGTGACAAGGCCATCGACTCCCGGAATCGGGAATGCGGAGGGTTGCGTCACCCAGGCGACCTGTGCGCCATGGATCTGCTCCGCCGTCACCAATGGAAACTCTCCGATGCCTTCGTGTGCCAGTCGTACTTGTTGGAGGGGCCGTAGACGTGCCATCGCCTCCTCTCGCTCCAGCGCTACATCAATCCCGGGAAAACGACCGATGAAGCGCGCGGACACTCCTGCAACGGCATCAAGGGGAGGAAAGATTTCGATATTCTCCAAGAGGGCTTTTCTAATCGCTAGGGATTCTTGTTTCCGCTCGTTGACTTCTCCCCTTTGCGAACGGTGGAGCTTTTGATCACGTCATCAAACTGGGTGGAGGGAGGGAGAGGGTCACTCTTTTTGAGGGAGCGGGGGAGTTCCGGGCGTGGTCGGTCGTTGGCATTGAGATCCTTGAAGCGTCGCTGCTCCCACTTGTTCATCGGATCGTCGAAGAACTCCTCGTATTTCGTGTTGAGCGACAGGGCGCGGTCGTACTCCGCTGTTGCCGTAATATAGCTGTAGAGGGCCTGAAGCACCGAGGTCTGGGCCTGGAGTAACTGGACCTGAGCGTTGATCACATCGAGTTGTACCCCCGCGCCCGCATCGAGTCGCTCTCGGGAGAGGCGAAGGGCCTCGACGGCCTGTTCGACAGTCGCCTTTTGGCTGATGATGGTTTCGCTTGCCTGCTTGAGGTTGGAGATCGCCTGCTGGACTTGGAGGATGACCTCGCGTACCCCGTTATCGTAGACGGTCTTATAGTTCATCATCGTCGCCTTGGCCTGCTTCACGTTGCCGTAGGTGGAGAGTCCATCGAAGATGGCCCAGCTTCCCGAGGCTCCAAAAAACCATCCCTGCACCGCAGTCATCAGGGAGTTGTCATAGTTATAGCTTTGCATCTGGTAGCCGCCGTTGGCGTTGATAGTCGGCATCCACCCCGCAATGGCCGCGGTGATCTGCTTCGCGGCCACTAGGATATTTTGCCGCTGCGCCTTGAGTTGAGGATTGCGTTGCAGGGCTGTGTGGATCGAGGCATCGCTGTCGATCTTGCGCGGGTAGTAGTCCAGTGCTCCGACCACATCAAAGGGGATCTCGATGTTCTGAATGTTGGGATAATCGAGACCGATTGTTTTCACCAGGGTGAAGAGGGCGACGCGGAGATTGTTCTTTGCCTGGATGAGCGGCGGTTCGGCATTCGCCAACTGGACCTGTGCCTGAAGGACGTTGAAGCGGGGGACGGTTCCTGCATCATAGCGGCTCTGCTGGTCGCTCACTTGGGTCTGGTAGAGGGCGACTTGCTGTTCGTTGGCAATAACGAGGGCCCTGTCGAGCACGACCTGGTAGAACTGCTGGACAATCTTAGCAATGGTGGCATCGATCGTCTGACGCAGCTCATAATAGGCGATTTGCTCGGAAAATTTCGCGGCCGCGGTATTTGCGGGTGTTTTCCAACCGTCGAAGAGCAGTTGATTTCCCTGGAAAGCCACGTTCCAGCTCGCGCTGTTCGGGGTGAATGCGGATGCGTACGGGCTATTTTTTGATACGGGGGGTACTTGTCCCTGCTGAAACGAGGGCTCCACCCACGAGTAAGCGGACTGCTGGATGCCGAACTGGGGCAGCAACCCCGCCCGGACGGTGATGTAGTTGCCCGAGGCCTTGCGGATATTGTCGATGGCGATCAGGACATCGGGGTTCTTCTGGAGCGCCAGTTGGACCGCCTCGTCGATCGTGAGCTTGCGGGCATTCTTGGCAATGACTCCGGGGATGACCTTGTTGCCGGCTTTGGCAAGGGCCTCCGCCGTGAGTGGGATGTTGGTCACTTTATCGCTGAGGCTAATATCATTGATACCCGCAGTGGGCATGGTGATCGGTCCCGTGGCCGTTGTCGGGAGGGGTAAAGGGAGGGTGCCTGGCGTGATCGGGTTTGTGATCATCGGGGCGGCCGGAAGGTCAGTCGGAGCGATCACGGGGAGATTCGTGAAGCTGTTGGTGCCGGCATTGAGTCCCTCCGGCTGTGCCGGGGGGTTGGAAGAGAGTGTCGGTAGCACCGAGGCGCCGGAGAGGGATTGGTCGGGGGAGGCAGGGAGATTCGTCGCCAGAACCGGAGCGTTGGTCAGGGCTTCGGTAGTTGCCTGTGCGCTGACAGAGATCCCCTGAATGGAGCTGTCATTGGCTGCCGGTTGATTGGTCGCGATGATGGAATTACTGGTCAGCGCCTGAAGGTTGTCGACCGCCCGGTTGGCAATGGCGGATTCCGAATAGTTGGCCCCTTGTTGGGCTTTGAGGAGTGCGGGCGCCAGAATGCAGAGCGCGGAGAGCAAGAGATTCGTGGATTTCATCGGTTCGGGCAGGTGCAGTAATCGTGGATTTTGCGGTAAATGTCCAACCAAGCCCGTTGCTCGGCGGGGGTGAGCGTTCCCATGACCTTCTCGAGATTGCTGATGATCTCCTGACGGATTCCCTCCACAAGCCTCACTCCCTTCGCGGTGGCTGCGACCGTCACCTTGCGCCGATCCTCCCGTTCGTGGGTGCGCCGGACATAGCCGAGCTTCTCAAGACGCTGCACCAATCCCGTGGCAGCCGGCGTGCTATGGCCCATCAGTTCCGCGATCCCGCGCATTCCTGTAGGCCCTTGGGAGCAGAGATGTCCCAAGAGGAAAAACTGGGGAAAAGAGACCTCCCCGCGCGACAACTCCCCCATCAGGCTGGTCATGAACCGCCGCTGCATCACCATGATGATGGAGGCAAGCGACCCGACCTCGTCGGGAGCCAGCGGTGTGTTGGTGATGGGCATGGAGTGGCGAAATGCTGTGAGGGGACTGCGCGGGGGAAATTGTTAAGGTGATTAACAACCCATCCAGCCTCTCCGGATAAGGCTCCCGAGTCAATAGCTGGCCAAGATCCGTCAGATGAACATGCTACTGTTGAACGGGATCACCCGGTTCCGCCCTGCCGCTCTTCAGATCCGCGATGAAGTAAGGGGGCTGGATCTCCCCGACCCGGAGGTGCGCCGGTTCCCCTCCCGTGGCGGTGATCAGGAGATCCGTGCCGGCCTGAACCATGACGCCGGGCTCCAGTTCCACGATCACATAGCTGCCGTCATTGGAGAGGGTGCGCACCGTGCCGACTCGACGGAGAGGTTGTGCTTTGGGAGGAGGGGGCTTCCGGGCTCCGAAGGGATGGGTGAGGTGGAAGAACCAACCCGGACCTTTTTTCTTGGCCTCCGCAGTCGGTGCGTGTGGTTGTTGTTCCGGCGGGATCGGGGGTCGCTTTTTGGGAAGGAGAGCGCATCCCTCAAGGGAAACTAGTGCAGTCAGAACTATGAACGTGGCGAGGTAGCGATTGATCCTGGAGAGATACTTCCGCAAATGCATCCGACCTTCATGGGGCGAAGCCG
>Ga0114964_10002794_pt1 | contig 12065 bp, 10 predicted proteins | sample C_131016_MF_Meta_FD_92638 | JGI IMG/M metagenome (GOLD analysis project Ga0114964, IMG submission 92638) | Freshwater microbial communities from Lake Croche, Canada to study carbon cycling - C_131016_MF_MetaG | ecosystem: Environmental > Aquatic > Freshwater > Lake | place: Lake Croche, Canada... | reverse complement strand
CTCGGCAGGATTGGGGGATTCCTTGGCCCCGTTGCGGCGGTTCTGAAGGAGATGGTGATGGAGGTCGATCTTCACCGGACAGGCCTCGGTGCACGCTCCGCAGAGGGAGGAAGCTGCCGAGAGATGCTTCCAGTCCTTGAGACCACGGAGATGAGGGGTGATGACCGATCCGATCGGCCCCCCGTAGGTCGTGCCGTAGCTGTAACCGCCGACATTCTTAAAGATGGGACAGACATTCAGGCAGGCACCGCATCGGATGCAGCCAAGGGAATCGCGCTGCTCCGCGTCGGCAAGCAACTCGGTGCGGCGGTTATCCAAGAGCACGATATGCATCTGCTCGGGCCCGTCGATCTCACCAGGTTGGCGGGGCCCGCCATACATGGTGTTGTAACAGGTCATAGTCTGACCGGCGCCTGCGGTGGCGAGCATCGGCAAAAAGAGGGAGAGATCCTCCAGACGTGGCAGCACCTTCTCGATCCCGAGCAGGGCTACATGGATCTTGGGTAATGAGGTGGTGAGGCGGGCATTCCCCTCGTTCTCGGTGATCGAGATCATGCCTGTCTCGGCCACGGCAAAATTCGTACCGCTGATTCCCATCTCGGCCTCGCAATATTTCCGTCGCATGACACCACGGGCGATCATGGTCAGCGCCTCGGGCTCGTCGGTCGCCTCGGAGCCGAGTTCCTTCTGGAAGAGCTCGCTGATCTGCCTGCGCGTGAGGTGCATGGCAGGGAAGACAAGATGAAACGGTGGCTCCTTGCGCAGCTGGACGATATATTCGCCGAGATCGGATTCAAAGACGCCGTAGCCCTCCTTCTCCAGCGCATCGTTGAGATGGATCTCCTCGCTGGTCATCGTCTTGGACTTGATGATCGAACGGACGCCATTCTCTTTAGCGACCTTCAGGATATAGTCGCGGGCGGCCTCAGCCGTCGGAGCCCAAAAAACCTTTGCGCCACGGGCGGTGATTTTTTTCTCAAACTCAAGGAGGTATTGATCGAGGTGGTTGACCGCCTCGTATTTTATTTCGGCGGCAAGGTCACGCGCTCCCTGCCAGTCTTGGAAGTTGGCTTTATTCTCGTCCCTCTTTTTATAATACCCGCTCATTCCCTTCTGGATAAAAGCGCGGAAGCTCTTATCCGCAGTGTATCTGCGGGAGAGCTTCTGGAAGTCTGCGGATTGAGTGGCCATGGGTCAGCGTGAGGCTAGGATCTCGGCGAGGTGAAGACTGCGTATAGCGCTCTTCTCATTCTCAAGCATGCCCCGGATCTGCATGAGGCAGCTGGAGTCGTTGGAGACGACAGTGTCGGCACCAGTCTGAAGGATCGAGGCACATTTTACCTCATCCATGGCGGATGAGATCGGGGCGTATTTCACGGCAAAGGTACCGCCAAAGCCGCAGCAGGTCTCAGCCTCGCACATCTCAATGAGCTCAAGCCCCTTCACATTCGCAAGGAGAGCGCGCGGCTCACTCTTGATGCCGAGCTCGCGGAGACTGTGACATCCATCATGAAAAGTCACCTTACCATCGAACTTCGCACCGACATCGGTGACACCCAGCACATTCACAAGGAAGCTGGAAAATTCATGGGTCTTGGCGGCGAGTTCCCGTACCTCCAGCTCATCGGGCTCTCCCTTGAAGAGATCGGGGTAGAAGACCTTGATCATCGTCACGCATGAACCGGAAGGGCCGACAACGACATCGGCATTGCGGAAAGCCTTCATGGTAACTCGGGCTGCGGAGCGTGACTCATCCCAGTAGCCGGAGTTAAACGGCGGCTGACCGCAGCAGCTCTGGTTCTCGGGAAAGATCACCTCATGACCCAGCCCTTCGAACACTCGCACGACCGACCATGCCACATTGGGGTAGAGCTGATCGACGAAGCAGGGAACGAAGAGGGAGATACGCACGGGGGGGAAGTGAGGGGAAAAGTGGGAAAGGCTTTTAGACTAAAGATCGAGGAGGAGAGTAAAGAATTTGGAGCTCAGGATGGAATTGAAATGGGGCTGGGGCCATTAGCTATCAGCCAGTGGCGCTTTGCCGCACATGAATTACGATACCATTCTTTTTTCGAATTGCTGTTTTTTATATTAGATTCTGTATTTCTCAGTGATCTTCTCTTGGCGTCCGGGGGATTCCACCCAGACGCCTGTCAGGGAGTTTTTTACCGCAAGAAGGCCTCGATCAGTCCGCCATCCACGGCGATCACCTGTCCGGTGGTTTTGCTGAGGCGGTTGCTGACACAGAGGAAGATCGCCTCGGCCTGGTCGGCTGGCTCGATCGGTACTTTCGTCAGTGTCCTGTCGGCGTAGAACTGGGCAAGGCGGTTCACCAGAACCTCGTCGGTCTCGGTGTCAGCGGCAGGCAGGTTATACTTGACGAGGTTGGCGATCACTCGGTCACGCGGGAAAAGGCCGGAGCCCTTCACGACCGTGGCCGGAGCCACGCCGTTCACACGGACGAGCGGTGCCAGCTCGATTGCCAGCTCTCGCACGAGGTGATTGGCTGCGGCCTTGGAGGTGTCGTAGGCGAGGGAGCCACGCTTGGAGACAACGGCATTGGCCGAGGTGGTGATGCAGGCGGTGGCAGGCAGTCCCTGTGCCTTGAAGACAATGGCAGCTTCCTCGACACACCAGCAGGAGCCGATGACATTGACATCATAGGTGAAGCCCCATCCCTCATCCTTAATCCGTCCATCGCGATCCGGAGAGGCGATGAAGCCGACGGTCACTACCACGCTGTCGCAGCCTCCGTAGGCCAGGATCGTGTGCTCGATGGCCGCCTTGATGGTGGCGCGGTTGGTGACATTGATCGGGGCCGAGGTGGCGAGCCCGCAGTTGGAGACGCCTGTTCCTGCAACGCCGATCCCCATGCCATACTTGGCATTGATCGCATCGACAGTTTCTGCAGCACCCTTCTCATTGAGATCGAGGCAGGAGACATGCGCCCCCTCCTTGACGAGGCGATAGGCTGTCTCACGCCCGATGCCACTTCCGGCACCGATGATTACCACGACTTGACGGGCGAGTTCTTTCTCTGCAGGCATCCGCTGGAGCTTCGCTTCCTCCAGGAGCCAGTATTCGATGTCGAAGGCCTCCTGCTGTGGCAAGGAGACATATTCATCCATGGCCTCGGAACCGCGCATCACCTCGACAGCGCAGTTGTAGAATTCAGCTGTGACACGGCTTTCGCTCTTGTCTTTGCCCCAGGCTACCATGCCCAATCCGGGGATCAGGATGACGGTCGGATTCGGATCGCGCATGGCCGGGGAGCCCTCCCGCTTGCAGGCATTGTAGTAGGCGGCGTAGTCCTTGCGGTATTGCTCGATCCCCTTGGCGAGAAGCGCGCGCAAGCTTTCGAGATCTCCGGTCTGCGGGTTCCAATCGACAAAGAGTGGCTTGATCTTGGTGCGGAGGAAATGATCCGGGCAGGAGGTACCGAGTTCGGCGAGACGGGGTGCGTCAGCACTGTTGACAAATCGAAGGATGGTTTCGTCCTCCTGAATCGTTCCGATGAAACGCTTCTGCTGGCTGACCTGACCCCTGAGCCATGGAAGAATGGCGATCCAGAGTTCGCGACGATTGGCCTCGTCAAGGCTCTGATACTTGGCTCCGCCGAAGGTCTTCTCCCCCTTGTCGTGGTCTGCAATGTATTTGGCGGCGCGGTTGATCAGATCAAGTGAAAGGTCGTAGCACTCCTTCTGGGTGTCGGCCCAGTTGATGAGGCCATGCTGGCCCATGATGACGCCCTTCGCCTTGGGATGCTTGGCGCAGACTTCCTGAAGCTGGAGTCCGAGGTCGAATCCGGGACGCTGCCATGGCGTCCAGATGACATCGTCGCCATAGATCTCCTTGGTGAGCTTCTCACTATTTTTCGCAGCGGCCACGGAGATGGCTGCATTCGGATGGGTGTGATCGACATGAGCGCGCGGCACAAAGGAGTGAAGCGGCGTGTCGATCGAGGAGGGACGGGGATTCAGGTTGAAGGTCGTGTGCGTGTACATGCCAACCATCGAATCCTCAACGGGGGTCTTCGGGCCCTTCTCGGGAGCGGCGCCATAGATCTTCTGGAGGGAGAGAAGTTTCTCCTGATAGAGCGAGGAGAAATTCTCGCGTTTGGAGGTGCGAAGGTCGCCACCGGAGCCCTTGACCCAGAGAACCTCGGTCACTTCACCCGTCAGGGGATCCTTATCGCTGATCTTGGAGGATGTATTGCCGCCGCCTGTATTGGTGACGCGCTGGTCGGAACCAAGGAGGTTGGAGCGGTAGATGAGCTGGGCAACGGGGTCGAGCTTGGAGGCTACGGCGTCATCCCAGAGATTCGGCAGGGGTGTGTGTTTCATGTGTTTAGGTGTTTAGAATATAGACTGTTGGGCTGTTAGGTGACTGAGGAAGATCTGAGACTGAATATCGATGGACGTATTTTAACTTCGGCATCACGGCAACGCCGTGAAGTTTGTATAGGCGGCTTCCCAGAGGGCAGCATCTTGGGGTTCGTAAGTATCCTGAGGGAAGGAACGGGCGACGATCAGACGTGCTTCCGCCAGCGAGGAGAGATCACCTCCGGCAAGGGCCTGTATGAGAATGTTCCCCGCAGCCGTTGCCTCAACGGGGCCTGTGATGACCCGGCGACCTGTGGCACTCGCAGCACACTGGTTGAGGAGTGTGTTGAGGGTTCCTCCGCCGACGATATGCAGGCGGTTGATGGACTTGCCGGTGAGTTGTTCCAGCTCCCCAAGTGTCTTGCGGTAGAGCAGTGAGAGGCTCTCGAGAATGCAGCGCGCAATGGCCCCGGCACTCTCAGGTACCTGCTGCGATGTCTCGTGACAATACTCCGCGATGCGTGCAGGCATACCACCCGAAGCGGTCGTTCCTCCCGAACGGAGGAAACGGGCATCACCGGGATTAATGAAGGAAACAAGCGCCGGAGCTGCGAGGGCAAGATCGACGAGTTCTGAATAGTTATGCTGCTCCCCACTCTCGCGCCAGAAGCGCATGCACTCCTGAAGAATCCAGAGACCCGCAATGTTCTTGAGCAGACGGATGGAATCACCGTAACCGACTTCATTAGTGAAATTCAGAGCCCTGGCCTCCTCGGTGAGAACGGGGAGCTGCGACTCGACGCCAAGCAACGACCACGTGCCGGAACTAAGATAAGCCCACCCTTCCTCATCACTTGCAGGAACGGCTGCAATGGCCGCACCTGTGTCGTGGGAGCAGGTGGCAACCACCTTGACCGCGCCGAGGCATGTCTCATTCTGGAGCTCTAGCGAGAGCGTTCCAATGGAAGTTCCGGAGGGAACGACTGTTGGGAAGATGGATTCCGGAAGTCCGAGCCGGGCGATCAGTGGACGAGCCCAATCGTGGTTCGCCGGATCATAAAGCTGAGTCGTACTGGCAAGCGATGCCTCGGCCACAGGGTCGCCGCCGAGGAGATGATTGACTGCATCAGCGATCAGCAGAAAGCGGTCGGCGAATTTCAGGATCTCCGGGCGCTGCAGCAGATCCGTATGGAGCTGGCAAAGCGTGTTGATCGTCATGAACTGGATGCCGGTTGCCGCGTAGATCTCCTCATGGGTGACATCCCCGAGGCGCTCGTAGGAGCCATCGGTCCGCTCATCTCGATACTGGTAGGGTGGCGCTAAGAAGGGCTCGGAGCCCTGCATCAGTGTATAGTCCACCCCCCAGGAGTCGGCACTGAGAGAGCGAATTGGCAGCCCCCGCGCACCGGCATTTCGCAGCCCCTGCACAATCTCAGCATAGAGGTGAAGCAGATCCCAGCGGCGCGACCCCTTGACCACCACGGCGCCGTTGGAAAATCGGTGCAGCTCCTCCAGAGTAAGATGTCCATCCCCGAGTGTGCCCAGCATGACGCGGCCGCTTTCGGCACCGAGATCAATCGCGAGATAGTAGGAAGGGGAAGACATTGTTGGTGGCTAGGCTGTCAGGTCAGAGGCTCAATTTGAGGGAAGTAGCGGCGGCGAAGGATTGTTCGTTTGGGTTTTCTGTAGCGTCTTTCACTCACAGTCTAAAAGCCTTCAGCCTAAGATTCTCACTTCGTCAGAGCTTCAGCATCTTGCGGCGGTAATGCTCGTCGGAACGCCCCGAGATGCGGGCGACGTTCTCGGGGGTGAGGAACACAGGTCCTCCGAGTGCCGCGGCACCGACAAAGATCCTTGCCGCTTTCTCTGCCATCATGAGGGAGGCCATGACGGCGTTCGGGCTGCCTCCAAGGGCAATAATACCATGGTTCTTCAAGAGGATGATGCGCGGAGCCTCTCCATGACGCTCCATAAACTCCTTCACCCCATCGGCGATCGCGCGGGCCAGGTGAACGCCGGGATCGGTGTAAGGCACCATGACGGATTCCGTTCCACAGCAGACGATCTCATCGGGGAAGGTGCGCTTGGTGGCATAGTCCTCGGCGCGCGGCGAGCAGAGGATCTGGTTGACGGCGATCGCATGGACATGGCCGACGAACGAAACTCCCGGCAAGGAGAGAAGGTAAGCGTGGAAGAGCCCCTCGACGGAGGGCTTGGCGGCGTTTTGATCCACACGGCTCTCAAGGAGCAGGCGCTCCACATCCTCGTCGGCCCAGGTTGCCTCCAGCAGAGGAAGGAGTGTCGCAAAGCGGCAGAGGGTCAGGCCTGACTCACCGAGCGTGCCGAGACAATGTCCGCTCGCCTTGACGAGGAAGGTCTCCTCGTCGATGCGCGTGGAGGCATTTCCCTCGCCGAGAATGGCCATGCCACGCTCCTCGTTTCCAAGGTCGTGGCAGAGAGAAATAAGTTTTTGGGTGAGTTCGGAAGCCATCTTAGACCTCTCCGCAGATGGCGACCTTCATACCAAGCTCGCGCATGGCGGCGGCCTTGGCGTAGAGACCCTTCTTGGCACCTTCTTTATCCGGTGCGTAGACGACCTGAATGTGGTTGGCCTTGTGGCGGGCCATCATTTCGTCGCGGCTGATGCCGGGGAGGATGGTGTGCATGATCGGCCACTGGGGAGTGGAGAGCTTCCAGCGATCTGCAGTCTACTCCTGCGGTAACGCAACGATCTCGCCGAGACCGGTGTCGTAGCAGAGTTGGCCTCCATCAATGAAGATGCGGCTCCAGACGATCCAACCCGGCTTACTGACACCCTTGACGGTGCCGCCACCGAGGCGAAAATACATGGAGGGCTGACGCTCGCTTGAGGTCCCCTTGAAGCCACCGATAAAGTGGGCCGGAGGTGCTGCACCCGAGATGAGAAAGACCCAGACATAGGCATCCAGGGTCTCGGAGAGGTTCTTGCCCCCCGGGCCGCTGTAGTGGCGACCCCAGCGAAGATCGTGGAGCGTGTTCTCAGGAGCAAATCCGAGCTGGCGCCAGAGCTTGTAGGTGATGAGCCCGTCGAGACCGGAGCATTCGTCCACTTCGTTGAAGTGGGGGATAGCCTCGCCTGAATAGAGTTCCTTGCCACTTTCATCATACACGGGGGGGCGCTCCACATTATTGAGGAGACCCTCGACGAGGTCGGATGCCGGGGCGAGATCCTTGAGTCCCTGCTGGTATTGGATGCCGATCGTGGCGCAGCCGTATTCCTCTGCGATGCGGACGGCGGCAATGTACATCTTGCACTGCTGGAGAATTTGGTTCTCCGTGAGATCCTCCTCCTCGCTCGGGCCGAACTTGAAGGTCATCCCTCGGTCGAGCAGCCATTGGTAGATGGCGCGAGCTTCTTCTTCCTTCACGGTCAGCATCTTGGCGTAGAGAGCCGACTGGCTCAGGCGCTCCTTGAAGACACCGGTCTTATGAATGAGCTCGTCGGGGATGATCGCGTTGTACATTCCCATGCAACCCTCGTCGAAGACACCCATGATCTCCTTGTGATCGCGGAACTTCCTCGCGAAATCGGCACCGAGCTGCTCGGCATCGGCAGGCACGCCAGCCTGCTCGTAGGATTTCACATGAGCGGTAGCGTGGCTGACCGATCCTATAGTGAGCCAGGAGCGGAGCCCCTGGAGGAAAACCTCGTCGCTGAAATCATCACTCCAGAGCGTACTATAGTTCACGCCGGCCTTGGTGAGCGAGCCATTGAGATTCAGCATTCCGACTAGCCCGGGCCAGGTGCCGCTCCAGTTGGCGACGGTTAGGATGGGGCCTTCGTGGGTCAGGAGTCCCTGGAGAAGGTGGTGGCTGTATTGCCAGACCGCCTCGGCAACAATGATCGGCGCATGCTTAGGAATATTGCGGAAGACCTCGATTCCATATTTATGGCTGTCGATAAAGCTGTGCCCCTTCTTGGCATCGAACTCATGACCACGGCGAACCGAGCGACCCTCCTTCTCGATGGCCTTGATCAGGAGAGCCTCCATAGCTCTCTGTGCCTCCTCACATTTCTGGTTGGCGGAGGTGCGAAGATCGCCGTTGGCAATCAGGATGATGTCTTGGGTACTCATGGTATGTAGGTGATGGGGTGGGAGGGTAGAGTCAATAACGTGAAAAAGTGACACGGTTAGAAAGGCTGCGTCTCCCGTGCTTTTCTGGTTGCGAGCGCTTTAGGGATTGTTCGACAGGAGGGTGCCTGGTTTGAGCAGGATGCCTGCCTGACGGAGTTCGGGAATAGTGAGATCACTGATGAAGGTGCTTACGGACGACCAGGGAGCAAGCGGCTCGGGAGCCAGGCGACTCAGCTTGGAGCCGTCGAGACAGAAACAGGAGCGCCCCGCACGGCTCATCACCGCCTGTTGGAGTCGAACAATGTCCTTCTGAGAGTTCCAGAGACCCTTGGGGTTCATTCCCTGAGCTCCGAGAAAGGCAAGGTCGATTTTCTGGGCAGCTGCGGCCTTAACCGCCTCGCTCCCGAGGAGTACCGACTGGCGCTCCAGAAGCTGTCCTCCCAGCAGGATTGTCTTGGCCGAGGGGAGGGAGCCCAGGATGTCGAGAAGGGCGAGATTGTTGGTGATGATGGTGAGTCCTTCAGGCTGATTGCGGCGCAGTTCCTGAGCTATGGCAAAGGCTGTGGTTCCAGCATCGAGATAGATGCTCATTCCCTTCTTGATAAGGGATACGGCGGTGCGGGCGATTGCAGCCTTGCCTCCCGTGCCTTGTCGAAGTCGCTCTCGAAACGAGGTGAAAGAGGCATTGAATTCACCCAGGGCGCCACCATAGGTGCGTGTAATACGCTCCTCACCTTCCAGCGCCGACAGGTCGCGCCGCGCAGTCGCTTCCGAGACACCCAGTTCCTCGCAGAGCTCACTGATGGGTAGATAACCCCTCTGCTGGAGGAGATCCGCGAGCCGGGAACGGCGGGCTTCAACAACTTGTTTGGGGACGCGCACGGGGCATAGGTTCTGGATTTATATGATTGATGTCAATCAAATAAGTCGCGCAAACCACCTCCCGACAATTCCTGCCTCTCCACCCGCTCCTTAGTTCGGTGATTCCTCCTGAGCGACCTGATCGAGATAGAAATGCTTCACGCGCAACCGCTGGAGCTCCGGCTCCATGGCAGAGTCAAAACCACCATCCCTACGCGCTATCAGATCGGCCCAAGGAAGGGTCGCCGTTTTGGCCTCCAGCTTCTTCACAAGATCATCCACGAGACCTATCTGTTTGGCGGGGATCCCGGCGACAATTGCCCCCGGCGGCACATCCTTGGTCACCATCGATCCGGCTGCCACGATGGCATTGGGTCCGATGGTGACACCGGGCAGAATGACAGCCTGGAATCCGATAAAGACATTGTCTCGGATATCGATTTTACCTACCGCATCAAGCCTTACTCCATAGGCTTCGTTCAGCATACCTATCGAGCCATCATGCCCAATCAGGTGGCAGCTGGAAAACTGCACATTGTTTCCCAAGCGAACATAAGCGGGATCTGTGAAAATAGTGCTCGTCAGGATGCTGCATCCTTCACCCATGGCAAAGAGACCGCCATGTCTTTTCATGAACTCGGCGTACTCCCCTCCCGAGGGATGGCAGAATTTCCGATAGAGCCCGGCACATTTTCCAGTATGGAGGGCAATGCGGCGAATAAGGAATTTGAAGAGCGATGTCATTGGGAACACTGATCAGGATTTCTTTAAAGTGGTCATACGCTTCGCAAGATCAATCCAGATGCGTTGATAGTAAAAGGTGGGGCAGTGCGCAATCAGGAAAGTCAAAGAAACTTACCCCCCTCTTCCCACCAATTATAGAAAGGCTGATGCCGGCGAGAGCTCCCTTCGGATGACTGAAACACCGGGATTCTTCACCCAAAACCCCCAAGCGAAGGGCGCCTGGGGAGCAACATTCATCCTGTAACAGGAACAAGAGCCTGGAAGTCGAGAAGATCGGTTGGGGGGTAGAGCAACTCGGGAAAAATCAGGAAGCTCATCACTCTACGATTGCGATAATCATGAGTTCGGATACACTCCTCTACATGATTCTTGGATGCAACAGGAGCAACGGGCGTTTCAGTAGCTATCATACTATATCTCCTGCACAATACCTTGCACAAAGTCAGGCCCCCTCACTTTCCGCCTTTCATCCCACACAGTTAATCAACACTTTGCGCCCGTAGCTCATCGGATAGAGCAGGGGTTTTCTAAACCCTTGGTAGCAGGTTCGATTCCTGCCGGGCGCACCATTTTCCTGATCGGGTCGCTTATATCTAACATATTTATAATAACGTCGATTATACTCGACTCTTCATCTCATTGAGGGCTGAGAGAACGTTCCCTGTGATCACACTCTGAGGTTCCCTTCGGCGACATTTTATCTCTCTCAATGCCCCACAGACACTCCACCCCTTGTTAAGCGAGTATTTATTACTCCGCGGAGTCGGCATGGATTTATCCTCATTTATTTTCCCGTTGTTAGCCGATCTTCAGCTCGGGGCTATCGACTGCCGCCACACTCATCTCCCGCCTCCACAACACCAATCCCCCTACCAACAGCCTCCCCCGACACGGTACTCAATGGCGCCACGAGTACAGACACGGGCGATCTGATAGCTTGGGATACTTCTCGCAGCGCTGCCACTCTCTCTTCATTCTACCACGATGCTTGAGATCACGATTCTGGCCAGCGGCAGCAATGGCAACGCCGCACTCGTGAGAACGGAGACGGCCGCCTTTCTTGTCGATGCAGGTCTGAGCACAAAGGAGCTGACCCTCCGCCTCGCCGCGTGCGGGCTCGAACCCAGTGAACTCACTGCCATCCTGATCACCCATGAACATGGGGATCATTCCAGAGGGCTTGCCCAATGGTCCAGGAAACATGCCACCCCGATTTACTGCAATCGCCAGACGGCAGCCGTTCTTCGCGACAAAGTGACCGACTTCAATGGATGGAAGATCTTTGAATCCGGTGCAGAGTTTACCTTGGAAGGCGCAACGATCCGCTCCTTTCTTGTTCCCCACGATGCTGTGGAACCCGTGGGGTTTGTCATTCGCTCCGGCGGTCGCACCTTCGGATTCCTCACAGATCTCGGCCATACCACCACACTAGTCACGGAATCCCTGCGCGGGATCGAGGGGCTCCTGATCGAAGCCAACTACGACGAGGAGCTATTACAAAAAGATACCAAGCGCCCCTGGGCCATCAAGCAGCGCATCCAATCCCGCCACGGCCACCTCTCCAATGCAGCCGCTGCCGAAACCGTCTCCCGGATCTGCCACGAGGGGCTCGCTCATTTGCTACTCGGCCACCTGAGCCGTGACTGCAACCGGGAGGATCTGGCTCTCGCCGCCATGCACACGGTTCTGGAAGGAAGTGTCACGCAGGTCTTCTGCGCTGGTCAGGAGGAGATCAGTCCCAAGATCGTCCTATCGTAACACTCAGACGAACCTCTCGTTGATAATGAGATACATCCAGTTTCCTACAATCAGCAGCACGGCAGACCAACGCAGGAAACGGGCTTGATTCTTAGTCAGCGGCTCCCATCGGAGTCGAGGTAGCCTTGCAGCGACAACTATAACGGCATAAGGAAGATAGACTGCCATTCCTAGGACAATAATAACTCCCAGCGGATTGAGAAGGAAGGCGCTCATGAGATCTCCAGACAACAGGGCTGCCACCCCTCGCGTCATCCCGCAGGTG
>Ga0114964_10002793_pt1 | contig 12065 bp, 11 predicted proteins | sample C_131016_MF_Meta_FD_92638 | JGI IMG/M metagenome (GOLD analysis project Ga0114964, IMG submission 92638) | Freshwater microbial communities from Lake Croche, Canada to study carbon cycling - C_131016_MF_MetaG | ecosystem: Environmental > Aquatic > Freshwater > Lake | place: Lake Croche, Canada... | reverse complement strand
CTAACCGATGGCCCAACGGTCACCTTTGCTAAGCAGGCAGCTGCAAAATTTGGCATCAACGTTCACGTGTCACTTTACGAGTTTCAGGACTTCGCAGACGGACGTGGACTAAACACCGCAATCATTGTTTCGCCGAGCGGAGAAGTCGTTGCCAGAACCCCGAAGCTTCACATTCCGGTGACCGCAGGCTATTACGAGGACGAGTATTTTCAGCCAGGCCCAGCCGCAGGTGATCCATACCCGGTTTACGACTTGCTCGAGGCCAAACTTGGCCTCCCCACCTGCTGGGACGAGTGGTTCCCCGAGGTAGCCAGAAGCTATTCCCTAAAAGGAGCCGAAGTGCTCTGCTACCCAACGGCCATCGGCTCCGAACCCGACCACCCAGAGTTCGACACCGCTCCACTGTGGCAACAGGTAATTGTTGGAAACGCGATCGCGAACGGAACCTTCATGGTCGTGCCAAACCGCTGGGGCAACGAAGGGGCGATCACGTTCTATGGCAGCTCGTTCATCTGCGACCCCTTCGGACGCATCCTCGCCGAGGCTGGCCGCGATTCAGACGAAGTCCTAGTCGCCGACCTCGACCTCGACCAACGGCGCGATTGGCTAGACCTGTTCCCTTTCTTGGCAACCCGCCGGCCAGACACCTACGGCTCACTCACCGAGCCGGTCAGAAACCCTCGGCAACCAAACGGCGACGGCGAAAACGGTGGCATCGCGGGAGTCGCGCAGTGACCTGGGTGATGCCTGCCGAGTGGCAACCGCACGAACGCACCTGGATGGCTTGGATGGAAGAAGATTATTCAACCGATGCCAACCCTGAATCTGCCGAGCTCATGCATCTCACCTGGGCGAGGGTGGCCAACACCATCGTGAATTTTGAACCTGTGACGATGTTGGTTAGCCAGGAGCACGAGGTCGAGGCTAGGAGCTACTTGGATCAGAGAGTAGAAATCTTGATTACCGACATCGATGACGGTTGGATGCGCGACAGCGGCCCTACTTTCGTGAAAAATGGCGAATCACTAGCTGCGGTTGACTGGATCTTCAACGGCTGGGGCAACCAGGGCGGTTGGGCAAACTGGGAAAAGGACGATGCAGTCGCGTCGCACGTCGCATCAACACTGGGGGTGCCGAGCATTCGCTCAAGTCTCGTAAACGAGGGTGGCGGCATTCATGTGAATGGGGCCGGCGCTCTTTTGGTCACCGAAACTGTTCAGCTCGGTCAAGAGCGAAACCCTGGCTGGTCAAGAAACGAAGTTGAAGAAGAGCTCAATTCGAAACTTGGCACCAACCAAGTCATCTGGATCAGAAGAGGCCTCACAAGGGACTACGAGGACTTTGGAACCAAAGGTCACGTCGACATCGTCGCCTGCTTTGCCGACGAATCCACGATCTTGTTTCACGATCAGCAGGACGAAACCCACCCGGACTTCTCGGTGAGCCACGAGGTCAAACGAACGCTCGAAGAAACCACAGACTTCAAACTGGTGGGAGTGCCAGCACCAAAAACCCTGCGCGACGAGCATGGCTTTGTCGACTATTCCTACATCAATCACTACATCTGCAACGGAGCGGTGATTCTGTGCGCTTTCGATGACGAAAACGATGCGGTCGCAAAGCGAATCCTCGAGGGCGTGTATCCGGGTCGCGAAATAGTCTTGGTTGACGCGCGTCCACTGTTCGCTCGGGGTGGCGGAATCCACTGCATCACTCAACAACAGCCCGCCTAAGGCCGAAAAGTTGGGTAGCCTAGACGGGTGTCTAAAGTTCTAGCTTCCCTCCCAGTCGGCGAAAAAGTCGGCATCGCGTTTTCTGGCGGCCTCGATACCTCGGTTGCCGTTGCGTGGATGCGCGAAAAAGGTGCGATTCCTTTCGCCTACACCGCAAACCTTGGCCAGTACGACGAAGACGACATCGACTCGATTCCAGATCGCGCAACCGTCTACGGCGCAGAAGCCGGCCGTTTGGTCGACTGCCGCCAGTCGTTGGTCGAAGAGGGTCTAGCGGCAATCGCCTGCGGCGCGTTCCACATTCGCACCGGCGGCAAGGTTTACTTCAACACCACTCCCCTCGGTCGGGTCGTCACCGGCACGCTCCTCGTTCGTGCAATGCGCGAAGACGGCGTTGAGATCTGGGGCGACGGCTCAACCTACAAGGGCAACGACATCGAGCGTTTCTACCGCTACGGACTGCTCGCCAACCCAAACCTTCGAATTTACAAGCCCTGGCTTGACACAGACTTTGTAAACGAGCTCGGTGGCCGCCACGAGATGTCGGAGTGGCTGAACGCTCGTGAACTGCCATACCGCTCTTCGACCGAGAAGGCATATTCGACCGATGCCAACATGCTCGGTGCAACCCACGAAGCGAAATCGCTGGAGGAGCTCGGCACCTCGTTCGAGATAGTCGAGCCGATCATGGGCGTCAAATTCTGGGACGACACGGTCAAGATCGAAACCGAAGACGTCACCGTCTCGTTCCGTCAAGGCCGCCCCTACGCGATCAACGGCAAAGAATTCACCGACGCCGTCGAGTTGATGTATGAAGCCAACAAAATTGGTGGTCGCCACGGCCTCGGCATGAGCGACCAGATCGAAAACCGCATAATCGAGGCCAAGAGCCGCGGCATCTACGAGGCTCCGGGCATGGCACTGATTCACATCGCCTACGAGCGCCTGCTGAGCGCCATTCACAACGAAGACACCATCGCGCAGTACCACTCCGAGGGCCGCCGCATGGGTCGCCTGCTTTACGAGGGTCGCTGGCTTGACCCACAGACCTTGATGCTCCGCGAAGCGCTCATGAAGTGGGTTGCCTCTGCCGTAAACGGCTCGGTCACCCTGAGACTTAGACGCGGCGACGACTACACCATCGTCAACACCGAAGGTGAAAACTTCAGCTACCACCCGGAGAAGCTTTCGATGGAGCGCACCGAAGACGCAGCGTTTGGCCCAGCCGACCGAATCGGCCAGCTCACCATGCGCAACCTTGACATTCAAGACACCAGAACCAAACTCGACATGTACCGCAAGCAGGGACAGATCGAGGGCGGCCAGTTCGAGCTCACCTAAAAATGACCGCTCACGCTATCCCCGCTTGGTTCGAATTAGCCACAATCGTCGTCCTGGTTCTGATACTTCTTGCCGACGTATTCATCATTGCCAGAAGACCTCACGAGCCTTCAACTAAGGAGTCAGCCCTTTGGGTTGGTTTCTACGCCCTTCTGGCTGTGCTCTTCGGAGTCTTCTTAGCGATCACCTCAGACGGTGCGAGAGCGAGCGAATTCTTTGCGGGTTGGTTGACCGAATACAGCCTCAGCGTTGACAACCTGTTCGTCTTTGTGATCATCATGGCGCGCTTCGCGGTTCCGAAGAAGTACCAGCAAGAGGTGTTGATGGTCGGCATCATCATGTCACTGGTGTTTCGAGCCGCGTTCATCTTTGCCGGCGTGGCAATTCTCAACGCATTCACCGGCATCTTTTACCTGTTCGGCGCCTTCTTGATTTACACAGCGATTCACCAGTTGTTCCGAAGTGAAGAAGACGACGAGGAGTCGGAATCTAAGCTAACCAAGTTCTTGAGCAAGCGAATCGCCTACAGCGAAACCTACGAAGGCATGAAGCTTCGCACCAGCGTGAACGGCAAGAAAACCTTCACCCCTATCATCGTCGTGTTCATCACCTTGGCACTGACCGACGTCATGTTCGCATTCGACTCGATCCCCGCGATCTTTGGTATCACCACCGACGGTTTCATAGTTTTGACCGCAAACATTTTTGCTCTCATGGGTCTGCGCCAGCTCTACTTCCTACTCGGCAGCCTCATCGAGCGTCTGCGCTTTCTCGAATACGGCATCTCGGCAATTCTCGCCTTCATCGGTTTCAAACTTGTTGCTCACGCGATGCACGAAAACGAACTCCCGTTCATCAACGGTGGCAAGCACATCGACTGGGCTCCCGAAATCAGCACCGAAACCTCACTGATCGTCATCGTTGCCTGCCTCGTAGTCTCGGCAGGCGCGAGCCTAATCATCAAAAAGAAGGACTAAAAATGTTCGGTGCAATCGGTTTCGGTTTCATGAAGGCGTCATTCGGCGAGAGTGAAACCACCCACGACACGACCATCGAAGCGCTTCACGAGGCCATGCGCCAGGGAGTCACACTCTTTGACACCGCAGACATCTACGCTCCTTCTTGGGACACGATGGGTCACAACGAACTACTGCTGGCAGAAGCGATCCGCACTTTCGAAGGCGAGACCGAAGACCTGCTAATCGCGACCAAGGGTGGTATCACTCGCGGGCCGGGCGAGGCTTGGGGTCGCAGCGCGAACCTCGACTACCTGCAATCGGCGGTTGAGGCGTCGGCCAAGAACCTAAACGTCTCGAAAATCCCACTTTGGCAACACCACCGCCTAGACCCGAACCTACCGTTCGAGACCCAGCTAGAAAACCTCGCAACGCTCAAGCAAAACAGGCTCATCGAACGCATCGGAGTGAGTAACTACTCGGCCAAGCAACTGCGACGCGCAATCGAAGTCATTGGCGACATCGCTAGCGTGCAAAATCAGTTGAACCCCGCCTACCGTCAAGATCTTGAGGTGCTTGCGGTTTGCGAAGAGCACGGAATCGTGTTCCTACCCTGGTCGCCAACCAAGGGAGCCCGTCAAAACGACGCCCAAGCCATAATCAAGATGATTGCAGCAGAGAAGCAGGTTTCGACCTATGCGGTGGCAATCACGTGGTTAAGGAGCCTCTCAAGCCAGCTCGTGCCGATTCCAGGTGTGACTCGCAAGGAGTCAGTCGAGGACGCACTAAGTTCACTGAAACTAGACCTGACTAGCGAAGATCTGAAGCGAATCAACGAGGGTCTTGAGCCGACCCAGCCAATGGACGCCGAGCTGCTAGGCGACCAACCTAAAAACTAGAGCGCAGCCTCGATAGCCGAGACGATCTCTTCGGAGTCTGGCTTGGTCTTTGGTCTAAACCGCTTGACTGTGCCGTCAGACAAGACCAAGAACTTCTCGAAGTTCCAAGTAACCGGACCGGCGAGCCCAGAGGCATCCTTTGCCTTGACAAGTTCTTTATAAAGTTCGTGGCGAGATTTGCCATTCACTTTCACCTTTGAGGTCATCGGGAACGTGACACCCCAGGTGGTTGAGCAGTAAGAAGAGATGTCTTCTGAAGACGAGAGTTCTTGGAAGAACTGGTTCGATGGCAAACCGACCACTACAAAGCCCTTGGGGCCGTACTTCTTTTGCAATGCCTCGAGCGCCTCGTACTGGGGACTCAGGCCGCAGCGTGAAGCCACGTTGACGACCAGCGTGAGTTTTCCGGCGAGGTCACCAAAGGTCGTCTTCTTGCCGTCCAGCATTTCTAATTCGATTGATTTCAAGTTCATACAACTATCAAGCCACGGATTTCGGGTTTTGTTCCAAAATTTTCGGCATCCGATTGAAGTTATAGTGAAAATACCTCAAGACAAAGGAGTCCTCGTGAAGGTCCAAGGAAAAGTAGTGGTCGTAACCGGCGCTGGCAATGGCATGGGCCGCGAGCTAACCCTCGAACTTGTCCGTCGCGGCGCAAAAGTTGCCGCCGTGGATCTTCGCGAAGACTTTCTCGCCGAAACCAAGAAAGCCGCTGTCGCTCTCGGAGGCACCGTCGAGACATTCTTGGTCGACATCACCGACTCGACCAAGGTAGCCGCTCTCCCAGCCCAAGTCATCAAGAACCTTGGCTCGGTGGACGCGATCATAAACAACGCCGGAATCATCCAACCGTTCGTGAAAATCAACGACCTTAGCTACCAGGACGCCGCTCACGTCATGAACGTGAACTTTACCGGCCCGCTCCACGTGGTCAAGTCTTTCCTGCCCGAACTCCTAAAGCGACCTGAAGCCCACATTCTCAATGTCTCATCGATGGGAGCCTACGCTCCGGTGCCCGGCCAAAGCGTCTATGGGGCGTCCAAGGCTGCCATAAAGCTTTTCACCGAAGGCCTACGATCCGAACTGCTAGACACCAAAGTTGGTGTGACCGTGATTTTCCCTGGTGCGATCGAGACCAACATTGCCGCCAACTCGGGGATGGCACTTCCGGCCAGCCAAAGCGCCGATGCTGCCAAGTTCAAGATGACTGCTGCTCCACTAGCAGCCAAGGCAATGGTAGACGCCATCGAAAGCAACAAGGCTAGGGTGTGCGTCGGACAAGACGCGAAACTGATGGACTTCCTTACTCGCCTAAACCCAGTTTTCGCTGCAGGCGTCATTTACAAGCAAATGAAGTCGCTGCTCGGTTAGAGCTCAGGCTCCAGGACTCGCAAGCTAGCCAAACCGGCGAATAACTACCGTCGGCGTTTCGCGGTTATTAGTGCAATCGCTCCGCTAGCCAAAAGCATTCCCGAAATACCTAGGCTAAGCAGGTACCAAGTGCCGTCTGCTCCAGTGTTTGCCAATTCAGGTTGGACCACGGGGGGTGCCGGGGTGTTGTCTTCTACTACGACTGTCTCGACTGGGCCTGCGATATGAACCAGCGTCCCTGCGCTAGCGGTCTGTGCGAACGACACCATTACATTGTCAAACTCAAACCCTCCACCGTTTGTTTGAGTGACTACAACTTTGTCGAAGGTCTTACCGGCGCTAGCAAAAACGTGAAGGTAGGCAAAGGGTTCTCCGCCGTCAGCTCCACTAGCCGGGTGGCCAAAGTAGTCCTGGGTGGCGTAGGTTGGGCCGCTGTTTCCATCGCTCTGAAGAGTCTGGCTTTGCAAAGCGGTCATCAGGCTCTCGAAAGAGAAGGTTCCGACCAGAGTGTCGCCGCTGTAGAACTGGAGCAGATTGTTGCCGTCGCCAGCGCTCCACCAGAGGCCAAAGTAGGTCGCGGGTGCGTTGAGTGTGAGAGTCATCGGTGAGCCTGGCCAAACAGTTGCGTAATTTGTTTGGTTGCCTCCCCGAGTCGGCAGAATCGACTGAGTCGATGCGCCGCCGTAACCGTCTGGTGCAGTCGAGCTGCAAGGTACATCGGTGGTACCGATTCCTGGCCAAACCAATGGGCAACCCGAGTCGAAGTTGATCCAGTTGCCTGGGATGTAAGAATTCTGAACGGCCGGAGCGTCTACGTATGCCGAGACCCAACCGGATGCATCCACCGCTGCGTTAGACGCGGCGCCTGCTGAAGCGACTAGTGAAAGCGAAAGAACGGCCACGGCCGAGAGCTTCGCGATGAGTGACTTGACCATAATTCCCCTTTAGCCGGTTTCAGTGTCTCTTGACACTATTATAGAGAAACTTACACCAAATTGGTAAAAATAGGCTTTTTTGCGAACATTCATTTACTCAGTTTTCCGAGGGATCCAATTCACCGAAACCTGCACGGTTGAGCAGAAAAATAGGTAAAGATTAGTACATGATGAAAATAGGTGTGACTAAGGAACAAGACGGCGAAACCCGCGTTTCTGCTACCCCAGCAACGGTAAAGGCCATTATCGACCTTGGCTACAAGGTGATTGTTGAATCCCAAGCGGGAACCCTTTCAACCTTCCCTGACTCTGCCTACGTTGAGGCCGGAGCCAAAATTGGCTCGAACAAGGAAGCCTGGTCAAGCCAGATTGTCTTGAAGGTAGCGGCTCCAACCGATAAAGAGATCAAACAGCTAAGCGACAACGCGATCGTCGTCAGTTTGATGACTCCATCACTGCGCCCGGAGCTCCTTGAATCGCTCGCTACTCGAGGCATCACAGCACTTGCCTTGGACGCAGTCCCCCGAATTTCTCGCGCCCAGTCGATGGACGTTCTCAGCTCAATGGCTAACATCGCTGGCTATCGCGCCGTAATCGAAGCGGCCCACGAATTCGGTCGCTTCTTCACCGGTCAGGTTACTGCCGCCGGAAAAGTTCCTCCTGCCAAAGTTTTGGTTGCCGGCGCAGGTGTTGCCGGCTTGGCCGCGATTGGTGCTGCATCAAGCCTCGGCTCGATAGTTAGGGCTACCGATCCAAGGCCAGAAGTAGCCGATCAAGTCAAGTCAATCGGCGGCACCTACCTGGCCGTTGAAGTTGCCGAGAAGATGGAGTCTTCAGACGGTTACGCGAAAGCAACCAGCGCAGACTACGACAAGCGGGCTGCCGAGATTTACTCGGAGCAAGCCGCCGACGTCGACATCATCATCACCACAGCGTTGATCCCCGGCCGCCCCGCGCCAAAGCTAATTACCGCGAGCGATGTTGCGAGCATGAAATCTGGCAGCGTAATCGTTGACATGGCCGCAGCCCAAGGCGGAAACGTTGAGGGTTCTGTCGCCGGCAAAAAGGTTGTCACCGCAAATGGCGTGACCATCATCGGCTACACCGACCTACCCGGTCGACTACCAGCACAGGCGTCACAGCTCTTCGGAACCAACCTGGTGAACCTTTTGAAGTTGGTTACCCCTGAGAAGAACGGTGTACTCACTCTCGATTTCGATGACATTGTTCAGAGATCTGTAACCGTTGTCAAAGATGGCTCAATCACCTGGCCCCCTCCACCGGTACAAGTTTCAGCAGCGCCACCAGCCGCCAAGGTTGAGGCTCCGGTGGCCAAAGAAAAGAAGACAATGTCGCCCCAGCGACGCGGTGCCTTTTTTACCCTAGGAATCGCCGTGCTTTACGCGATTTGCGCTTTTGCGCCAGCCCCGCTGCCGCAACACTTCTTGGTGCTCACGCTTTCGGTGGTTATCGGGTTCTACGTGATCGGCAAGGTGCACCACGCCCTTCACACCCCTCTAATGAGCGTTACCAATGCCATCTCGGGCATCATCGTGGTTGGAGCCCTGCTTCAGCTAACCGCGCCTAACCTGCCCGTTCAGATCTTGGCCGGCATCGCAACCACTTTGGCCAGCATCAACATCTTCGGTGGTTTTGCTGTGACCAGACGAATGCTCAACATGTTCTCGAAGGGAGGCAAATAAATGGAATCCCTTCTGTCTATTGCCCCGATGCTCGCCACCGCTGCATACATAGTTTCTTCGCTACTCTTCGTCCTTTCGCTAGCTGGGCTTAGCAAGCACGAGAGCGCCAAGGGCGGAATCGTCTACGGCGTTTCGGGCATGGCCCTCGCGCTTGTGGCAACCACTCTTCTAACCATCACCAACGGCTGGGGTGACCCGGCGGCTCAACTCGGCCTGATCTTTATTGTTGTTGGTCTCGTAATCGGTGCGTCCATTGGTCTTTGGCGAGCACGCGTTGTCGAGATGACAGGCATGCCTGAGCTGATTGCCCTGCTTCACAGCTTCGTTGGTGTTGCCGCTGTTCTTATTGGCTGGAACGGCGCTCTTTACGACACCGGAACGCCTGAGAACCTTCTGGGCGTTCACCGCGCTGAAGTCTTCATCGGTGTTTTCATCGGTGCCGTCACCTTCACCGGTTCGATTGTGGCGAACCTCAAGCTATCGGCTCGAATTTCGTCAAAACCACTGATGCTTCCTGGCAAAAACTTGCTAAACGTTGGCGCGTTGATTGGTTTCGTCGCTCTAACCGTCTGGTACGTCATCACACCAGACATAAACCTTCTAATCGCCGTAACAGTTTTGGCTCTCGCGCTCGGCTGGCACCTGGTTGCATCTATCGGTGGCGGAGACATGCCGGTCGTTGTCTCTATGTTGAACAGCTACTCGGGCTGGGCAGCGGCCGCAGCAGGATTCCTCCTAAACAATGACCTATTGATTGTCACCGGAGCTCTCGTGGGCTCCTCTGGTGCCTACCTCTCATACATCATGTGCAAGGCCATGAACCGCTCGTTCATCTCAGTTATTGCCGGTGGTTTCGGTATCGTAGCCTCAACCAGCGAAGACGAAGAACTTGGCGAATACCGCGAAACAGATGCCTCATCGGTTGCTGAACTGCTGAGAAACGCGACCTCGGTCGTAATCACCCCCGGATACGGAATGGCCGTTGCTCAGGCTCAGTACCCGGTTGCCGATCTAGCTGCAAGGCTTATCGACAAGGGAGTAACCGTTAGGTTCGGCATTCACCCGGTTGCCGGAAGACTCCCAGGACACATGAACGTTCTGCTAGCCGAAGCGAAAGTGCCTTACGACATCGTCGACGAGATGGACGAAATCAACGATGACTTTGCAACCACCTCGGTGGTTTTGGTTATTGGCGCTAACGACACGGTGAACCCGGCAGCAGCCGAAGACCCAGGCAGCCCGATCGCTGGAATGCCGGTTCTCAGAGTCTGGGAAGCCGAGAACGTAATCGTCTTCAAGCGCTCAATGGCCTCGGGTTACGCAGGGGTTCAGAACCCGTTGTTCTTCCGCGAAAACGCCGCCATGCTTTTCGGAGACGCCAAGCAACGTGTCGAAGACATCCTGCGAGCACTTTAGTCATCGCCCGAGGCGCTAAGTGAAGTTTCTAGCCCGAATCCTCTTAGGCGCGGCGCTGATTTTTGCCGGAATCGGGCACCTAACCTTTGCCAGGGCAACCTTTCAAGCTCAAGTACCCAACTGGCTGCCGCTAGACGCTGACTTCGTCGTCATAGCATCGGGCGTTGTCGAGATCTGCCTAGGTCTGACACTTATATCTTTGAGCAAGTATCAAGTTCAAATCGGCTTGATCACCGCGGTGTTCTTCATCGCAGTTTTTCCGGGAAACGTTTCGCAATACCTGACCCACACGGATGCCTTCGGATTGAACACCGACGCCGCCCGACTTGTAAGACTCTTCTTTCAACCGCTATTGGTTATTTGGGCACTTTGGTCAACCGGTGCCTGGAAGCGCCCTCGGTAGGAATCGAACCTACGACCAAGAGATTAGAAGGCTCTTGCTCTATCCACTGAGCTACGAGGGCAGTGTTCACAGTTTAACGGATTTCGAGGCCATGGCGGCCTGGGCTTAGGCTAAGACTGTGCTTTTACGTCTACTGACAATCTCTCGTCCGGTTCTCTGGATCAATACCATTGGTACGACTCTCATGGGGGTTTGGCTTACCGGTTCGCTCTGGAATTGGAACGCGCTCATAATTTTGGTTTGGGTTACGTTTCCTTTTAACCTTCTGATTTACGGAATCAACGACATTTATGACCAAGAAACCGACAACATCAACATCCGTAAAGGTGGTTTTGGCGGGGCCAAAATCTTTCCAAAGGAAGTCCCCTGGATCTCCTGGACTGTTGCACTAACCAACCTGCCGTTTTTGGTTTACTTCGGTTTTGTTTTCCCGCTAGAGGCAAATATTTGGATGTGGGCTTACAGCCTCACCTTCCTGTTCTATTCGGCTCCCCCCGCCCGTTTCAAGGGTCGTCCGTTTTTGGATTCAATCAGCAACGCCGATTATGCGTTTCCTCTGGCTTTCGTGCCGTTGGCCCTCGGATTCACACCGAACTGGATGGCCGTGTTTGCACTGATGGCTTGGAGCTTGGCCAAACACACCTACGACGCCATTCAGGACATCGAAGAGGATGCGTTTGTAGAAATAGACACCACCGCCGTTTTCCTGGGTGCCAAGAAGTCTTTGACTTGGGTTGGTTTCTGGTGGTTGGTTTCAACCGTCCTATTTGCCTTCGTGAACGTTCCGCTAGCAATTGCGAACGCCGCCTACGCATCCTGGTTGATTTGGCTGATTCAGCGAAATGACTCAGGTGAAAACGCCAAACGGGTCTACAAGTATTCGGTTGCCTACCCATATGTGGTTGGAACAGTGGCTGGCGTTCAACTAGTCGTGGCTATCGTCTACGAAATGTTGAAAAAGTGATGAAGAAGATTGTTGTGGTTGGCGCTGGTCTCGGTGGCTTGACCGCGGCTTCACTGCTGGCCAAAGCCGGTCACGATGTGACCGTTCTGGAGGGTAACTCTTGGATCGGTGGTAAGTCCCGTCGAATTGATCTAGCTGGGCAAAGAATCGACACCGGCCCCTCGTTGATAACTTTTCCCGCGGTCTTAGATGAGCTTTACAAGCGTTATGACAATCTGGGCGATGCAAGCGACGCTGCCTCGATTGCAAGTTTGAAACTCGAGAAACTACCCGAGGTTGGTCGGTATTTCTTCAAAGACCAAATAGTTAATTTGCCGGTCGAACCCGGGCACGTTTGGTTTGAT
>Ga0114964_10002790_pt1 | contig 12072 bp, 8 predicted proteins | sample C_131016_MF_Meta_FD_92638 | JGI IMG/M metagenome (GOLD analysis project Ga0114964, IMG submission 92638) | Freshwater microbial communities from Lake Croche, Canada to study carbon cycling - C_131016_MF_MetaG | ecosystem: Environmental > Aquatic > Freshwater > Lake | place: Lake Croche, Canada... | reverse complement strand
CCCACTTTCGTTTTTCATCACAGATTTTCTTCAACTTGAGTCGCGCAAACTTTTCTGGGCTTCCCTATCTTTTGCCTTCATGGAGGGAGCCTTCATCTGTTTATCAAGCTTCCGATTAATCGTGCGTTCAGTCTCTGATTTCTGAACACCACGAAGTTGCCGATCATTGGAAAGAGGTACCGCATTCATCGTCAAGCCTCTACCGGTGACAGCCTGAGGGTAACTGTTCGAGTGATAATCATATCTGAAAGAGATCGTCTGGGCGCTCCCGGAAAAAGTGAGGTGCAGGGAAGAGCGATCAGAAAATATTCACGCCGAATTTGCATGCAGTTTTCAGGATGTGGTAAGTTAGTTGAACTTTGCCAAAAGGGCACGAATGGAAACCAGGAGCATGTTATCTTTGGTCGCATCAAAAGCATGGTGGGCAGGATAAAGCGGATAGAAAACAGGATAAGCCAGACGATACCCCCAGGAATATTGATTTTCAGCAAATTGGCTCATGAGAGCCCCTCTCTCACCAGTCTGCATTTCCTCCACATAAGCTATGACTTCAGGCGGGGCTTTGACTCCTAAAGTGGTGGGAAGCTCAACGATCAAGGGAACTTTTTGTTTAGCCCGCAACATATCGATCTGACGCCGGTTCACTTTGAGATCCCAGGCACGGATAACAATGAAATCAACGCCCTCGGGTATCAGGGAAAGCGGGCCGTCATAACCAACCATCTGCCCGCATAAATGTGCTTGCGAAATTCCTTCCTGAAAGACTTCCGGTGCGATCATTTCGGTTTCGGGAGAAACATAGAACGTCCATGCATCGGGATGAAGTCGAGTTGCAGACTCCTTCATGCGTCGGATGAACGTCTCGCCTGAATGTTCCACCCCGGCATTAATCAACACATCGAAGCGGCAGTTTTTACTAGATGCCAAGACAGCGGATCTGACTGTCTCATAGGCTTCCACCTCGGCATTGGAAAGATCTCCACGATCCGGAAGGCGCAGCAGTCCGGTCACAAAGGTCGGTTGCAGTGAGGCAATCGTTCTGCCCACGGTTACGGGAGTCTGCGATGTTCCTGCAAGAGTCCAAACGCCTGAATGAAAAATACGCGCCTGAACTACACGCTGGAAAGTCGCTTTGCTTGAAAGCTTGAGAAAACCCTGTGAGAGAGGTTCGTTGATCGCCGGTTCGGCAGAGGAAGTCGGAGAGGTGATAGTGAAACCCTTCCCTGCACCGGAAGCCTTGAGAAAAGAAGGAGTAAGTAGGCTGAGTAGAAGAATACCAAAGAATCTCACGCACTCTTTCATCTCAGAATGACGAGGTAATGCCAATGCTGGAAAAAAACAGGGCATCCCCTACTTCATGAGATGATCACTCCGGCTGTCGGGTATCTGTACGAAAGGGTAATGCGGGAAGCCCCTCCCGGTTGTAGAGATTCCCCGCAGGGAATCCTTTCCAGTCATAACGAACCTCCTCGGGATGAGGCACGGCGTCACTAGATAGAAGAACGCTTGCCCCCTCGATTTTGCCCTCGGCGGGAAACCACTTTCCATCTTTTCCGGAAAGGGAAAAACCTTTGATTCGTGTGCTGACGCTCTGTGTGATCCCATCCCGATGATTCGGAGGAACGCCAATCGTCAAACCACCCCCGACTGAATCGAACGACACACGAAGTTTCTTCTCTTCGGAATGCTTTCCACAAAATACAGGGCCTGTATCGACAAGCTGTTCCCCATAGACTCGTTTCCGCGCAAGAAGCGCCAACCTGCGACCTATATCCAGTTTCTCCACGGGATAACGGTCCTCTGAATCACCAAGATCGACGGCAGAGGCTACTGCGGTATTGGGAAGGGTCATTGCACAGAGGGCCCCTTCCCTAAGCCAAGGCAAGCCCCGTCCGGTATGAGCATCCAGGCCATTCAACGACTCCACAGCAGCTCCCTCCGGGGAGCCGTAACCGGCAGGAAGCACAAAGTAAAAAGGGAAGTCTCCCTGCCCCCATCGTTTCCTCCAATCGCGGATCAGGCGCGGAAAAAGCCTGCGGTATTCCAATGCAGCAAGCCCCTCATTGGATTCCCCCTGATACCAAATCACCCCCGTCATCGCTAAAGGAATCAGCGGGTTGATCATCGCGTTGAAAAGTGCGGACGGAGTCTTCTGATCAGGAAGGTCGCCCGGCTTCGAATTCATGCGCCGGGAACCCAATACCGCCAGAAAACCTGAAAAAGGGGGATGAACTGAAAGTCCCTCGCGGCTTATCCAAGCCTGTGCAGGTGCATCATCAATAGCGCACTGGATGATTCCAATCGGGAGTCGGCAGGCGCTTCGCAGATCTCTGGCAAAGAAATATCCAACCGCAGAAAATGAGAGAGCCGTCTCCCCGGTACAGACGACCCATTTTCCAGGCCCATGACACTCCGGTTGAAGGCTCGTCTGCTCCTCTGCCATGAAAAATCTTAGTCCCCTGTCAGTCGTTGCTCCCTCCGAATCTTTTCCCCCCACGGCATCCGCTAGACGAAGTTTCATATTTCCCTCACCGGCAGCAATCCAGACATCTCCCAGGAGCACATCGTTCAACTCAATCCGGTTTCTCCCTTCAATAACGAGGGTCTGAGGGGATAATGAAGGAGGTAATGGCCTAAGGATCACACGCCATTTTCCCGCTTTGTCCGCAAGTGTTTCAGAAATGTGTCCACCAATCAGAACTTTCACATGCTCTCCCGGGGATGCTTCACCCCAGACAGGCAGGGTCATCCCCTGTTGCAACACCATATGGTCCCCAAAAATCGGAGGCATGGTAACCTCGGCACAAAGCCCACCCAAGAGACATCCGAACAGGATCGCCGTCCGAAATACAACGGAGCATAGCCTCTCCAATACAGGGCTCATGCTTGGGTTATTCTAGTATCGAGGGCTCTCTTTTCGTGAGGACTTGCCGAATTTGGCAGGTTTTCCTTTTGTAAATCCACCTTTAAATCCCGAGGGTCCCGACTGAACATTTTCGTTCTGGAACTTCTTTGGCTTGGCAAATCCTTCGTTCGGTTCGAGCTGATTGGGAAACTCTGCAAAAGAGCCCTTGCCTCCTTGATCGCCGCCACCTTGACCGAGCAGGAGCGAAAACAACGCCGAACAGACCTCTGTGGCCTGAAATCCTTCTTCCATGAGGCGATCTGTGAACTGCATCTGATCGCTGAATTTTCCTGACTGAAGAAGATCCCTCACCTTTTCAATCATCAACTCGGAGCGCTTGCCCTCCACCTCTCCGGGAGTGGGAATATTCCCTTTACGGATGCGTGAATGGGTGAATTTCTCAAGATACTGGATCTTGTAAATATCGCGGCCACTGACAAAAGTCGCCGCCATTCCTTTGCGACCGGCACGCCCTGTTCGTCCGATGCGATGGACATAATCCTCAGGATCGTGGGGAAGATCATAGTTGATCACGATTTCCAGATCCTCGACATCAATGCCACGGGCAGCGACATCGGTGGCCACAAGAAACTCAAACTCGGAGTTCTTGAATTTACCCATGACCCTGGTGCGCTGGGCCTGCGTGATGCCACCATGGAGACGGTCTGCGGAAAATCCCTGCGCGAGCAGAGCATCGGCCAACTCATCGACCATCCGCTGCGTATTGCAAAAAATAATTCCAAGTTTGAAGCCATGAAAATCCACAAGGCGAATAAGGGACTGCGTCTTCCCGCGAGGAGGGACTTCGTAAAACCATTGGTCGATAGCTGGGGCTGTGACGTCCTTGCGCTCGATGGCCACGTTCTGAGCATTGCGCGAGTAGCGGCTGATGAGTTGCTTGATCGGACCGGAAAGCGTGGCTGAGAAAAAGACAGTCTGACGCTCCTGCGGAGTCGCATCGAGAATACGCTGGATATCATCACGGAAGCCCATATCAAGCATCCGGTCTGCTTCATCCAGAATCGCGACCTTAAGCTGATCCAGCTTAAGAGTACCTCGCTCCAAGTGGTCGATGATGCGACCCGGTGTGCCGATAACGATCTGCACCCCTTTCTTGAGTTCAAAGAGCTGCCTCTCATAGGAGGCTCCTCCATAGATCGGAACGGAATGAATCGATCGCTTGAAAGCGGTGAGTTGATGCACCTCGTTGGCCACCTGCTCGGCAAGCTCGCGGGTGGGGCAAAGAATCAAAACCTGCACAGCCTTGCTGTGGGGATCAACCTTTTCGATGGCCGGGATGGCAAAGGCCGCGGTTTTTCCGGAACCAGTCTGCGATTGCCCGACAAGATCCGCTCCCGAAAGGAGTACGGGTATTGCGGCAGATTGAATGGGAGTCGCTTCCTCAAAACCAAGTTGGGCGACTGCTTTGAGAATTTCGGGAGAGAGGGACAGGCCGTCGAATCGTTGTTTTTCCATGGATGCTCAAGACTCTATGCCGGGATAGAGCCGCCGTCACCCATGATTGTCTCTCAGGCAAAAGAATCCTTTTGTCATCTGGGGGCATCCAATGGCATGGATAGGTGTGGCTCAGGAATTAGAACAGTATGATGTGGTGATTATCGGTGGGGGTGCTGCCGGCATTTTCTGTGCCATGACTGCAGGGCATCGAGGCAAGAGAGTTCTCCTTCTGGAGCACAATGAGAGGGTAGGAAAGAAGATAGAAATATCCGGTGGGGGCCGCTGTAATTTCACCAACATCCATGCCACTGCGGAGAATTACCTCTCGGGTAATCGGGATTTCTGCAAGTCAGCTCTGGCGCGCTTCACGCCGTGGGATTTTATTGCATTCGTGGAAAAACATGGAATCTCGTACCATGAGAAAAAACTGGGTCAGCAGTTTTGCGATCACAGTTCCCGTGAAATCATCTCCATGCTGGAGAGGGAGTGTGCCGAGGCGAATGTTACGATCCGATGCGGGGCCAAGGTCGAGCAGGTGGAAAAAACCGACCGATTCAAAGTTCATACCTCCAGAGGCATCTTCCACTCGGATGCACTGGTCATCGCCTCGGGCGGGTTGTCTTTTGCCAAGCTGGGGGCAAGCAGTTTCGGCTATCGCATTGCCGAACAGTTTAGCATCAACGTGACACCGCTGCGTCCTGGACTGGTTCCCCTTACCTTTCGCCCCGAGAATGCCTCATTCTACAAGCAGTTGGCCGGAGTCGCCCTGCCGATCCGTGCCACCCATGCTGGGACAAGCTTCGAGGAGGCGATGCTCTTCACCCACCGGGGAGTGAGCGGTCCGGCCATCCTGCAAATCACTTCCTTCTGGAGCGAGGGCTCTCCACTTTCCCTAGATCTCCTGCCGGATAAAGAAATGGCTGAATCATTTCATGCAGCCGCGCGAAGCGGAGCGACTCCCCTTCAGGCGCTTGCAAAGCTCTGGCCTCGACGGTTTGCCGAGTCGTGGTGTGCCCGATATGCTCCCGACAAGCCCATGGCACAGTATACGAGGGCTGAAATTGCGACTCTCACCGACTCGATCCACGGTTGGAAAGAGTCATTTGCCGGAACCGAGGGGTATCCCAAAGCCGAGGTCACTCTCGGGGGGGTGGATACCGGAGAAATCTCTTCCAAAACCATGGAAGCCCGGAAAGTCCCCGGCCTGTATTTCATCGGGGAGGTCGTCGATGTGACAGGATGGCTCGGCGGCTATAACTTTCAATGGGCATGGGCCAGCGCCCATGCCGCAGGCATGGCATTGTAAAATTTATTTATATACATATGTCACGCCAAGGGCCCCGAAGTGCATCATACCACGATAAACTCATTCCCACTTTCCTGAGTTCCTAATTAAGATTTTTTGCCCCTGCACTCCCTTTCCACTATCTTAAACCCGTCATGCGCCGCCGTAATCCTCATAAGACCACCGATCCTTACCGTGAGACAGAAGAGGCTGTTTCGCTTGTCAAAAAAGTCTATGCCGATCTAGCTGCCGATCCCCCTTCAAGAAACTGCACTTTGCAGACAGAGTGCTGTCGCTTTCAAATCACGGGTCAGACCCCGATGCTGACCAAGGGCGAGGCCTTGGTCGCAGCCAAGGCAGTGCGTGCAGCCGGGAGGAAAGAGCTTCCTGAACGAACAGACGGTGCCTGCCCCCTGCTCCATTCCTTCACCTCTCGATGCATGATCTACGAGGGACGCCCCTTCGGATGTCGCACTCATTTTTGTGAGGCTGCCGGAGGCCCCTATGAGCGGAGGGAGGTCATTGAACTCATCCGACGACTCGAAGAGGTTGATGAGCGACTCGGTGGTGACGGCCCGAGGGAGATCACCGCTGCTATCGGCGGTGCCTTGATGGAAATCAGATAGAACAAAACTCAGTGAGACCCACCGTTTCTCCCTCGACGATCCATCTGCCCATGGGGAAACGGCACGACACGGCACTTGTCATCGTCGGCCATGGTTCTTCCACCAATCCAGACTCCAGCGAACCGACCCACTTGCTTGCCGATGCGATCCGCTCCCAAGGGATTTTTGACGAGGTGCGTTGCTGTTTTTGGAAAGAGGAACCTTCGCTTAGGGAAATCCTACATGTCATCACATCACGCGATGTCTTCATTGTGCCCAATTTTATCAGTGAGGGGTATTTCACCCAGACGGTTATTCCGAGAGAGCTGGAGCTCTCGGGAGCAATCACTCAAAGGGGAAAAATGACCATTCGTTACTGCCAACCGGTGGGCAACCATCCCTCCATGACATCGGTCCTTCTGAAAAAGGCCGCCGAGACCGCGCCCGGCATTCCCACAGACCAGACAAGCCTGATTATTGTGGGTCACGGCACCAAGCTGAACAAGCAGTCAGCCCTAGCAGTGCAGAAACAGGCCGATCTTATCACAGAAATGGGAATCTATGCACAGGTGCTACCTGCCTATATGGAAGAAGCCCCGCTGGTCAGTGATTGGGCCTCCATAACAAGTCAGAAGGATGTCGTGGTGATCCCATTCTTCATCAGTGACGGCCTGCATAGTTATCAGGATATTCCCGTCTTACTTGGCATGCGTAAGGAAGTTGGCCCAGCAGCAAGTCAGTCTGAAGTCTTCAATAAAAATCCCCATCACCTCCTTGAAAAGAATCTCTACTATGGAAGCGCCATTGGAAATGACCCGAGGATGGCCACCGTCGTTCTTGATCAGGTCAGGGAGTTTGAAATGACATTTCACTCATTATAAAAGGAATCATCCCCCATGATTTCCATTCGATCACTGTTCCCAATCATCGTTCTCTGGGTGATTCTTCCCCTACAGGGAAGCGATTCTCCCTCTGCCCCATTGAGGCAGAAAGCATCAGAGGTGGAGGTACGCGTCGAGAAGCTGCTCAACAAACTGACTCTCGATGAGAAGATCAGCCTGATTGCAGGAGATGGGTTTGACGGGATGTCCACGATCGCTGTTCCACGGCTTGGAATTCCCAAGCTGATCATGGCTGACGGTCCCCAGGGAATCAGGGCCCACGGCCCAGCCTGTTCTTTTCCGAGCGGCATAGCACTTGCAGCAACATGGGACACTCATCTCGCCCTGCTCTACGGTGAGGCGCTGGGGCGGGAAGCCAGAGCTCGTGGCATCCATATTCAGCTTGGCCCCGGTGTGAACATTGCAAGGACTCCCCTCAATGGACGAAACTTTGAATACTATGGGGAAGATCCCTATCTCACCGGAGAGATGGCTGCCAACTGGATCAAGGGGCTCCAGAGTCAGGGAGTGGTCGCGACGGCAAAACATTTTGTCGGCAATGACGAGGAGTGGCGTCGCATGGAAATAGAATCGGTGATGGACGAGCAGACATTGAGGGAAATTTATCTCCGGCCTTTTCAGAAAGCCGTGGAGCAGGAAGGCGTATGGGCGGTGATGTCCGCCTACAATAAACTCAATGGATCTCCCAGCACGGCAAATGAGCGTCTTCAAAACAGTATCTTGAAAGGGGAATGGAATTTCCAGGGAGTGGTGATGTCGGACTGGTGGGCCACCAAGTCGGTGGAGGCGATTGCCAAGGGGCTCGATCTGGAAATGCCGATGAGTTACCATGTGACAAAAGAAACCGTCACCATAGCACTGGAGGAGAAGACCCTCACCCCGGAACGCATTAACGATGCAGTGAGGAGACTTCTCCGCATGATGATCTCGATGGGATTTCTCGATAGAAAGCAGGAACGACGCGATCTGCCGCTGGATTCCCCAGCGAATCAGGAGCTGGCATTGGATGTGGCCACAAAATCCATCGTGCTGTTAAAAAACAGCCCGACGCTCCTTCCTATCAACAGGGATCACTTAAAAAAAATCGTGATCTACGGCCCGAATGCCCAGGACACCCCCTCGGTGGGGGGTGGAAGCGGTGGAGTCACGCCGTTCCATAAAGTCAGTTTTCTGGAGGGAATCCGGAATGCTCTACCAAAAGAAACTGCGGTTTTTTATGCACCGATGCCGATGAGCTCGAAGTTTTCCCTCTCTAATTTTCTGGACTTCACCCAGCCGGTAATTCTTCCGGCGAGGATAGTGAATATCCGTCGCCTCATCAGCGTCTCGGAAAAGAACCTGACACGAGTCACGAGCTCCAAACAAAAAGTGATTGCGATCTCATGGAGCTCCCATTCGCCACCTCCAAATATTCCCAAGGCTCAGGAAGGACGCGTCATCTGGGATGCGGAAATAGAGATTCCCGAGAATGGCAATTATGAACTTCTGGCGGAAGGCCATCCCGAGATCAGGCTGGGAGACAAGGAAGTTGGAAATCCCGAAAGTTATGTCCTGAGCGCCAAGAAAGGGGATCTTCTCCCGCTGCGAGTCACGGCGAGTGAAGTTGGCCGTGGAAGCGGAAGAGTCTCCCTGCGCATTGCCAATGTCCCGGAGTCGGCAACCGGCACATTCCCAGCCAAGGGGGCCGATGTAGCCATTGTCTGCGTGGGACTAAATCCCGATGTCGAGGGTGAGGGATACGACAGGGGCTTCGCCCTGCCGATCAATCAACAGCGACTGATCAAAGAGGTCTCAGCGGCCAATCCCCGCACAATCGTCGTGCTGAGCGGAGGGGCTGCTGTCGATATGCGTGTGTGGATCGATAAGGCTCCCGCCGTGCTTCAGACTTGGTACCTGGGCCAAAGTGCAGGGACGGCTCTTGCCGCCATCCTCTTCGGAGATGCAAACCCCTCGGGGCATCTTCCCTGCACATTCGACCGCTCGATTGAGGAAAACCCTACCTTCCATGACTATCCCGGAACATTTCAGAAAGGCAAGGAGTGGCCTGTGGTCAATTACAATGAAGGCATCTTCTATGGCTACCGTGGCTACGATCGGTCGGGACACGAGCCGCTCTTCCCTTTCGGACACGGACTCAGTTACACCACCTTCTCTCTTGGAGCAATGGAGGTTATTCCAAGTGGTGATGGGTATCAGGTAAGCTTGGATGTCTCCAACACAGGCAAGCGCGCTGGAGCCACCGTCGTGCAGCTCTATCTCTCGCTTCCCGGGGAATCAACACCGCGACCGCTTCGTGAGCTCAAGGGATTTCAACGAATCGAACTCAAGGATGGCGAGACTCAAAAAATCACGATTCCTCTCTCCTCCTCATCCCTGCTGTATTGGCATCCCGTGCAAAACGGCTGGGTGGCACCACAAGGCCCCGTGAAAGTGCAGGCTGGCTTTTCGGAACATGATATTCACCAAGAGATCATAATTCCTCCCCTCCTGTTACCAACTAGAGAGGTCCTGGGTGACAATACTGTAACATTGCCATAGCGAAAAAATCTTTCTTCTGAGGTGACATCTCACCTTATATCACTCTAATGCACTCTATCCTTGCCGATGCAACATTGATCTCCACAAGCACTTGGATATTGCTCGGCTTGGCTCTGTTGCTGGCATTTGGATTCGAATTTGTAAATGGTTTTCATGATACAGCCAACGCAGTGGCGACAGTCATCTACACCCACACCCTTCCCGCCGTACCCGCCGTCATCTGGTCGGGATTCTTCAACTTCCTGGGGGTCCTCACCTCCACGGGAGCCGTTGCTTTCGGCATTGTGGATCTTCTCCCTGCGGAACTGGTCATCCATGTCGGCTCTGCTGCCGGATTCGCCATGGTCTTCTCCCTTCTTGCCTCGGCGATCATTTGGAATGTGGGGACATGGTATCTAGGACTCCCTGCCTCGAGTTCTCACACATTGATCGGATCGATTATCGGCGTCGGACTGGCCAACGCCATCCTGAGCGACTCCCACTACTGGGGAGATGGAGTCAATTGGGTCAAGGCAAAGGAAGTTGGAATGGCACTGCTCATTTCACCTGTGATCGGTTTCTCCATGGCGGCCCTCCTGCTCATCGTGATGAAGATTCTGATCAAGAATCCCGCTCTCTACCGCACGCCGGATGGACATCACCCACCGCCGGGATGGATCAGGGCGCTTCTGATGTTCACCTGCACCGGCGTCAGCTTTGCCCATGGCTCCAACGACGGACAGAAAGGAATGGGGCTTATCATGCTGATTCTAGTCGGCATTCTTCCCACGATGTATGCCCTCAAAGAGAACAGTAGTACCGCTGATATTCGCGCGCTCCGGGATGGTCTCCACTCCACGATCAGCTACTGCCAGTCTCACGAATCAGGTGCCAACGCCTCTCGAATCGACGATCCTGCAAAAGTCATCACCTCCTACCTCAGAACAAAGGCCGCCCCATCCGCTGAGCTTTCGCTCTCGATTCAGGCCCTTGCAGAGGAGAGTGAGAACATTATTTCCGAAGTTGATTCCCTCAGTAAGATCGCTCCGGAAGCGCGCGGCAAACTCCGCTCCGATCTCTACCTGATCTCTTCCGCCTCCAAAAAACTCGCCCGCAATCATGAGTTCGACTCCAGCATGGCGGAAACATCCGCAACTCAACTCTGCGACTCCATTGATTCGGTCACCAACTTCATACCCATTTGGGTAAAGGTGGCCGTCGCCATTTCCCTAGGTTGCGGCACGATGATCGGCTGGAAGAGAATTGTCGTTACGGTCGGTGAGAAGATCGGGAAGACCCACATGAGCTATGGACAGGGAGCGGCAGCGGAGCTTGTGGCCATGATGACGATAGGAATCGCTGATCGCTATGGTCTCCCAGTCAGCACTACCCATATCCTTTCCTCGGGAGTGGCCGGAACCATGGCAGCCAACGGCTCCGGACTCCAGATGGCAACCGTTCGCAATATCCTGATGGCCTGGGTACTGACCCTGCCTGTCTGCGTCTTTCTTGGTGCCGCACTTTTTGCTCTCGGGCTCAATCTCCTGGTGGGCTTCGGTCTCAAATAACAAACCGCATAACTCTGCCTCTCGGTCTCTTGCTAGTGACAGAAGGAACCGAACATCGTATTGAAGTCTTATGGAGGATCTTCAAGTCCAGTCGGGTGCAGTGATTGCTCTCAGGCTCTTTGATATTGCATACTCCATCGATCTGCAAATGGTGGAGACTCTCTGGTCGCAACGCATCGGTGGCTCAACGAGCCGCAGCCGACTCAATACGGCACCACCCAAAGCAGTCGCTTTCGATGTTCCGCCGGTCTTGCTCTCTCTGGGCACTCTTCCCGTCACGGTCGAGAACAAGAGGTGTGAGGCAGCAGTCACGGCGAGACTCTACGATTTCGGCGTGGTTGCCTTCTCTCTGAAATTCCCGCTCACCTACCTCACTTGGGAGGATTTCTCATCCTTTGCCAATTCCGTGGATCGGATCATCGGACCGAATGTTGAAACTGATATCTGGGGCGGCCTTCTCACCAGAATCACGGAATCGCTAGCACCGGCCATCATACGCCCCAACAGATCGAACCTTCAGGAAGACCATCTTATCGCTGTGGTACAGCAATGGAGCAAACCGTTAAAGGCCGCCGAACTGTTTGACCGGATCGACTTAGTTCCCATCCTTTCGGGGGAGCATCGCACGCTTTCCGAGGGAGCGAGGAAGACCCTGCTCAAGCAGCGCTTCTCCTACTACGAGGATGATCTGGTCGTCCTGACTTGGGACCGTGCATTCATCGTCGAGCCTCGCAGCGATTCCGATGTCGCCGATATTCTGGAAGTGGCCAATGCCCAGCTTCTGGAGCTCCGCTATTATGATGATCTCCTCAATAACGAACTCCCTCTCATG
>Ga0114964_10002788_pt1 | contig 12073 bp, 10 predicted proteins | sample C_131016_MF_Meta_FD_92638 | JGI IMG/M metagenome (GOLD analysis project Ga0114964, IMG submission 92638) | Freshwater microbial communities from Lake Croche, Canada to study carbon cycling - C_131016_MF_MetaG | ecosystem: Environmental > Aquatic > Freshwater > Lake | place: Lake Croche, Canada... | reverse complement strand
TCACCAATCAATCCCTTGCCTGATTTGGAGAGCCTCACCTGGAGCGAGTTGATGCAGACTTGCCATGGCTGCCAAGCTTGCTCTTTGGGCGCGAGTGCCAAAGCGCGACTGTTTGGGCTGAGCTCATGGAGCGCTACTCAACAAGCGCCACGTCCACAAGCGAGTCAACGGAGCGAGTTGCCCGCTCACCCCAAAGCAAGCCGCGTTTTGATCGTGGCCGACGCGCCTCAACTTGACGTCAACGGCCAGGCCACAGCGTTTTCAGCGCTCAGTCTGCCCTTGTTTGAACAATTCTTGCGGGCCGCTTCTTGGAATGCCAAGCCCGCACTCGACGCAAGTGCCGCGATCAGCACGGCCAACACGAATGCATCTTCCAACGCCGCCTCCACAGCATCCCAAGACATCGTGATCACCCACATGGTCAAATGTGCCAACCCCACTGTCAGTGTTGCGGCTCACCAGTACCTCACGTGTCTGGGCTACTTGCGCGCACAAATCAAATTGCTCAAGCCCCAGGTCTTGTTGATCATGGGCCGCATGGCGGCACAAGCCTTGGTTCACAATACCGAACTTCAAGGCCTTCCCCACGGCAAACTGTGCGGACGCAAGCTCTCCTTTGAAGGCACGCCGATGGTGGTGACCCAAGCCCCAGAGTATTTGTGGCGCACCGGCCAAGACAAGGCCAAAGCTTGGCATGACTTGTGTTTGACCCTGTCCTTGCTGGAGGATCAAGGTGCAAGTTGACCTCTGTTCCAAGCACTAACGCCTTTGCACACCGCCCATTCCTCTTACGAAACTTGCAATGAATTTTTTAGATCAACTGCGCAACGCGCGTCTTGCCAACCGCTCTTTGCTTTGCGTGGGACTGGACCCAGAGCCTTCGCGGTTTCCAGCCCACTTGAACGGCAAAATCGACAAAACATTTGAGTTTTGTGCAAGCATTGTGGACGCTTGCGCGGATGTGGTGATCGCCTTCAAGCCGCAGATTGCTTACTTTTCGGCCATCGGCGCAGAAAAAGATCTCGAACGCCTCATGCGCCACATGAAAGATGTGGCACCCCAGGTGCCGATTATTTTGGATGCCAAGCGCGGCGATATCGGCTCAACGGCCGAACAATACGCCATCGAAGCATTTGAGCGCTACGGTGCAGACGCACTCACTTTGTCGCCCTACATGGGCCTGGACTCCATCACCCCCTACTTGAACTACCATGACAAAGGTGCATTTTTATTGTGCCGCACCTCCAATGCGGGAGGCGCGGATTTACAAAATCTAATGGTTCAGTCCCACGCCCAAGCCAAGCACCTGTATGAACACGTCGCCCACCAAGCGCAACACCATTGGAATTTGAACGGTCAACTCGGTTTGGTGGTGGGTGCCACTTACCCAGAAGACATTGAACGCGTCCGTCGTCAAGCGCCCACGCTGCCCTTGCTGATTCCGGGCATTGGGGCGCAAGGTGGAGACGCGCACCGCACCCTTCAAAGCGCGTGGGTGGATGAGCAGACCCCCGTGGTGATCAACTCGTCAAGGGCCGTTTTGTACGCTTCAGCAAAGGAAGACTATGCACAAGCGGCACGCTTGCAAGCACTTCAAGCGCGCGAACTATTGGAAGGAGCCTTGGCCCAACACCTGGGCAACCAGCCTTGAGTTCACCCAGGGTGGGCGATGCGCTGACCGTGCGCTTGAACCTGGGACTTGTCCGTTGTCTGGCGCCTCACCCGGGCTGGCCTTTGTCGAGCAACTTCTTCAAGTAGCGGCCCGTGAAACTGTGTGGATTGGCAGCCAAATGCTCTGGCGTGCCCACCCCAACCACAAATCCACCCGCATCCCCGCCCTCGGGGCCCATGTCGATGAGCCAGTCGGCGGTTTTGATCACATCCAAGTTGTGCTCAATGATCACAATGGTATTGCCCGCATCTCTCAAGGTGACGAGCACTTTGAGGAGCAGCTCAATGTCTGCAAAATGCAAGCCCGTCGTGGGTTCATCCAAAATGTAGAGCGTTCGCCCCGTGTCTCTTTTGGACAACTCCAGCGCCAACTTCACACGCTGAGCCTCACCACCTGAGAGCGTGGTGGCCGATTGGCCCAACTTCAAATAACTCAAACCCACGTCCATCAGTGTTTGCAACTTTTTGGCGATGGTCGGCACCGCATCAAAGCAGTCAATGGCGGCTTCAACTGTGAGGTCCAGAATTTGGGCAATGTTTTTGCCCTTGTATTGAACTTCCAGCGTTTCGCGGTTGTAACGCTTGCCATGGCAAATATCACAGGGCACATAGACGTCTGGTAAAAAGTGCATCTCCACTTTCACCACCCCATCCCCCTGACAAGCTTCACAGCGCCCACCCTCGACGTTGAAAGAAAACCGTCCTGCCCCATACCCACGTTCTCTGGCCATGGGCATTTCAGCGAGCAACTCTCGGATGGGGGTCATCAGTCCGGTGTACGTGGCCGGATTGCTGCGAGGCGTGCGTCCAATGGGCGACTGGTCCACATTGATCACTTTGTCAAAATACTCCAGCCCCAAAATTTCATCATGGGCGGCGGGCTCCTCGTGCGAGCGGTACAAATGTTGGGCCGCCGCGGCATAGAGGGTATCGTTGACCAAGGTGGACTTGCCCGAACCGGAAACCCCCGTGACGCACGTCATCAGACCCACAGGAATTTTGACGTCCACTTTTTGCAAATTGTTGCCCTTGGCACCTTTCAAGTGCAAACATTTGCCATTCGGGCTGATGTGCCAAGGACCACACGCAGCCGTCTCTTGCAGTGGGCCAGCGTCACCCATGTCCTCTGGCCGCCCCATGGTGATTGCACCGGAGAGGTCATTGTTTGCGAGCTCCCTCGCCTTGTCCTTGTCCAAATTCGCTCTGAGCTTGGCAAACGGGTGTGCTGCCTCGTCTGAGTGTGCTGGCGTTGAACGGGAAGCGGGAACTCCTCGGCTGAGCGCACTGGCCGATTCGATGCGCACTTTGCCCTGGGCCGCTTTGGCGCCTTTGCCCGACTTGGTCCCCGTGTCCAAGGGCGCGTCTACGCTCAGTGGCAACCACGCATTGCGTCGTGCAGGCACGGCAATCGACAGCGCCCCCGACAGGTAGCGACCCGTCAACGACTGGGGATTGTTTTGCACTTCCAAGGGGGTGCCTTGGGCAATCACGGCACCGCCATGCACGCCCGCTCCAAGGCCCATGTCCACACAATAATCGGCCGCGCGAATCATGTCTTCATCGTGCTCCACCACCAAGACCGAGTTGCCAATGTCGCGCAAGTGCTTCAAGGTCTCAATCAAGCGATCGTTGTCGCGTTGGTGCAGTCCAATGCTGGGCTCATCGAGCACATACATCACGCCCGTGAGACCAGAGCCAATTTGAGAGGCCAAGCGAATTCGCTGTGACTCGCCACCCGACAAGGTCTCCGCGCGACGGTCCAAACTCAAGTAACTCAAACCCACATCGTTCAAAAACCGCAAGCGAGCCACGATCTCTTGCACCACCTTGGAGGCAATCTCTGCCTTGGCGCCCGTGAGCGTCAAGCCCTGGAAGTAACGAAACGACTCCCCCAAGGTCATGCCACTCACTTGCGGGAGTCCTTTGGCGAGCGGGCCCTCGCCCAAGCGCACATGCAAGGCTTCTAGGCGCAAGCGTGCACCGCCGCACGTCACACAAGAGCGCAGGCTCTTAAAGCGCGCCAACTCGTCTTTGATGACCGGCGACTGGGTCTCCTCGAAGCGTCTGGCCATGTTGGGCAAAATGCCTTCAAAGGGATGGGTTTTGGTGGTTTTTTTCGCGGCCTTTCCCGACTCTTGCAGCACATAGCTGAATCGAATTTCTTGCGTACCCGAGCCTTGAAGCACCGCGTTTTGAATCTCTTGGGGCAAATCCTCAAAGGCCGTGTCGATGTCAAACTGATAGTGCTTGGCCAAGCTCTCGAGCATTGCAAAATATTGTGCATTGCGTCGATCCCAGCCCTTGATGGCACCGCTGGCTAGGCTCAGTGAGGGAAACGCCACCACCCGTTGAGGATCAAAAAAAGATTCCTCCCCCAAGCCTTCACACGCAGTGCACGCCCCAGTAGGGGAGTTGAAAGAAAACAGTCTGGGCTCGAGTTCACCCATGGAGAAGTGGCACACAGGACAGGCAAACTGGGCATTGAAACTTCTCTCTTGACCACTGTCCATGTCCAAGACTATGGCGCGCCCTTGGGCCACGCCCAACGCTGCTTCAAAACTCTCGGCCAAGCGTTGGGCGACATCCTCTCGGACCTTGAGGCGGTCCACCACCACGTCCAAATCATGTTTTTCGTTCTTTTTGAGCGGTGGCATTTCACTCGCCTCAAAAACTTGGGCACCCAATCGAAAGCGGACAAACCCGCGCATCTCCAGCGCAGTCAGTTGGTCCGCGAATTCGCCCTTTTTGCCACGTGCGAGTGGCGCCAAAATCATGATGCGCGAGTCCTTGGGCATGGACAGCACCGTGTCCACCATTTGCGAGACGGTCTGGGACTGCAAAGCAACACCATGCTCTGGACAATGTGGTGTTCCCGCTCTGGCAAACAGCAAGCGCAAATAATCGTGAATTTCGGTGACCGTGCCCACCGTGGAGCGTGGGTTGTGGCTGGTGGCTTTTTGCTCAATCGAGATCGCTGGCGACAAGCCTTCAATCAAGTCCACATCGGGCTTGTCCATCCTTTGGAGGAATTGTCTTGCATAGGCGGACAAACTCTCCACATAGCGGCGTTGGCCTTCGGCATACAAGGTATCAAATGCGAGACTGGATTTGCCCGAGCCAGACAAACCCGTGATCACCACCAACTGGTGCCTGGGCAAGTCCAGATCAATGTTCTTCAAATTATGGGTGCGAGCACCTCGAATACTGATGAACCCCGCCCCGGCGTGCGCGCGGCTTTGTGACCCAAGGTCGGAATTGCTGGGGACCAAAGACTTTAATTTTTCGCCCAAATAAGGGCCTTCAAGCGATGAATTCACTGCACGAACATCTCAAAAAAAACAACCCTCCATGATAACGAGTTTGATCCTCCCTTGCCGATCACCGCCACATATTTCTTGCTCGCCAAGACCGTCCAACCGCCACGCACGATGGCGTTTGTCAGAGGTGATTTTTCGCGGCTTTTGACGTTTTGAGTGGTTTCCCTCTCTTTTTTGCCTTTTTTTTCCTGTTTGGGTTTTTTTGGGCGTTGTTTGGGGTCCTCTTGCCATGGGCGTCCTTGTTTACAATTCGCCAACCCATTGCTGTCGATCGAACGTGGGCCTGTAGGACAATGCAGTGGTGCATCGATGCCATGTTGTACAGTGCAGGACCCGCGGGTCCTGGCGTCATCCTTGACCCACCGATTACCCACTTCTACCGTTTCATCCGTACCGTGTCAGACTCCCCCTCCTCAACGCCAAGCCAAACCCCTGCGCCAGCCAGCACCATGACGGCCCATGAGCGGCGCTCGGCGTTTTCTTTGGCCAGCATTTACGCCTTGCGCATGTTGGGGCTTTTCATGGTGTTGCCGGTGTTTTCACTCGAAGCTCAGCATTACCATGGCGGAGACAACGAAGTCGCCGTTGGCTTTGCCATTGGCATGTATGGGTTGGTGCAAGCGTGCTTGCAAATTCCCTTCGGTCTCGCCGCCGACCGCTTTGGTCGCAAGCGGGTCATTGTGTTGGGTTTGTTGTGCTTGGCCTTGGGCAGCATGATTGCCGCCATGGCCGACAGTGTTCAGGGCTTGGCCATTGGACGAGGCATCCAAGGCGGCGGGGCTATATCTGCCGCCGTCTCTGCCTTGTTGGCTGATCAAACCCGCACAGAAGTCCGCACGAAAGGGATGGCTTTGATTGGTGCGAGCATCGGCTTGATGTTTGCGCTTTCTTTGGGCATCGGTCCGGTCTTGAACCTTTGGGGGGGGCTGCCGCTCATCTTTTGGTCAACGTTTTCACTCTCGATAGCAGGCATTGGGGTCATCCTTTACTGGACCCCAGCCGAAGACCACACACTCCTCAAAACTGCACCGCTGACGTGGTCACAAACTCGCACCTTGGTCTTCAGCCCCGATTTACTGAAGTTGGATTACGGGGTATTTATCCTGTACGGTGTTCAACTCGCCACGTGGATGGCCCTCCCCGCTTTGCTCATCCAAGCCGGCATCGAGAAATCAAGCCATGGCTGGTTTTATTTGCCCGCCGTCTTGTTATCTTTTGTCGTGATGGGGGGGACTTTATTTCCCATGGAGCGAAAGGGCCATTTAAAACCGCTTTTTCTGAGCTCAATTTTTCTGGTGTTTTTGGTACAGTTTGGCTTTCTCTATGAGAGCACGCACACACCCGAGGTTTGGGTTTTGGAGATTTTGGTGTTTTTGTTCTTTTGCGGCTTCAACATCTTGGAGGCATCGCAGCCGAGCTTGGCCTCCAAAATTGCCCCCCCGCAAGCGAGGGGCGCGGCTTTGGGGGTCTACAACACCTTGCAGTCTTTGGGTATCTTTGCGGGCGGTGCGGTGGGTGGATGGGTGGCCAAAGCTTATTCCAGCAGCGGTTTGTTTTTGACCTGCTCAGCCCTGTTGCTGTCTTGGGTCGTGGTGTCTTGGCGGATGAATTACGCCCACCACACCCAGGTGAGCCCAAGGTGAGGGTTGTCTCAAAACAGTGGCTTCATCGTCTCTTTCTGAGATATGATGTTTGCCTGAGTGTGTCAACTGCGCTGAGTGGGTGACAACGTTGAATCTCGTAATTTTTCCTTTGAAGGCTGTCACACATGGCATCTGTTAATAAAGTCATTTTGATGGGGAACTGCGGACGCGACCCCGAGGTGCGCTATCTGCCCTCAGGTCAAGCCGTCGCCAATGTGAGCATCGCGACCTCCACACGCCGTAAAAACCGTGAAACAGGTGACATGGTCGAAGACACCCAATGGCACCGCATCACTTTTTATGACCGCTTGGCTGAAATTGCCGGTGAGTATGTCAAAAAAGGCCGACCCATTTATGTCGAGGGACGCATCAAATACGGAAAATACACCGACCAGTCTGGCATTGAAAAAAACACGGTCGATATCATCGCCACCGAACTCCAACTCTTGGGTGGCCGAGACGGTGGTGGGCCTGGGGGGTCGGGCGGTGGATCAGGATCTGACGACACGGGCTCCCAGGGTTATGGCGCTGGCGCTCAGAGAAACACCAGCCGACCAGCAGCCCCTGGCCACGCGACAGCGGGCGCGCCCAAATCGGGCTTTGACGACATGGATGATGACATCCCCTTTTGAGTTTGCTCACCCCTCACTGTCCTCTCACTTGAACGCCCAGCCTGGCGACTTTTGGGGGCTGACCCGCCAAGGTCGCCGCCTTGGCGATTGATTCGTTGTTAATTCGTTGTTAATTCGCTGTTGATTCACTGTGGCTTGACCTGATCGCTTTTCGGATTACTTTTTCACCCTCCTCTTTTAAAAGGTCAATTGTTCACATGGGCTCAATCAAAGACGCCATGAGTTGTTTCACCACGGGCGTGACGGTGGTGACCACCCATTTTGAGGGTCAAGACTGGGGCATGACCTGCAACTCCTTCAATACCGTGTCGCTCGAGCCACCGATGGTACTTTGGAGCGTGAACAAGACGTCTTTCTCTCACCGCGCGTTCACTGAATCTTCCGGCTACTTGGTCAATATTCTGCGCTTGGAGCAAAAAGACTTGGCCATGCGCTTTGCAACCGGTTCACAAGCCGAACGCTTTGAGATGGACCACCTGGTGCGAGAAAGCACTCAACGCATGCGACTTGAGCAGTCCCTCGCTTGGTTCGACTGTCACCTCGAGCGGGTGATCGATGTGGGGGATCACCACGTGCTCATCGGACGCGTGGAGCGTTTTGGTCATGATTCGGGCGTGGGCTTGGCCGTTGCCCAGCGTCAAATGGGTCACCTGAGCGTGGTTTGATCCTGGTAGGCGCACGGCACGGCTCCTGTGGAACACCAGCAACAATCTCCTCGAATTTGACATTCCTTTCCATCCATTTTGATCCGATTGCGCAAAAACTATGTCACTTGCTCGATGTGGTTAGCAACACTTTCGGTCAGCACCCGTGCAGCAGCAATTCACGCCCTGTGAACTGACTGAACCCATTGAATAAAAAAAACCCACCTGGGTGAAGAGGTGGGTTAAAAAGTTCTATGAAGAACTTGACATGAAATCGAAACCGTCATGCCCATGCGAACTTGTGAACGACAGGCCAATTCGAGGCCTTTCTCATTGCTTCCAAGCCAAAGGGATCTCTCCCTTTGACTTGAGTTCCCCATGGTGATTTAGTCGTTAATCCGGGTGTTTGATCACACCAAGATCAACGGTTGTACGCTGACTCGCCGTGTGAAGAAATGTCCAAGCCTTCGCGCTCTTCTTCTTCACTGACACGCAAACCAATCAAAAGGTCAACGATCTTGTAAGCGATCACAGAGACCACACCAGACCAAACAATGGTGGTGACCACGGCTTGGAGCTGAATCCATACTTGTGAGGCAATGGAGTAATCGGGTGACGCTGCATTGGCAACATAGTCATAGATGCCCACACCGCCCAAGGAAGGAGCAGCAAACACACCGGTGAGCAATGCACCCAAAATACCGCCAACGCCATGAACACCGAAGACATCCAAAGAATCATCTGCACCCAAGAGGTTTTTCAAGCCACTCACACCCCACAAGCAGAAGAAACCAGCCAAGAGACCAATCACAATGGCGCCCAGGGGTCCAACAAATCCGCACGCTGGCGTGATCGCCACCAAACCAGCGACAGCACCAGATGCCGCGCCCAACATGGAGGCCTTGCCTTTGCCCAAGGCTTCGGCGGTGATCCAAGCCAAGGTCGCCGCAGCCGTTGCCACCAAGGTGTTCATGAATGCCAAAGCAGCCATGCCATTGGCTTCCAGGTTAGAACCTGCATTGAAGCCAAACCAACCCACCCACAAGAGTGATGCGCCGACCATCGTCAAGGTCAAGCTGTGAGGCGCCATGGACTCTTTGCCGTAACCGGTTCTTTTGCCAATCATGAAGGCTCCAACCAAACCGGCCATGGCCGCGTTGATGTGCACCACCGTACCGCCTGCAAAATCAAGAGCTCCTTTGGCCCACAACCATCCTGCGCTCGCGGTGACTGTCTCTAGCGTTTTTGCATCTGTGATGGCATCAGGGCCGTCCCAGTACCACACCATGTGAGCAACAGGCATGTAGCTGAATGTGAACCACAGCGCGCAAAAGAGCAACACGGCAGAGAACTTGACGCGCTCGGCAAATGAGCCCACGATCAAGGTACAAGTGATGGCGGCAAATGTTGCCTGGAACGCTGCAAACGTGTACTCAGGAATGACGACGCCCTTGCTAAAGGTCGCGGCCACCGAGTCGGGCGTGATCCCAAAGAAGAAAATCTTGTCAAACGAGCCGATGAAAGGATTGCCTGCCGTGAATGCGCCAGAATATCCATAAATGAGCCAAAGCACATAAATGAGTGACGTGACAACAAAGACTTGCATCAAGACCGACAACATGTTCTTGCTGCGAACAAGACCACCATAAAACAATGCCAAGCCAGGGATGGTCATCAAAATCACCAAGGCCGTGGCCACGATCATCCAAGCGGTGTCACCCTTGTTGGGAACCGGTGCTGGCGCGGCTGCAGGGGCAGCATCGGCTGCGGGTGTGGCAACAGCCGCCGCCGCAGGAGCTGCCGGCGGCGTATCCGCCATGGCAGCAACACTGCCCGTGATCATGCTCATGGCGAGCAAGAAGGTAGATAGAAGTTTTTTCATAATGGTTCTTTCTTGTGATTGAAGGATCACAGCGCCTCTTGGCCTGTTTCACCGGTACGAATGCGAACAACCTGCTCGAGATCGTAAACAAAGATTTTCCCGTCACCGATTTTCCCGGTACGGGCAGACGCCTCGATGGCTTCAATGGCCCGCTCCAATAGCTCAGAGGCTACGGCAGCTTCAATTTTGACCTTGGGTAAAAAGTCAACCACGTATTCTGCACCGCGGTACAACTCGGTGTGTCCCTTTTGACGCCCAAATCCCTTGACTTCAGTCACCGTGATGCCTTGCACACCAATGGCGGACAATGCTTCACGAACTTCGTCTAGCTTGAAGGGTTTGATGATCGCTGTAATCAATTTCATATGATTTCCTTGAGTTAAAGGGTGAAGGTCTTAAAAGGACTTTTTAATCCCTAGGACCAAGTTGGCAGCGCCCAAGTCTTTGCCGCCTGAACCAGGAAGAATGTAGGCCGCGCCTTGACGAGATTTAAAGTTGGTCCCCAATGCGGTTGCACTCAACACCAAGCCATCTCCCATGTCTTTGTTCAACGTCAAAGAATAGTCGCTATAGCTGGCTGGATTGTTGGCCACATATTGGTCACCAATGTGTGGCACCAAGGTCAAACCATCACCAAAGTCAAAGGTGTAGCTCAAATCCAAGTAACGGCTACCCTTGCTATTCATGTAACCAAAGAGGTTGGTCGTGCTTTCAGAAATTTTGGCGGTGAAGGCTCCTGTGGTCAGGGCCAAATACAATTCAAAGGTATTGGCGTTCACGGCACCCGGCACCACATTCAATGTGTTGCCCGTGTAGTAGTACTCTAGAGCGCCCACATCAAACGACACGGCGTCATTCAAGGCACCACGCTAGCCTGCATAAATATCCCACTCGACAGGACCAGTGGCTTTGCCTTTGGCATCAGAATCTTTGATCCAAGAAATGCTCGACAACCATGTGCCCACGTAAGCGCCACTCTTGTCTGTGTAGTCCACCCCACCTTGCAATGCAGGCTTGACCGCCGACTGAGAAATACCACGGTAACGGTACTCACTCACCACACCCACGTTGAATGCCAGCGTATCCTCGGGCTCGGGCGCAGCAGCAGGCGCAGCGGTTTGAGAAAATGCAGCAACTGAGCTCAGCATTGCAGCGGTCAAAATCATTTTTTTCATTTGCATGGGTCAACTCCTAATATTGGTGATAACCCCTTGCATAGTCCGTGCCACGCCATACACCTCAAAAAATCGCCAAATATGAGCTGTTTTGGTGCGTCGATTTGTTGTTTTTTATTGACGATCCATGTTGGTGCAAAAATTACGCGCCCCATGGCCCCCCAAAAACGCACCAAATTTGTGCAAAAGTTACTTGTCAGCGCCCTCGGGCCTTCGAACTTTTGAACCTTGAATCGTCTTTTGGGTCAAACCATCCGCCTGCGCATGGCCAGCTTACGCCAAATTGGGCCCCAAAAAACGCGCGGACTCATCGCGGGTCACGCCTTGACGCTGGGCCAAGTCGTCAATTTGATCCATGCCGATGGTCCCCACGTTGAAGTATTTGGCTTGTGGGTGAGCCAAATAAAAGCCACAAATACTCGACGCAGGGCTCATGGCCAAACTGGACGTGAGCTCCATGCCAATCTCAGTCAAGGGCATGACCTCAAACAATGACGCCTTGATGGCATGGTCAGGGCAAGCAGGGTAACCCGGTGCTGGGCGTATGCCTTGGTATTCTTCTTTGAGCAAGGCATGGAGCCCCAAACTCTCCTCAGGTGCATAACCCCACCAGTCTTTTCTGACGCGTTCATGCAAATATTCTGCAAACGCTTCGGCCAATCGATCGGCCAAGGCCTTGAGCATGATGGCACTGTAGTCATCTTGCTGGGCCATAAAACCATCCTCTTTTCGCTGCACGCCCTCACCCGTACTCAACGCAAAAAGGCCCACATGGTCCTTCATGCCCATGGGCGCGACAAAGTCGGACAAACACCGGTTGGGACGCCCCGGAGCTTTGGCCGATTGTTGTCTGAGGCCTCGCCAAACGAAAAGCTCTTGAGCGCGTGACTCATCTCGCCACACGACAATATCATCGCCTCTTGAATTGGCAGGATAAAAAGCCACCACCGCATGAGCCGCCAGCCACTTGGCGGCCACCAAGCGCTCAAGCATCGCTTGACCATCATGGAGCAGTTTCTTGGCGGCGTCTCCCACCACCTCGTCGGTCAATATTTTGGGATACGGACCCGACAAATCCCAGGTTTGAAAGAACGGGCCCCAATCGATGT
>Ga0114964_10002787_pt1 | contig 12075 bp, 10 predicted proteins | sample C_131016_MF_Meta_FD_92638 | JGI IMG/M metagenome (GOLD analysis project Ga0114964, IMG submission 92638) | Freshwater microbial communities from Lake Croche, Canada to study carbon cycling - C_131016_MF_MetaG | ecosystem: Environmental > Aquatic > Freshwater > Lake | place: Lake Croche, Canada... | reverse complement strand
TGGCGGTCCAACACGCTGGGCCATGGACACAAAAACCGGCTGGTGTGGCGCAAGAGTCCATGAGTTGGATATCCCAGCGATTTGCATTGCAAAAACAATGATGCTCAACAAACGATGATGAAGGGTGATGAAGGGGGAAAACGAACTGGGCTTCGTGCATGGCAAATTATGCTTGAGATCCCGTGAAGTTTCCATTTTAAATGCCCTAGGGCGGTTTGGGGGGAAACCGTTCACCGACATGACCCTTCAAGCGGCAAGCCCAAGCATCAGATCTGGCCAATGGAATGGGCTCACCAATTCACCCGCAGAGTCCAAGCCACAGAAAAATGCAATAGCATTCCCCCGCTACAATACCGTCCATACCAAGGCATATGCCTGATTTTGCGCATTCTCGCAGTCTATTTAAAAGGATTTGTACCCATGGCCAGAACCGTTCAATGCATCAAATTGGGCAAAGCCGCTGATGGACTGGATTTCCCGCCCTACCCTGGTGAATTGGGCAAGCGCATTTGGGAAGGTGTCAGCAAGGAAGCTTGGGCCGACTGGCTCAAGCACCAAACCATGCTCGTCAATGAAAACCGCTTGAATTTGGCCGACTTGAGGGCCCGTCAGTACTTGGCGCGCCAAATGGAAAAGCACTTTTTTGGAGAAGGTGCCGACGAAGCCCAAGGGTATGTGCCGCCACCCAGCGCTTGAGTCTCATCAAGAGTCACTCCCCCTCTCTTGAGAAACACGTGCCTTGGGGGGACCATTCAGGTGACTCCAAGCCCACGCTTGCAAGGCCCAGCCCCCAACCCGAGGCCTTGAACCATGTCCAATGCTCCTGAAACCGTCGTCTGGCAACCCTGGGGGGTATCCAGTCCACGGCCGAGCCCCAGCAATCCCCTTCACCATCCACCCAGCCACCCAGCCCACCAAGCCGTGCTTGAGGGCACAACGGCTGACCCAAGTCGCCAGGAGCCAGCAAGCTCTCCTCCCCCGATTGGCGTTGCTCCCGTGATGCCCTTTAGCCCGCGATTCAACGACATCTATCGCTCCAGTGGGACGAACGGTTTTGGCGGACTCGATCAAGCGCGGCATGTGTTCTTGGCGGGCTGTGATTTATTGGGTGACGAGTCCCGTTGGCGGGGGAAACGTCAGTGGCGAATTTTGGAGACGGGGTTTGGTTTGGGACTCAATTTCTTGGCCACTTGGCAGGCATGGCGAGATGACCCCCAGGCCCCCGAGCACTTGCACTACGTGAGCGTGGAGGCACATCCCGTGAGCGCCCAAGACTTGCTGCACAGCGTGCAAGCTTGGCCTGAACTCCACGACCTGGCCCACGAATTGATGGCGTCGTACTGGGGCATGCTGCCGGGCTTTCACTCCCTCCTCCTTGGACAAGGTCGGGTGCACTTGACCCTGATCGTGGCCGATGTACAAGAGGCGATGAAAAACCTGGACGGTGAGTTTGATTCGGTCTATTTGGATGGGTTTTCTCCTCTCAAAAATCCGCAAATGTGGAGTGCCTTGACTCTGAAGGGGGTGGCGTCTCATTGCCGAATTGGCACCCAAGTGGCCACCTGGAGTGTCTCCAAGGTGGTCAAGGAAAGCCTGAGCAACGCGGGGTTTGAGTTTGACATCGTCCCTGGCTTGGCCCCCAAACGCGAGCAACTCAGAGCGACCTACAAGCCGCATTGGTTGATGCACGACACCACCCCAGATGCCCCATCAGACACCAACTCGGATCCCTCATGCTTGGTCATCGGCGCGGGGCTGGCGGGTGCCAGTGTGGCGCGAAGTCTGGCCAGCAGGGGCTGGCGCGTGCGCGTGCTGGACACCCGCACGCCTCAAAGTCCCAGTGCACCCCAAGGGGTCGGGTGGGATGATCAGGCAAGACCGTTGGCCGATGGAGCCCATGGGCTACCGATGGCCCTTTTTCATCCCATGAGCACGGGAGACGACAACATCCAGTCTCGCCTGATCAGAGCTGGCATTCGGATGCTCCTGTCTTACTGCAAGGTGCTGGACCCCCATTCAAGTTTGGGCATTGAACAGGTCACTGGGGTGAGGGAATACAAAAAACCTAGCAAATCCAATGCCGATCAAGCGCTCTTGGCCCAGCAAACCAGCGCGCGCATGGCCGTGCCTTTTTATTCGGATTGGTCACAAGAAGAGAGTCGCATCGGGGATGATATTGACGATACCACCGACACCGAGCCCATGGCCTTGTGGCACCGAGCGGCTGGATGGCTTCGGCCCCAGGCCTTCATCGCCAAGCTCCTTGATCACCCCAACATTGAGACCTTGAGTCCAGCGCCTGTGCTTCATCTCGAGGCCCTGAGTCCTGGTGAGACGCCAGAGCGCTGGAGGGTCGTCCTCGCCCCCCATCACCCTTCATCACCCAACCCAGAATTGCGCTGTCAGACCTTGATCGTGGCCGCTGGCCCTCAAACCAAGGCGCTCTTGAGCCATGTGCATTCAAACCCAGTGGAGGCAAGCCAGCCAAACGCCCGCGCAGTCCAACGGGTCCACGAGATTGCACAAAGCTGGCCCTTGCAAGCGATCAAGGGTCAAATCACCCTGGGCTGGATGAACGATTTAGAGCCAACGGCCCCTTCAGGGCAGGCGGCGCCGTCGCCGCCTGTCGTCCCTAAGGACGAGAAGCTCGGCAGCAACACCCCATCCGCTCAATCCCCCCAATCGCCCCAATTGCCCGATGTCCCGGTTCACGGCTCCATCAGTTGGACACCCAACATTGAACTCAAGTCCCCCAAGGGGCTTGGGTTTTTCATCGGCTCGACCTTTGAGCGCGATCAAACCCACATCCAAAACTCATTGGCCAGTCGGTTGCGAAACTTGAGTCACCTCTTGGCGATGTTTCCAACCTTGCACAAGGACACCCTCAACAACGCCGAATTCCACGATTGGAGTGGTGTGAGAAGCACCTGCCCAGACCGTTTGCCGCTGTGTGGCCCCATGGCCCTTCAGTCGGCAAAAGCCTCCATCACCACCCCAACCCTGGACCCGACCTCCAGTTCCACGCCAGCAGCGTGTGCCGCACCCGATCATGGACTTTATGTGGTGTCAGCCCTGGGTTCTCGGGGGGTGGCCTTGTGCACTTTGATGGCCGAGGTCTTGAGCGCCCACCTCAATGGCGAACCCCAGGCTGTGCCCAAACGGCTATTGAAGGCCATCGATCCCCAGCGTTTTGCGAATCCTATATAACCAAAAGTTATAAATTTAGAATTTAAATATCGTTTGTGATGTGATGAAAGGGGCCTACATTATCGGCCTATGAATGATATTTACTTTGTATTGGCCGGCTTCGTGGTGGGCACCATCATTGGCCTCACCGGTGTGGGCGGGGGCTCGTTGATGACCCCCATCTTGATCTTTTTCATGGGCATCAAGCCACACATGGCGGTGGGCACCGACTTGCTGTTTGCCTCCATCACCAAGTGTGGTGGCACCGTCGGTCTTTGGCGCCAGCGACTCATTCCTTGGCCCGTGGTGGCGCGTCTTTGTGCGGGCTCCATCCCAGCGTCCTTGATCACCTTGTACGTCTTGAACCAAGTGGGCTCACAAGGGGCCGAGGTGCAGTACGTGATCACCCATACCTTGGGCGTGGCGCTGCTCTTGACGGCAGCGTCCCTACTCTACAAGGCGCTCAAAACCCGCCACTTGCCCCCTCTTGGCATGAGTGCGAGTGAGGTCTTGCAAAAGCACCAAAGCGGGGCCAACCCAGTTGCGCGCGACACACCTCTTGATGCATCGGCCCATGCATCCCACGCCATGGACCAGCTCACCGCCAAGCGGCTCACTCAAGAAACAGATGTCCCTGCCACTCCCAAGGCCGCTTTGGAAGACGACCACCTGGCCAACAGTGTAAGCGACAAGCCCTGGCTCACGGTGGTGTTTGGTTTTATCATCGGCTGTTTGGTCACCTTGACCTCGGTGGGCGCGGGCGCCATTGGGGTCACGGTCCTCATGCTGCTCTACCCCAGAATCCCTCTTTCACGCATCGTGGCCGCTGACATTGCCTATGCGGTACCCATGACGTTGGTGGCAGGACTCGGGCATGCGTCCATCGGTTCGGTGGACTGGCCACTTCTTGGTAAACTCGTGGCTGGCTCGTTGCCTGGCATCTGGGTGGGCTCCATGCTCATCACCCGAACGCCCGAGCGCATCATCCGTCTCATTTTGAGTGCGCTGTTGACTCTGGCTGGGACCAAACTCGTATTCAATTAACATGTACCAATACACCCCTTTTGATCGTCAATTCGTGCACTTGCGTGCCGAGCAGTTCCGTGACCAACTCGAGCGCAATTTGAGCGGTCACTTGAGTGACGAAGAGTTCCGTCCCTTGAGGCTACAAAACGGCTGGTACGTTCAACGCTACGCCCCCATGCTCAGAGTCGCCGTGCCTTATGGTGAGCTCTCGAGCAAACAGTTGCGCACCCTGGCCACCATTGCCCGCCAATACGACCGACCCGATCCCGCCCTCTTCGAGTCCGCCCAACACACGCAAAACCAAATCGATGCCCAAAGCCGGGTCAAGCACCATCCTCACCCCGTCAAAGCCCCCAGCCTCACGCAAGGCTACGCCCATTTCACCACCCGTCAAAACGTGCAATACAACTGGATCGCGTTGAGCGATGCCGCCGATGTGATGGACCTCTTGGCCAGCGCTGACATGCACGGCATTCAAACGAGTGGCAACTGCATACGAAACATCACCAGCGATGAGCTCGCCGGTGTGGCCCCCGATGAGATCGCCGACCCCCGCCCCTTTGGCGAGATTTTGCGCCAGTGGAGCACCTTGCATCCTGAGTTCGCTTTTTTACCGCGCAAATTCAAAATCGCCATCAGTGGCGCCAAAGAAGACCGTGCCGCCACCGCTTGGCACGATGTGGGACTCTTCTTGCAACACAATGCTGCCGGTGAGTTGGGCTTTCAAGTGTTGGTGGGTGGCGGCATGGGCCGCACCCCGATCACGGGGGTGGTGATTCGCGAATTTCTGCCCTGGTCTCAAATCATCAATTACCTAGAAGCCGTGGTGCGCGTTTATAACCGCTGGGGACGACGCGACAACATCTACAAAGCGCGGATCAAAATATTGGTCAAAGCCGAACGGGTCAAATTCACCCAGGAAGTGGAAGAAGAATTCACCCGCATCCTCCATGACGATGCTGGCCCCCACACCGTGCCCCAGTCCGAACTCGACCGAGTGAGCCGCTGCTTTGTTGCCCCCCCACTCGGTGAGCCGGTGAGACTCGCCGATGCTGCCGCACTCCAAGCTCTGCAAGCCGACCCGGCCTATCGACGGTGGTTACACCAAAACGTGGTGTTGCACAAAAACCCCCATCTCAGAGCGGTCACCTTGTCCTTCAAGCGCTTGGGCCAAGCGCCCGGTGACGCCACCCCCGAGCAACTCGAGCGTTCGGCCGATTTGGTCGAGCGTTTCTCCAGCGGTGAGGCGCGCGTCACCCACAGCCAAAACCTGCTCCTGCCCTGGGTTCACGAAGAAAGCCTCCCGGCGCTCTACTTGGAAGCCAAAGCATTGGGCTTGGCGCAAGGCAACATTGGCCTCTTGAGTGACATGATTGCCTGCCCTGGTGGCGACTATTGCGCCTTGGCCAACGCCCGAAGTATTCCCTTGGCGGCCCACATCAGTGAGCGCTACCAAGACCTCGATGAGCTCGAGGACTTGGGGCCGATTGATTTGCACATCAGTGGCTGCATCAACTCGTGCGGCCACCACCACAGCGGACACATTGGCATTTTGGGTGTCGACAAAGACGGCCAAGAATGGTACCAAGTGACCCTGGGGGGCTCGGACGGCTCTCACCTGTCTGGCGCGGCCACACCAGGCCGAGTCGTGGGTCCATCGTTTTCTGTGCACGAAGTCTTGGATGTGATCGAAGCGGTGCTGGCACACTACGTTGCCAAGCGTGAACACCAAGAAAGCTTCATTGATGCGTTCAAACGCATCGGCTTTGAATCCTTCAAGGAGGTGGCCAACCAAGCCCGACTCGCTCCTGCGCCCAGCACGGCCGCGAGCACACCCCAAATTTGATGCCGTGGATCCAAGCCCGAGCACGCAACACCTGACACCCCACAAGACGCCCTCAGCCACGATCTGCCGCCCTTGTCGAACACGATTGAATTCATGAATTTACTGCACCCCACCCCTCCCCTTCCAACGCTCGCCTCAGAGTGGCCGGGCGTGAGCCAAGCCCCACGCCATGAAGGCCGCGCCGAGCAACGCGTTTTGATCGTCGACAACACCGTGGACCCGAGCATCCTCAAGGACCATTTGGCGGGTGTTGAGCGCATCGAGCTGCAGTTTCCCAAATTCACCGACGGGCGCGCCTATAGCCAAGCGGTCATGCTCAGAAGACGTTGCGGCTTTCTCGGCGACATCCGGGCCACCGGGGATGTCTTGATCGATCAAGTCGTGCAGATGCAGCGCACTGGGTTCACCAGTGCCGTGCTGCGCGAAGACCAAAACGTCCAACACGCGCAAAAATTACTGACCCAATTTGCAGGCTTTTACCAAGGCGATGCGCTGGAGTCCGCCCCCTTGTTTTCCAGGCACTAGTCCCACGCGATGCTGGCCCAGTTTCAGCCTTCACTCCAAGCACTCCAAGCACTCCAAGCACTCCAAGCTAAAAACCTCCCTCCATCCTCACCCTAAGCCACCCCCGACCATGCAAGCCACCCCCAAGGCCACCGAACGTTTTGCCAAAGACCGCCCCGAGTTTTCTTCACTCCTGGGGCTCACGCGCGCGAGACTGTCGCAAGCGGTCAAGCAACATGCCCCCCTCAAACAAGCCTCTAGCCTGGGGGCCGAGGATGTGGTGATCACGCATTTGCTCCAAAGCCTCTCCCTGCCCGCAACCGTCTTTGTCTTGGACACGGGCGCCTTGCACCAACAAACCTTGGCGCTCTTGGAGAGAACTCAAGCGGCCTTGGCCTCTCACAAGACGGTCAACGTGGAGGTCTTTCGCCCCCGACTCGAGTCGGTGATCGAGTTCATCCAAAACAAAGGCCAACACGCCATGTATGACAGCGTTGACAACAGGAAAGCGTGTTGCCATCTTCGCAAACTCGAACCCCTCTCGCGTGCCTTGGCCGGACAAAAAGCGTGGATCACTGGCTTGAGGCGCGAGCAATCCAACACCCGAGCCCAAGTGCCCTTGGTCGACGAGTCTGAGCTCGAGAGCAAGGGCTGGGTCAAGATCAACCCCTTGATGGACTGGAGCTGGGGCGATGTGTGGCAATACATTTCGACCTACAAGGTGGACTACAACCCCTTGCACGATGAGTTTTTCCCCAGCATTGGGTGTGCGCCTTGCACGCGGGCCATCTCCATGGGGGAGGACTTTCGCTCTGGGCGATGGTGGTGGGAAGATGAAAACGCCAAAGAGTGCGGCTTGCATGTGAGCCCTGCACCGGCTTGAAGACCCAAGCCTTGGCGTTCCTGCCCAGATCACACCTCCCCCGCTCAAGGGGCTTTTTGCAGCCCAACGCTTTATTTTTTTGATTTTCTCTTGACACACACTTCGACATGAACACCACCGCCACCACTGACCGCCAAGCAGCGGCCAGCCACTCCTTGCAAGCCCTCAGTCAGTCGCATCTGGATGGTTTGGAGCAAGAGACCATTTTTTTGTTGCGCGAGGTCGCCGCGGTCTTTGAGCGCCCAGCGCTCTTGTTTTCCGGGGGCAAGGACTCCTTGGTGATGCTCAAGTGTGCAGAAAAAGCCTTTGGCGTGGGTCGCATTCCCTACCCCTTGTTGATGATCGATACGGGGCACAATTTTGTGGAGGTGACGGATTTTCGAGACCACCGCGCCCAAGAACTTCAAGCGCAGTTGATCGTTCGAAGCGTGGAAGACTCCATGAAGCGAGGGACCGTGCGCTTGTCTCGGCCAGACGAGTCGCGCAATGTGCACCAATCGGTGACGCTACTGGAAGCCATCGAAGAATTCAAGTTCGACGCCTTGATTGGAGGCGCTCGTCGCGACGAAGAAAAGGCCCGCGCCAAGGAGCGCATCTTCTCCCACCGCGACAGTTTTGGGACATGGCAGCCCAAGTCCCAACGCCCCGAGTTGTGGACCCTCTTCAACACCCGCCTCCAACCGGGTGAGCACTTTCGCGTCTTTCCGATCTCCAATTGGACCGAGCTCGACGTGTGGCAGTACATTGCGCGCGAGAAAATTGAGCTCCCAAGCCTCTATTACGCCCACGAGCGCGAGGTGGTAGATCGCCGCGGTCTTTTGGTGCCGGTCACCTCACTCACCCCCCTCAAAGCCGGTGAGAGCGCCCACGTTCAGAGCGTGCGCTTTAGAACGGTGGGCGACATCACCTGCACTTGCCCGGTGGCCAGTGTTGCGGCCACCCCGGAGGAGATCGTGATCGAGACCCTGAGCGCGCACGTGAGTGAGCGAGGCGCCACGCGCATGGACGACCAGACCTCAGAGGCGTCCATGGAAAAACGCAAAAAAGATGGCTACTTCTAAGCGCTGCGCCAACGACTCACCAACCCCACCCCACTTGACACCACTCCACTCCACTCCAGAGCCACCGATCACCCGCACTTCATTGCCCTGTACGCCCGCGCCCCCGAAGCGAGCAACCCCGACTTCACTCTTCAAGACCATGCCCCATTCAAGCCCCCTCACCAGTTCGTCGAAATCGCCAAGCCCGGAGAGCGCCAACACGCTGAGCGCTTTGAAATTCATCACCTGTGGCTCTGTCGATGACGGCAAAAGCACCCTCATTGGTCGATTGTTGGTGGACACCCAAGCGGTGCTGCAAGACCACTTGGCCGGTGTTCAGCGCATGGGACAAACCGATTTGGCCTTGCTCACCGACGGCTTGTCGGCCGAGCGCGAGCAAGGCATCACCATCGACGTGGCCTACCGTTACTTCTCCACCGAGCGGCGCAAATTCATCATCGGCGACGCGCCGGGTCACGAGCAATACACCCGCAACATGGTGACTGCGGCCTCGAGCGCCGATGCCGCGCTCGTGCTCGTGGATGCGACCAAGCTCGAGTGGGAGCGAGCAAGCCTGGAGCTCTTGCCGCAAACCAAACGCCACACGCTCTTGGCCACGCTCCTGCGAGTCCCCTCCTTGGTCTTTGTCATCAACAAGCTCGATGCGGTGAAGGATCCCAGTCTTGCCTTCAAGCACATCAGCGAGGCCTTGGCCAAATTCGCCCAAAAAGCCAACATCCAAGTCCACGCCACCGTGCCCATCTCGGCCTTGAAAGGCTGGAATGTGGTCGAGAGCAAACACCACTGGTGCGGCTACACGGGTGAGAGTTTGCTCACCATCTTGGAGCAACTGCCCTCCACCCCGCCCGACCTCAACGGCCCCACCTGGGTGTGCGTTCAGTGGGTCGAAAAGCAACACGACTCGGCCCGCACCGACCAGGGCAGACGGGTGTTTTGGGGGCGAGTTGCCTCTGGGCACTTGAAGGTGGGCGACCAAGTCAAGGTCCACCCAAGCGAGAGTGTGGCCACGGTCGCCCAGATCTTGAACGCCACCCGGCAGACCCAAGACGACCATCTCGGCCTTGCTGGCCAAAGTGTCGGGGTGATTTTGGACCGCGAGGTCGATGTCTCCAGGGGCGACTGGCTGATCGCCGCCTCCAAAGACCCCCACAGCCTGGCCTACCCCATCCCCGCGGTGAGGTCCCTCAAAACCACGGTGGCCTGGATGGACAGCGAGCCCCTGGTCAAAGGCCGCACCTATTGGGCACTGCATGGCCACCAGTGGGTCAAAGCCCAAGTGGCCGACATCACCCACGACATTGATATTTTGACGCTCGAGACCCACCCTGCCGAGTCCTTGTCCATGAATGCAATCGGGCGAGTGCAACTCAATTTCAAAGAGCCCCTCATGGCGCAAAACTTCAAGGACTGCAGACTCGCGGGCTCCATGATTTTGGTCGACACCGCCTCGCATCAAACCGCGGGGGCGGTGTTGATAGACAACAGCCCGCAGGCTTGAAGGGTGCCCATTTGGCAAATACGGGCCGCGAGCAAGGGCAATGCCAAAAACCCAAGCTTTGTGATTTAAAATCCATCCATCCCATCAAGTCCGTCTTGAATCCACCCTTTTGACCAACCTTCTAATCCTGTCATGACTCACGTTGTCACCGAATCTTGTATCCGCTGCAAATACACCGACTGCGTGGACGTTTGTCCCGTCAACTGTTTTCGCGAAGGCCCGAACTTTTTAACCATCGACCCCGATGAGTGCATCGACTGCGCGGTCTGCATTCCTGAGTGCCCGGTCAATGCCATTTACGCCGAAGAGGACGTGCCGCCCGATCAAGAGCACATGACGGCCTTGAATGCGGAGCTCTCCCAAATTGGCTGGCCCAGCATCACCAAGCGCAAGGCGCCCTTGGCGGATGCGGAGGACTGGAAAGACAAAACCGGCAAATTGGCAGAGCTCCAACGTTGATGAGTCGCTAGCGTTGTGCGCTAGGACCACCCAATGGGTTGCTAAGGGTTGCATTGGGTTGGATTCTTCATCGGTCTCTGGCCCATGGATCGATAAAACCCTCTTGCCGTGCACTTTGTAGACACACGCCTGCGAGCAGGTGCAGCACCCTCGGGTGCTGCCTTGCTGCAATCTCGACAGACCACCACCTCAATTTGCTTTGGCTTTGAAACCTCAACCCACCGTGCACACCGATGTTTTGATCGTTGGTGCTGGACCCGTGGGGCTTTTTCAAGTCTTTGAGCTTGGACTCCTTGGGGTGAGTTGTCACCTCGTGGACCCCCTTGCACTGCCTGGCGGGCAATGCGTGGAGATCTACGCGGACAAACCCATTTACGACATTCCAGGCCTGCCCATGTGCACGGGCCAAGAGCTCGTGGACCGATTGCTCACCCAAATCAAACCCTTTTCTGCACCCTTTCATGGTGGTCAGTTGGTCACCCATTTGCAGACCCTGGACGACCCCGCTGGCCACGAAACCGACACCCCACGCCATCCAAGCGCGCCACGCTTTCGAGTCACCACGGCACAAGGTCTGGTGTTTGAAGTCAAAGCGGTGGTGTTGGCCTGTGGGGTGGGCGCTTTTTTACCCAGACCTCTCACCAGCGCGGGTTTGGATGCATGGCTGGGTCGAGGTGTTTTTTATGGTCCCATCCAAGAGCACATTGCGCATCGACATCCCCACCGGGTGTGGGTCGTGGGTGGTGACGAAGCCGCCTTGAACGAGGCCCTTCAAAGCGTGGAGGCCTTGAAGAGTCTGAGCAAAACTTCCAGCGCCAGCACGCCTGAACCCCGAGAGGTGACCCTCATTCACCGGCGCGAGCAATTGGACGCGCCGCGGGTCTTGATCGAGCACTTTGAGCGGGTGAGAGAGAGTTCGCTCAAGCAAGACGCCCATGGCGTCAAACTGCAGTTTCTCCACGGGCAAATCACCGCCTTCGACGCGGCGCTTGAGCTCGGCTCAACAACACCCACGGGTGGGCGCGCCCAGACCTTGATGCAACTCCATTGGGTGGACGCTTTGGCGCAAACCCACCTGGCGGGTGTTGACCTGGTGAGTGTGAACCTGGGCTTGTCGCCACAACTGGGCCCCTTGGGTGAATGGGGCTTGGCCATGAAGAAAAAACAAATCCCCGTCAGCACCGCCGATTTCGCCACCGACATCCCGGGCGTTTTTGCTGTGGGCGACATCAACACCTATCCTGGCAAGAAAAAACTGATCTTGAGTGGTTTTCATGAAGCAACCCTGGCCGCTTATGGCATTGCCAAATTGGTCTTCAATACCGACAAAATCCCATTCGAATACACCACGGCTTCTCCAAGGCTTCATGCACGACTGGGCGTCGAGCCCAAACGGTTGGCTTGAACGCCCCATTGTCACCACCCTTGTGCCGTCGGTGTCGACGTTCTTGCAGGCATGAGACCCAGGATGCGAACCACCCAAAGCGCGTGCCGTGTGAGCTCACAGCGATGTGAGCCTTGTCTTGCTGCGCCGCTGCTGTGTGACGAGGTTGACCCACCACACGATGGCGACGCAACAGCTGACCGCTTGTCCCTTGTCCCTTGTCCCTTG
>Ga0114964_10002785_pt1 | contig 12077 bp, 24 predicted proteins | sample C_131016_MF_Meta_FD_92638 | JGI IMG/M metagenome (GOLD analysis project Ga0114964, IMG submission 92638) | Freshwater microbial communities from Lake Croche, Canada to study carbon cycling - C_131016_MF_MetaG | ecosystem: Environmental > Aquatic > Freshwater > Lake | place: Lake Croche, Canada... | reverse complement strand
GCGCCACCAATGTAATAAGTTCCACCAGTAAGAGCAGACCAAACTCCGAAAAATGCCGCAGTAGTTGTTGCTGGCAAGTTAAGAGATAAAGCGTTTGAGTTTGAAATTGAACCAGCAGATGCGGCGTTCCAAGTTACGGCGACACGTGCGTAAGTTCCACCAGCGACTTCTGATGTACCAGTAGTTCCTGGGGTTGCTGTATGAAGCGACACATAAGCCCAACCAGTTGATACAAGTGCTTGTGTGGTTTCTGTTGTTGATGCTAGTGCCATTGTTTTGCTCCTTAGTTAATTGTCAAGACTAAAGTTAAATCCGAACCTGTGATTGTTGAACCAACGCTCAATATGCTAACCGTAGCATAATCATTTGCATATACAGTTTTCGATAAAGTAAGAATTGCCGTGTTGCTATTAGCAGGAATTGTTACAGTCCCAATAGATACGCCGTTGATTAACGTATCGAACGTTGCCCCTGAACCCGTAGGTGCTGTTCCTAGACTTGCTCTGATTTGTGAAATGATTCTTGTTGAATCAAAGTAGAAACGCGTATTGCCAACTACAGTAGATATTTCATTTTGTCGTGAAAAGACTGGAACTAATCCCATCGCGCCTGTCGCGCCTTGTGGTCCAGAACTTGTTACATTTAATTGTGACGTATTTTCTGTGACAGTTATACTAGGGGTAATAGGTTGAACTACAACAATATTGCTCATCGTGTTACCTGTGGCGATACAACTATTTGTCCTTGAACCAATCTAGTAACGATTGCTGTCGGTGAAGTTATTTCTAAATCGTAATAATAAATTCCTGCTTGTAACGAGCCTGTTTGAGTAGCGGTAGCGTGAACTGCAACTAATCCCGTTGTTCCTGTAATTGTAATACCGCTAGAAGAAGTTAAAGATAATGCCGCAGTTAAATCGCTTGGCTCTGAACGTAATTGCATTGCGGCTGTATAGCCAGTCAAGTTAATTGGCGTTCCTGTGCTATTTTCATAAGTAAAGTTAATGTACCAGTCAGCACCTTGGTCAATAGTTGTACTATAAAGAGTTGCCATTACGCTGACCTTTCAAGTTGAGTACCGCAACTAAAACAAATACTTGCTGTCTTAGGCGATGGCATACCGCACTTTACACAAAGCAAAGACATACCAGCGAGCGCAATCATACTAGCACCACCAGTATTTAATTCTGTAAGAGCCCAGACTAATGCATCAAGTCTATCTGGCGAATCCTTATCCATCGGTGTCCATTCGCACATCTGCGTTTCTAGTTCAGCAAAATAACCAACGTGATGAACTCTGCCTTGTTCGTATAACGATGAGATTGGTTCTGCTCTGAGTTGCTTTCCTCTAGTTGCTGTTACTTTTTTAGTAGCAACAGAATGGTCAACTTGCTTCATAAGGATGATAACCATATCCCCACCGTTATTTGTTTCAGCAATAATCTTGTCAGCGTTACGGTCTTGATAAAGGTTAACTGCTACACGCGCCCAAGTATCAGGAGAAGCGCGTAACGATTTATCATCAAGGATGTAGTAATGACCTGTAGCATCTATACCAGCAGACACGATTCCAGTTAAATCGCTTGTTTCTCCACTTGTTACAGCAGGGTCAACGCCAATAACAATACGAACCAAAGGCGGTACTTCAATAGGAGTTATTCGTGCCGCTTCAATAAGTTCACGATTCCATAATGCACCTTCAACAACATCAAGGATTTCTCCGTATAATTCTTGACGCCCCAAGCGCGTGTTTTCATATTTAAGTTTGAGGTCAGCGAGCGCAGACGGGGCAAGATTCTTAGCGTTATCAAAAGTTGAACCACGAACTATCTTGGCTGTTGGGTCTGCCATTAAACCTTTAATCAACTTAGTTGGTCGTGGCGTAGTAGTAACGATTGTTCTTGGGTGAGTACCAAGTCGCAAACCAAACTTATATTGGTCCCACGTTTCTGGATACTTAAATGCTGCTAACTCATCAAACCAACCGCCGTGAAATTGTGGACCACGAAAGCGGTCAGGCTCTTCACCAGAAAACAACTTCATACGCGAACCATTATCAAGAAAGATTTCAGAAATAGAACGGTTGTAATCTTTCAGTACGCCATACTCTCGCAAGATATTGAGAATTCCAGATTCACCTTCAACGCAAGTATCTCTAGCGTCAGCGTGAGTAGGTGCGGCAATAGCCCAACGAGTTTTAGGAAACCTTATGGCTTGCCACGCTAACCATTCTGCGGCAGTACGAGTCTTTCCAAAACCACGACCAGCCAATAGCAATAACGTGTTCCATTCTTCTTCATCGTTTGGAACTTGTTCAGGTCGCGCTAGTTGGTGCGTCCAAAGCACCCTTCGTGCTGTTCGATGTGCCAAGTAAGCCGACAAGTCTTTGGACTTCTGCGTCAATAGTTCCTGTGTCATAAGTAGTAACCTCAATCTGCGCCCTTGTAGGTGAATCCAAACCAAGCAATCTTGCTCTGCGTTCCATAATTCTTAGTAGCGTGTTAATTGCTGGTATATCTCCACGTAATACGCCGTTCCATATTGCCGTTTGTGCAATATCCAAACGTTCAGTTTCTATGTTACGAATCTCAACAACCTCAGATAGAACGATTCTTTTACAGGCATTTAGATAAGCCTTATGCGCTCCTGACGCGTGTTTGAAATCAAGTTCTTTGGCTATTAAATCAAACGTTAATCCTCCACGTCGCAATTCCAATACTTTGCGCTCGCGTTCTAATACCGATGGAGTTATGCGCGATGGTCTTGCTTTACCAGCCATTACTTTTTCTTTGCTTTCATTAGTTCACGGTATTTAGAAAGTAACGTTATGTATCTATCGTGTGTTACTTTCATCATCGCTCTAATAGTTTTTGGATTAGAAGTCACGGGCATAATTTCATATACAGGAACTTCAACGTAAACAGTTTTAGTAACGGGAACATCAACCGTACGCGCTACTGACTTATCAACATAAACCGTTACTGGTTTATCCACGTAAACAATCTTGTCAACGTAAACAGTTTTAACAATAGGCGTATCTGAATCTTCCGCGTGAGCAGGACTACTTGTTAACGCTAGAACAACAAGCATAATAACGCTTACAGCAATAACGGTTATCCATACGTAAAGTGCTTTTTTCATTAGTTAACTCTCTCCATTAATCCTTGTCGAATCATCTCTGCTTGAACTGATTCCTCACCGTGTTCAACTATTGCTTCCATTATTAAACGCGCCACGCTAATCCGTAACTCTTGCCAAGCAGTTACATACGATTCAACTGAACGCCTTTCATTTATACTCATATCATCCTTCCGTTATTCTTCCTATGCGTACACTCTAACGTAACGTGTCAAGTATGTTGTAACGAATTGCATCACCAATAGCCTTAGCCATAAGTGGTGGAACGCTTCTTCCAATACGTTCCCAACGTTGTTGAAACGTTCCTGTTAATTCAAAGTCAGCAGGAAAAGAACTCAGCGTACGTAATTCTCCAAGAGTGAACTTACGTTTTTGTAATGGATGAGTAACGCTTGCGGCGCCAACTACTCCACCAGTAGCGGTAATAGTTCCAATAGGCTTATCTAAAGATGGTCTGACAAGTTGGAAATACTTTTGAGATTGTTCTCCCATACGCAAAGCATCGTACGCGTTACCAACAGCGTAACGGTCAAGAGTAATATCGTGATTTGTTTCTGGGTCGTGTGTAACGCGTTCTTCATTGACGTCAATTACATCGCGCAACACATAACGAGATTGTAACGGCGTTGGAAACTCTGGCTTAACGTTGAACTTTTTTACAAGGTCATTACGTACTCCAATAATGATTAACCTTTGGCGAGCCTGTGGAACTCCTAACCAAGAAGCATCTAACACTTTAGCGTTAACTAAATAACCAGCGTCAGATAATTCCTTTACGATTTCCTTGAAATAACCGATTGCTTTGCCGCGTACTAAGCCAGCAACGTTCTCAGCAATAAATACTTTGGGCTGTAATCCTTTAACCAAGCGAGAGTATTCAAAGAATAAATCATCAGAGCGTTGATTCTTGTCGCTGTATTTTTTATCTTTGCCCCACGCTTTTTCACGACTTCCAGCCATAGAGAAGGAAGAACAAGGTGGAGAGCCTTCAAACAAATCAAGTTCGCCTACTTGTAATCCTGTTTCTTCAAGGATTTGTTCGGCGGTTATCTCACGAATATCTTGACCATTCATTTTAACGGTATCGTGATTTGCGGCGTACGTTGTTCTTGCTTCTTCTATGAATTCATTAGCCCAAAGAATATCAAAGCCAGCCATTTCAAAACCTAAGCAGGAACCACCACAACCACTAAAGGTACTAATCATCTTGTAACCGTTTGTGCCTTTAACCTTAGCCACGTCAGCCATAGTTGGTATTACATAATTAGGGTTCATTTACTTCCACCCCAACCAGTTCCACGAAATACTGCTGGCGTTGCTTTGATTATTTTTCTCATTTGTTTTAGGCATTGAGGACAATCAACAAGATGGTTTTCGTGAAAACCAAAAGTTTCTGTTATCTTTTCGCCACAATCGTTACATACAAAATCATATGATGGCATTTATATTCTCCCTGACCATATTGGAAAGATTAGATTTGGCGATTAAAAATCCAATACGTTCTTGCCAAGTCATTTCTTCTGGTACAGGAGCATTTTGAATATCCATAGCAATTAAGCGAATGATTTCGCGGTAACAACAAACAGGTAAAGTTACCGTTAAGTCTTTATGGGCTTCTGCGCCGTGTTCCATAACGTTTTCAATATTCATTTTTTAATACCAAACCATCCAGCAAAATTAAGTTGACGCCAATAACATTCAACGTTAGTAAATCCAGCGCGTTCCATAAGGTCAACGTTCCAGTCACTTGTAACGGGAACAAGAACGCCTTCAAGACTTCTGCGCTTAGCAATTATTTGTTCTTGTGTGTAACCATTCTCGCCTTTGCGATTCAGGTATGTATCAACAAGAACTTTATCCGAAACTGCGTCACTACCTAATACTTTTTCAACGAATAAAAACACGCCACCAGATACGGTTGATTCATAAGCATCTTGGATAATTCTTTGGCGGTATTCAATAGGAACAAATTGTAAAGTTAATATAGATAACGTTACAGAACTTTGAACTTCTGGATAACCATCTCTTAAATCAAAATTATAGATTTCAGCATTAGGTATTTCTAATTCTGCGGCTTCAATCATTGGTTCAGATACTTCTAGCCCTATGTAATCATAATCATCTACGCCTAATGCTTGAATAATTGGTTTTAATGCGGCTCCACGTGAACAACCAAGGTCAACAATATCCGTACCTTTTTGTGCAAACCGTAACGCTAACTCAGTCGTGGCTCTACGCATACCAACATAATCAGGTATTGAACGAGACAACATATCGTCAAATACTTCTGTTACATCAGCATCAAATTTCCATTTATCGCCAGCCATTACTTCATCTCTAGGCATTTGTTTTCTCTTTCGCTATTGAATTATAAATACCAACTACTGATTTCCAATTACCTGTATTCAAATCAGAGGTTAAAAGTTGTTCGTATGTTTTTGCTATACGAGAATCACCAAGTTGTAAAGGTTGATTCTTTTTACCAACTCCCCAAATTTCCATCTCAGGAAAAGCATCGCGTACAGGAAGTTTTTGTTTTGGTTTGTTAATTGAACGCCAAGAAGAGTTATGAAATACTTTAACAAGAGGTGGACTGTCGTATGGAGCGTGTACCGTTATGCCAAACGGCTTTGCATATCTTCCCAACCTATGAGTTTGGCTCATAGTTAAGTCAGCCAAAGATTCTTCACGATACTTATTCAGCCAAGTAGGGTCATCAAGATTATTACCTGTGTAAGCAGTAACGTGACATTTTCTTGTAGTACCAAAATAATGGTCACCGAACGCGCCAGAGAATAAGTTTTCAGTTCCTACTTCACGCGCTTTGTCAATAATATGTTTAACAGGGATAGTACATTCAATATCTGCTTTTTTGCGGAAACCTAAATAGTGAATAGCCCACCGGACATCCCTAATAATTGAATCAAGGTCGTGCAATATTTCTACTTCAACAAAATCTAAATTCAATCTTTTTGCTGTACGTGCCGCATAACGAAAATCAGTTGAGTAATGCCCTGCTACACGAAAAGAATAAACCGTTGGTTTGATTCCGTTACGCAACAAACTTGCCAAAATACTATTTGAATCAACGCCACTAGAAAGGAGTATGCCGCAGGAACCATCAGCCTTACTATTCTCTAACAGTATGTTTCTAACAGGCTCAGCAAGTTCGTGAGTCATTATTTGGGTGCGCCATTCCATTCGTAATTGCATTTAGGACAGCAATACGCGGTCTTTGCATCATTACTAAAATCAGGAAAATCAGTAGGCGGTGTTTCTACTTCTTGTTGTACTAAAGGATTAAAACCAAAATCTTGAATATCAAAATAATCACTTAATTCAAGAAGTTGAGAAGCGAGCGCACTTGTATCCCACTCTGCTAACTCAGCAGAACGATTATCTGTTAACGCAAACGCTTTAGTTTGTTCTTCAGTCCAATCTTCGGGAACGCGAACAATTTCAATATCTTTCCATCCTAAAGTTTTTGCTGCTTCAAGAGTTCCATTACCAGCAACTACTACATCAAACGCAGTAACAACAATAGGTTTACGTTGACCAAAATCTTTTAATGAATTAGCAATAACTTCTATATTACGTGCGGAATGTTTGCGCGCATTAGTTGGGTCAAACTTTAATTTGTTTAACGCTACTTTTTCAATTTCCAATTTGGTTCCTTCCAAATATTAGGGGTGAAAAGGCGCAGGGGATTCGGCTCTACGCCTTTTCTTGACTCACTCTGCCGAAGGGATAGACGGCAAGCGAGAAACTTTCAAGGCTTCAATATCAGCCAACTTAAATAATGAACGGCGTTTTTGTTTGCCTACTGGTACTAATACTTTGCGAAATACAAACTGACGCAAATTAGTGCGCGAAACATTTAACATTTCACACGCAGTAACAGAATCAACTACATCTTCTTGTGAATTCATAATACCTTCCTAAAGCCAAGGGTCATCTATAGGGTCTTCAACAATGATATCTGGATTAACAATTATTGGTTCTGCCGCAACGTTACGCGGTGTTAATCCATAATTATCAACGTTGATTTCTAATGTTTTACGTTCTTTACCTTCTTTGTCAACAAAGTTATCTACTGCAAAGCGACCAGTAACAATTACGCGTGAACCTTTGCGCAATTCATTTGCCGCACCCGTAGCATCTTTGCCCCAAACAAAACAACGGAACCAAACAGGTTCGCCGTCAACCCATTCGTTATTAACTTGCAAACGTGGTGTATTGCAAAGATTAAAACTTGTTACCAGTTTTCCATTAGGAGTCTTACGCAATTCTGCATCGCCACCTAAGTTGCCTGTAACTGTTATTACGCCTTCACCTGCCATAGCCTTCTTTCCTTTCTAGGTATTCGTATGAGCCATCAACCGTTAGTGTAACAACAGAACCATCTGAAAGCGTTAAAGGTATGTTAGAAGGCTCTGCGTGTGTCGAAACTATGTGACCAGTTGATTCTGATAACGCTATATTAAAATGAACCGCGTCTGTATTACCATTGTGGCATCCGTGATGTAACGCAATTAAATTTTCAACAGTATCTTTGCCGCCCCGTGATTTAAGTTTTCTATGATGTAAAGCAAATGATTCTGGTAAGCCATAGCCACATTTTTCGCAGTAGCCTTCACACCGTGCCAGAACCAATTCGCGTAAGCCTTTCGGAAATGCCATTTGAATCCTTTGTTGAATATAGTGATGAGTTAATCGGAATTATTGTTGACTACCAATTCATTAGTAGCAACTAATTCTCTATCAGTAACGCGTATCCATACGCCTTGATTTTCGCCATAAACTTTAGTTGCAGTTATAGCGGTTACTTGCTGGTCATCTTCATAAGCCACGTCAGTTAATCCATCAAGTACAGCACGAATTAACTTATCTAAATCTGGTCTGACGTGAGGTTCATTTCTTTTAACGGTTTTTGGTTTATTAAAAACAAAAGTTAACGCTATTTGAACAGCGCCTTTGGCTTTGGATACATTCACGTGGCGCGCATTATTAGCAATATCGGCTCTCCATAATGCTAAGTCCTGAGCGCGCACGTGAATCGCGTGTCCATTAATAAACTTCAAAGACCCCTGAGGTACGGGTCTGCCGTTAACAAAAAAGTGCGCGCTAGTACCAGTAGTGGCTTTGCCAAAACTTCCAAGCGGCACAGGGGTTTCCATAACGGTTACTAATGTACCTCAAACCGTTATCTATTTGTATCACAGCACTCTTTGAATCTTCCCCTAATTTTTGGGCTATGCCAAATGCCGTGCTATTTGGATTGTCTGCTTTTGAATTCCAATGTGATTCGTTAGTCCATAAATTGTCAAGGCAAGGGAAGGAAAGTCTTGACCATCCATAATCACTAAAGGAATTAAGCGCATATGTCTTTGGTTCTATTGGTACAACTGTTACTACTTGTTTAATTGGTATGGAAGGTGCTTCTGCTTTTGCTGGAGATTGAATCGTCCAAGAAATTACAAGCAGTATTACCGTTATTATTTTTAGAGTTTTCATTTGCGTACTCCTTACAGAGTTCGGGTTCTACTCGCTTCAAGATTGTCATATCTTTCGGATTTTTTGAAGTGAGAGTTTTCTCTTAATCGTTTGTCGCGTTCATCGGCTGATGTAGAAGTTGCGATTATGTGCGCTCTTTCAGGGTCGCACGTAGGACAAAACGTTGACGCTAAATATACCTGCTCTAATTGTTTTTTACTACCATCTCGCAAGGTACGTTCAGTTATGTGTGTTTGCGTTACTTCTATCATCCCGTAATCGCAATCGGTATGAGGACATTTACATTCTGTTTTTGAACAAGGAAGGCTCATAACTCTCTCCTTACTTCATTAAGCGCAACATTTAATCCTTCTTCATAACCCATCTTCCAATAATAGGCTTCTTGATTCATAGGGTCATCCTTCCAACGTTTCGATTCAATATGAGCCATTACTGTTTGTAATAATTCAAAATGGTCGACAAGAGCCATCGCATCCGCCTTTCTTATTTTTAATATGTATTACAGATGCGACAACAACTCCTATCCAAAAAGGAACTATTAACACTAATAATAGAATTGCTAAAATAACAAATAAAGTTGACATTATTTATATCCCAACGCTTTATCTGCACATAACGCTTGTACTGAAAGTGCAACGTTATCTACACCTGCTTTAACAATCGCTTTTCGATTTTCTGTTAACTTCATATCGCAAATATCATTATAAATTTGCATACGTACACGCGCTTCTATTGCCGCTTCCATTTGTGCAACTTTTTGTAATTCTCCTTTTAAGTGCAATTTATTTTCTTTTATACTCCAATGATTATCTTTGCAAAATATTTTCATTTAATCTCTGCCTCTCTTATCGTCTCTGGTGACGTTTCCTCTGAATGATTACCTTGCAAATTTGCAACCCAACCTTTGTACCAAGTTTCATAACCGCTTGTAAAACCGCCATTTAATCTTGGTATTATTTCATTTTTAAGATATTTAATAAGTTCCATTTCGTCTCCATCACACTTAACTTCTAGTGTTATTCGCGGAAAATCTTTTTCTTCACTCATTTGCCTTGCCTCTCTTTATACATATTTTGTGCCACGCGATATGCGTAACTTACTAAGTCTGTTAAATCTTTACTTGCCGCTTCGTCAATTGCTAATAAAGCAATACGTCCAAAGCGTTTTGTCATTTGCCCAATTCTTCCAATTTCGCTTGAAGTAAGAGAACGCGATTGCAGTTCTGAAACATACCAAGCGGTTAACGCAATACATCCGCCAATATCATTAGCGTTATGTAATTTATCCCATTCATCTTCTACTAGGCGAGAAAGATTCCAAGCGTTTATTCCGTTCTTACGCGCCTCATCAAGACGGGCAGAAACGGCTTCAACGGCTTCTCTCGCGCTTTTAACGCGTGGAAGGGTACTTACGTAATCGCTTGTTGTTTCTACTTCGTAGGATGAATTTGAATTATTTTCATCATCGGTTTTTTCTTCTTCTGTAATCTGTATTCTGCTATCTGTATTCTGTGTTCTGACTTCTGTGTTCTGTATTCTGTATTCTGGTCGCGTTACATCAGCGTTACTCCAATCGTCATTAGATTCAGTTACCGCTTTCTTTTCTCTGTAACGCTTTACCCTTTCTTTTGTTGCTTCTCTTTTTTCTGCAACTTGTTTCTTTGATGTTTGATGTTCTAAGTAATCGTGGATTACAAAGCCACCTTCCGTTCGATACCATAAACCGACTTTCTCCAATTCGTCAGTCGGTTTAGTTTCTGGAACGGAAATCATCGCGTTAACTGCTGTATAAGGAATAAAGCCATCTGTTAGATATTGACCGCAATAACATAAACCGCGTATATGAACTCTGAACGCTTGGTCTGATAAGTCAATAATCTTAGGATGGTGTGGAAACGAATCGTTAATTTTTACCCAAGTCATTATTTCACCGTTAATCTCATAGAGGGTTCGCCTTGCTTTTTCGGAACATAGCCAAGAAGTTTTTCAACTTCCAGTTCATCGACTGATGTTCGACCATTAACCGTTGCCCAAGAGATTTTTATACCGCTAGGAATAACGCCGTCAATATTTTCTAACGCTTCTTTGGCAGAATCCTTTTCGAGTTCCAATTCCTTGATTTGTTTTGAAACTTCGATATAGCGTTCTGCCGCAGAAATAATTACTACATCGTTAATACTTTCTACGGCTTGTGCTTTTCCCTTGCCACCGCAAAGTTCGCCATAGTAACCACAATAAAGGCTACAAAAGTTGGCGTAATTTTCGGGTTCAGGAACTTCTACGCGTTCTTTAACATCTTCTAACCACGCTAACGCTTCTAGTGCTATCGCTTCATCATAATTTTCGGTATGAACTTTTATTGAACGTTCATCGCCGTCACGTGGAATCGCTACAAGAGAAACAGTTTTAACTTCTTGACCGTTCTTTGATAACAAATAACCGTATAACTGAACCTGCCAACGTTGTTGCGTACTTGGAAAATACGATAAGCCTTTCATCTTTGTGGTTTTCCAATCTACAACCGCGCCAACTTCTGGGATATACAAATCAACGTGACCTTTTAATCCGTCAAATTCAACTTCTAATTCAAGTTGATATTCTCCCCAAGTTGTTTCTGTAATTGCTTCCTCAATCATCTTATGAATTGCAGTTCCCATAAGCGCAGGAAGTTTTAATGTTTCGTTAGTTTTTTGTTCTCCGTTCAAAGTAAAATAAACAGAACGGCGACAACCACCGATTGAAGATACGCCTAACTCTTTTTGCATAGAGCGAGCGCGGTTGTTGTCGTATGACGTGAGAGCCTTCATTAACATTTCATTTATTTCCATTTTATTATCCCTTGTTAGTAGTTATATCTCTAGTGAAGCGCGGACAGAAGTACCGATAGAACGGGCTATGTCAACCTGCGTTCTGATTCGCGTAGCGTTAGCACGTGCCGCTTTAACGGTAGCCTCTGATGAATTAAGTGCGCGGTAATAATCGGCGTTGATTACTAACGCTTGGTCTTGTATATCTTGTACGCGCATTTTGGTATCGCCAAAAGAAATTCGAGCCTTAGCCATAGCCAATTCAAATTCGGTTTTGGTTTTGTGATAACTCATTTCTGCTTCTTCAAGAAACTTATGAGATGAGTCAACTTCTTTACTTAGCGTTACCAATCTATTTTCTATACTTTGCGGTGTTACCACGTGGGTTCTCCTTTCCAGAGTTTCCGCAGACTGAGCATTGGTCATTTTCGTTGACCTTCCAGTTTGCGCAATACCAACATCTAAATGGTTCGCTTAGCATTGGAAGCCACCTGCGCTGTTATTACTAATGCTTCTGTATCGGAAAATCCACTATAAATTAAATTGTCGTGTAACTCTTTTAATTTATCAACGGGAATAGCGGTAACTGCATCATCAGATATTTTGTTAACCGTAAATTT
>Ga0114964_10002784_pt1 | contig 12079 bp, 12 predicted proteins | sample C_131016_MF_Meta_FD_92638 | JGI IMG/M metagenome (GOLD analysis project Ga0114964, IMG submission 92638) | Freshwater microbial communities from Lake Croche, Canada to study carbon cycling - C_131016_MF_MetaG | ecosystem: Environmental > Aquatic > Freshwater > Lake | place: Lake Croche, Canada... | reverse complement strand
GGTCGTAAAGACAAGAGACAGTCCAGACTACAAACTGGAAACAGGCAGTGAAAACTGTAGTGGTATGCATAATCCTTTGGTCCCAGGTTCAAGTCCTGGTGGGCCCACCAAGAATCACGATACCAACTCTAGGGTTGGTATTTTTTTATATAGAATGAAGTTTTAAATTGAGAAAACCATGGATTGGTTAAACGACCTCATCAAACAAATTAACTTATCAAAACCGATAGCGATTGCGATGTTCATATCTACGCTTATTTTGTGGAATATGAAAGTATGGTTCGGTGTTGATGCTTTTGAAACCATTCCGCTGTCAATCGTTATTTGGGTATGTTTATTTTCTGGATCGCTGATAGTAATCTGGGTGTTAATTGCTTTTTATAAATTAGTTAAAAATTTATTTATTACGGTGTTAAGAAAATATCAATTAAGAGGCTTGACGGAATTACAGAAAGATTTTTTAGTGACATTGGGTAGCTCGGAAATAGAGCATTTAAATATTTCTAGGCTCGATTTCAAGAAGATTGGGGTAACTAAATTAGAGATAGATAGCTTGTTTAATGACCTTAATAAAAAAGGCTTGGTATATGTAGGAGTTCAAAACTCCGATTTCGTTGTAATTACAGATTACGGAAAAGAGATTGCCTGGGGAATAGTTAAGAAATTACGTAAATGAATTAACTGCATTAATACAATTTCGTACCATTACCGATCTAAATTCTTCATAACTAATATATACATTTATATCTGGGTCAAGATTCAACATTGGCGTATCCCCTGATTTAAATTGAAATCCCCAGTACTTACCTTCGTGCACTACATCGCATCTAACTGCATATAAGTCTGAGGCAACTTCGTCGAGTGTTAAGTTTGAATAGTTCTGTCTTTTAAACCTAGACTCAAGAAGTGCCTTATCTCTGTCGGATGTAAATTCTTGAAAGAACATCTTTACATGCTTCTTAGACTCCGCTTCTCCATCGTATTTATGGAAGAGTTTTGCAATATTCTCAGCGCAAATAATTAGAAACATTAATTTAAGAGCATATTGATTGGGTCGAATGTTATCCACATCATCTGCAAGAGATATCAATCTTTGCGCTTGATGCATCATGATCATTGCTGCGTATTTTGGGTGTCCTTGAGAAAGATCTTCTACTGATGCTATAAATGCTTCAGCATCTTTTGGGCTGGGGAAGTGAGGGTAATAAAAGTCTGTCCATTTGCTCATTAGATATCTCCTTGGGGTATGGTGATGTTAACCGTTACTTAAAGTAACGCTCACCTCTTTATTCATCCCCACAAACCCTCCATTAACCCCCCTCTCTTAGCTACACTTTCTTTTGGCTAAATTGACCCCTGTTTTTCCTCCAATCAGGTTGTCCTAGCCTGGTGTCAGAAGCTAAAGTATGTGTATGGCAACTAAAAAAGAAAGTACACATCAACTCATATACCGTAACCTAACCCTCTATCAACGCGAGCATAGTGCCGTATGGCAATGTCGCTATAAGGTAGATAACAAGTGGATACGGGCAACCACCAAAGAAACGCAGCTTGACTTGGCGGTCAATAAAGCCAAAGAGCTATTGGTAGAGGCAGAGATTCGTAAACGCTCTGGTATCCCAGTGGTTACCAAACGCTTTAAAGATATCGCTATGCTGGCAATTGATCGTATGGAGCGAGATTTAAAGGGTGGCTTAGGTAAATCAATCTACAAAGACTACATCCGTATTATTAATGAGCATTTCATCCCCAGTCTTGGGCAACGGCTCATAACCAATATTGATTACGATGCCTTGCAGCTGTACTACGACGACCGTGAAGCTAAGTATGGCTTGGCAATATCAAACAGTAATCGCAAGACTCAAAATGCTGCATTTAACAGGGTATTTGATGAAGCTATTGTGCGGGGTTATTTAACTGAAAGTAATCGGCCTAAGCTAGATGGCAAGACCAAAGAGAGTGTGCGTCGCCCAGCGTTTGAATTGCATGAACTTAGGGCGTTATTAAAGTTACTGGGCCCATATATAGAATCAGGCAGAACTCGGGATGTGCGTGAACGCCGTGAGATCCTACGAGACTATGTAGAGATGCTGGTGGATACAGGAGCAAGACCAGGCATCGAGCTCCTTGATATGAAATGGAAGCAAATCCGTTTCATGATGAACCCCATTAGTACGGTCACAGATCAATTGGATGAAGACGGTGAAGTTATTGAAGTGCATAGCCTAAATCGTAGTTGCGAGATGACGGTAAAAGGCAAAACAGGACAAAGGCAGATTATTGGACGCTTACCTAGTATTAGAGTGCTTGAGCGTATAGCTATGCGTAATTACGGAGTAGCGAGCTCAATTAAGGATCCATTGGCCGAACTGATTAAGCCTACCAATGACGATTACATCTTTAGAACCAAAGAAGGTAGGGATTTAAGTGATGTGCTTAATCACATGTTCGATGGTTTCTTAGCAGACCATGGTTTGCTCATAGATCCAAAAACCAATCAAAAGCGGGTGTTCTATAGCCTACGCCATACCTATGCCACATTAGCGCTTACTCACGATATGGTGCCTATCCATACTTTAGCCAAACAAATGGGTACAAGTGTATTAATGATTGAGCGGCACTATAGCCACTTACAGGTAATACAGGCTATTGAGCAGTTACGAGGAGCTACAACTAGAAAACTGATTGAGGCAGATAACAAGGCTGCAGAGAATTATCCTAGCAAGAAGCGGGCTGAACGGGAACTGCGGGCAGCTTAGATTGGGCAAGCGTTACTTAAAGTAACGCTTAGAATATCTAAATAAGCTCCAATGACCTTGAATATCCCGGAAAGATGATTACCCAATAGCTGACCTCGGTGGCTGAGGATTCTAAAAAGGAGCATGAAGAATTCAGGCTGATAGCGAACGTTAGTAAAACATGGAAGTAACAGCCTAAGGAAAGCGGCGCAGAGTCAGCGTGAGATCATGCAGGAATTGTCTCGTGAAAGATTTCCCTGAGAAGGGTAAGCCTATGCTCGAGTCTTTGCTTAAGGATCAACAGATGATTGCGGTCAGGAAGCTGATAAACAAAAAGCAATCCCTCAAGAAGCCATTGAGTACGAACAAAGAAACCGCAGGGCTAAGGATTAACAAGATCATTTTATGAGCTTGAAAAGCTGTATTCTAATTTTTACATATATTTAAGGGGGGATTAGATGCAACTATTTAATAACTTTAATGTCCTATCTTTATTTGCAATCATGGCGCTCTCATACTTAGCCATACTAAAAAAATACTGTAGGTGATAAAGAACTTTTCAGAAGAATTCATCGCAATGACTAACCTTTATTTCATGTAATTGCTGTTTCTAATTAAAATGAAAGGATCATGATTAATCAATTTGTCTCTGCCCTGACTTTTTCAGCCACCAAACACAGAGACCAACGTCGCAAGGACGTAGAGGCTTCTCCCTACATTAATCATCCTATTGCTTTAGTAGATGTTCTTGTAAATGAGGGAGGTATTTTAAATTGGGATGTTCTATGCGCCGCCTTGCCGCACGACACCATTGAAGATACACAAACCACTGCCGAGGAATTGACGAAAGTATTTGGTAAGAATGTAGCCTCCATTGTTTTAGAGGTAACCGACGATAAGGCGCTTCATAAAGAGAAGCGTAAGCTAGAGCAAATCGCCCATGCCCCCCATTCTTCTTATGAAGCTAAGTTGGTTAAGCTTGCAGACAAGATCTGTAATCTTCGAGATATCTTAGCCTCTCCTCCAAGCGGTTGGGATGTCAAAAGAAAGCAAGCCTATTTCGAATGGTCAGCCCAAGTTGTCTCTGGTATCAGAGGTTCTAACTCCAATCTAGAGAAGGTCTTTGACGCTTTGCTTGAAAAGGGTAGAGCCCAGTATCAATCTGAGCTAAGCGAATAATCCTCATGGCAAGTCTGAGTAAATCTAAGATCATTGCCCACCGCCAGTGTCCTAAGCGCCTATGGTTGCAGGTTAACCGAACCGAACTTATTGAAATTAGCGTAGCAACTCAGGTGCGTTTTGATGAGGGCAATAAAGTTGGGGATATCGCTCGTCAAAATAACCCAGGCGGAGTTTTTATAGAGACCCTTAATCGAGTAGAGGCTATCGCCCAAACTAAAGAGGCTATATCAAAGAACCAGGCCATCTTCGAAGGCGCCTTCTTTGAAGAAGATGTCCTAGTTCGTGCGGATTTACTTTTCCCGGAAAAAGATGGATATCGTCTAGTCGAGGTTAAATCTTCTACTGGCATGAAGAGTTACCACGTAGATGATGTCACGATTCAAAGCTGGGTCATGGAGAAGGCAGGGTGTTCCACTACAAGCATGGCCTTGGCTTATGTCAATAATAAATTTGTCTATAAAGGCGATGGAAATTACGAAGGTTTTTTTGTTGAGGCAGATTTATCAAATCAAGTAAGACCAAATATGTCTCAAGTGCAATCTTGGATTAATGCCGCCAAAAAAACCTTAGCTTCAACAGTTGAACCTACGATTACACCAGGTGAGCAATGCACAGATCCTTTTACCTGTGAATTTATTAGATATTGCTCACCGCCTGAAGAGGGCGTTGAGTATCCTGTAGAAATCTTACCTTACGGCAAAGCGATTGCTTCCGAATTAAGGGGTGATGGCTATAAAGATTTGCGCGATGTGCCTGCTGATCGTTTGAGTAATCCAAAACATCTTAAGGTTCATGCAGCAACCTTAAGTGGGAATGCAATCTTGGAGCCAGAGGCAATTTCACAAATACAAGTCTTGCCGTACCCGCGCTACTACCTTGATTTTGAGACTATTGGTTTTGCTGTACCGATTTGGGCGGGTACTCGACCTTATATGCAAATACCGTTTCAGTGGTCATGCCATATTGAGCAGTCCGATGGATCAATGGAGCATAAAGAATTTTTAGATCTTTCTGGAAATGATCCAAGGGAGATGTTCGTAAAAACATTGATAGAAGCTATCTCTATAGATGGACCGGTAATTGTTTATAACGCTGGATTTGAGGGCGCCCGTATTAAAGAATTAGCTATCACTTTTCCGCATCTCTCTTCAGAGTTATTGGCTATTCCAGGGCGATTCTTTGATTTGCTGCCACTCGCTCGCAATCATTACTATCATCCCAATATGAAGGGCTCTTGGTCAATAAAAGATGTCCTGCCAACGATCGCACCAGAATTAGATTATTTAAATTTAGAGGTGAGTGACGGAGCAATGGCACAAGAAACTTACAAAGAGGCCATTCATAGCCATACTTCCCCAGAGAGAAAGGAAAGGGTACGGCAATCTATGCTAAGGTATTGCAAACAAGATACGATCGCTATGGTGAAAATCGTAAAAGCCTGGAGTCAAAACTCATCTTGACAAAAATACTCAAAAGTCTACATAAGAACTATTTACACAAGGAATTCTCTCAAATAATTCATCATTTTTTGGCCAACTGATAATTTATATGATTAAAAATAAATTACTCTATGAAAACTCTCTAGAGCGATTCTTGATGGCCCAAGAAGACTGTTATGAAGAAGTTCTCCAGGAGTTGAGGCAAGGCTACAAAAAGACGCATTGGATATGGTTCATTTTTCCTCAATTACAAAGTCTAGGACATAGTGAGTACTCCCAATATTATAGTTTTGGATCTGAGCATAGCGCGAGAGGCTATTGGAACGATCCTGTTCTTGGAGGGCGCTATAGAGATTGTTTAGAGATTCTTCTTGCGTCTAATCGTGCGGTAGAAAGTATCCTTGGAGATCTTGATGCCAAAAAGCTTCAATCTTCTTTGACCTTGTTTGATTACACAGTACCTAACAACCCATTATTAAAAAATGCATTAAAGCAATTATTTGGTGGTGCAAAAGATTCGGTAACAATAGATATACTATTAAGACCTATCTCATAGATGAGTCAATAAAATGTCTGTTACAAATGAAATAGATATTTTTCAAAACAAGCTTCGTGAATTTAATGAGGCTAGCTCTAGGCTGTCTACTTTAGATGATTTTTCAAAGCATACCGAAGAAAGAAGAAAAGTATTTGAAGGATTTGGTGCAAATGTGTCTTCGGAATATAAAGATATTGCGATATCTTTTGAGGATCTTCTAGAAAAGTTCTTTTTTGTCACATTGGTTAATAGAAGAAAAATTGATGGAATCAATTCTTTAATAAGATTCTCAATAGATTCTAAGAATTCAATAGCTTTGGCCCAGGGCATTAGGGCGCTGTTGGAGCATGCTTGTGTTCTTGCCATGATTTCAAGTGAGATTGAAAAGCTAAAAAAAGGATTAGAAGGCCTAAACGAATTTTCTAAAATAAAGAGTTTATTTAATAAGTCAGATAGTTTTATATATCGATGTTATTTCGGAAAGAGCAGTAAAGTTGAGTCTGATAAGACTAAGCAAGCAGTTCATATAAATGACGGCCTTAATCTTTTAAAAGCTAAATTTTCACAAATAGATAAAGATTACGACTATCTATGTGAATTTGTACATCCAAATCACGGTAGTAATTTATTAGTATCAACCTCCGATATTGCACAATATATAACATCGATAGTATCAAATTTTGATCGTGAAGAAATAATTAGAATGATCGCCATTGGTAATAAAACTCTTGAATCTGTTGAGAAAGATGAATCATTCTTATATTCGATGATTGGCATTTTGGGTACTACTGCTAATAGATTTACGACAAAGGGAACCAAACTATCAAATGTCTTTTCTGTTAGAAAGCCTGAAATAAGGGGGAATGGCAAAACAAAAGAAACTGCACTTTTTGTGTCTAATGGTCGTGGTGCAGTTGAGGAGATTGAATTTATCTATAGCTATTTTGAAAAGCAGTCTTATCAAATTTATGGAAGAACTGTAGTAGATATATCGGAGAACTTTATATATGACTTATACGATACAAACAAGGGTAAAGTATGGGTCAAGGTCTCCATTGAAGGACAGTAGATATGACTTGTTTATTTTGTGAAATTCCGGATATACGAGTCATTGCTAGTAATCCATTGGCTTATGCCATTAGAGATAACTTCCCTGTAACGTTACTGCATACATTAGTTATTCCCAGGCGTCATGTATTAGATTATTTCTCTCTTTCTAAAGAGGAGTTAATCGCTTGCGATGAATTACTGAAGAAAATAAAGGAAGAAATACAGATATTTGATGCTGCTGTTAATGGCTTTAATATTGGCGTAAATTCAGGGGCATCTGCTGGACAAACTGTTTTTCATTGCCACATACATCTGATTCCTAGGCGAAGTGGTGATGTTGAGAATCCCAAAGGCGGTATACGTCATTTAATGCCGGGCAAAGGGTATTACGATGCAACTTAGAAAAGGTATGAATCATGAGGGCTCTTGAGTTATGGTCTGAATATTCAAGGGAGGAAGTCCACTCAATATTTTCTCCAGATACCGATTTTGTGCCTCAAGCAGGTACCTGGGGTATTCAAGGTATGGTTCGAGTGCCCGATAGAGAAAATGACTGGGTGTTCTTTGTGACCTTTGGCAAAGAGCAAGGCGAACATACTTTTGATGAGTCAATTACAGAGGACGGCGTTCTAAGCTGGCAATCTCAACCAAGATACGAGTTAAATAGCTATGTTATTAAGGCCCTTATTGATCACGATGAAAGAGTTAGTAATATCCACCTTTTTTTGAGAACCAATAAGTTAAGTAAGTATGCGTATTTTGGAAAATTGGACTATTTAACGCACGATACAGAAAGAGAGAAACCAGTTTATTTCCAGTGGCAGGTTATGGATTGGCCGCCATCGAATAAATTTTTAGAATATATTGGCCTTCAATTAATTCGTGAACCAGCCAAGATTTCTGAGGATTCTAAAGTTATCCATTTAAATGAATTACTTTTCCTAGATAAGCCTCAAGCTAGGCCTAAAACCATAGGCACAAAAACTAGCGACTTTAGAAGTAGAAAGTCACCAGACTATGGGTTAATAGATAGTAAAAATAAAAAGCTTGGTTTAGAGGGAGAGTTACTGGTTTTGGCTCAAGAGATTAAAAAATTGCGAGATGCCAATAAGCCTGATTTGGCCGAGAGAGTCCTTCATGTGTCTGTTGTTGAAGGCGATGGTGCTGGACATGATCTCAGATCATTCGAAGTAGATGGAACACCAAAATTTATTGAGATTAAAACTACTAAGGGATCTGCAACAACTCCTTTCTTTATTTCGCCTAATGAGCTCGAATTCAGTAAGCAGCATCCTGTGAACTACTATTTGTATAGACTTTATGAATTTGACGGCGATACTAAAACTGCTAAGGCATTCGTTCTAAAAGGTGATTTATCAAATCAAATTAGTCTTATTCCAACTCAATTTAAAGCCATTATTTCTGGATAATGGTTAACGTCATTATAAAAAACTTGTTATGTTGAAAATAGGATCGATTACATTTTTTTATAAAATGGAATACCCATATTTTAATAAATGTGGTTTATATATTTTAGGAACTTTTGCATGAGTAAGAGTATCGCAGCGGGTACTAAGAAGAAGCTGCAAGATTACCAAAATGCATCTTTAGCTATGTTGGTAGTTGATCATGCTATTGAAGGCTCATATACTATCAATGACATAGCTAAGGCGGCTGAAGTTAGTAGGATGGCAATCGCTAATTGGATAAATGGATCTGAAGTTAGAGATATAAATCTTGCTCATTTAATTCTGAATCTCAAATTAGAATCAGTAATAGAACTAATTATCAAACCCAATCAATATCAGGATGAATACAATGCAGCTGTCATTAAAAAAACATATGTACTTCAAAATGAGTGGAATCGAATAAAAAAAGTAATAGAGAAATTAAAGTTAGAAAATCCAGATTTAGGAAAGAAGCTACTAAAAAGGAAATATTTTAAGTATTTTGGCAAAAAAATGATTGAGGAGGCTATTGCCGGATTCTATTACTATGACCCCGTAATTCTTCCCTGGGACATTGAGGACATCAATGCAATCAATTCGATTGATGATTACGTCAAGCTCTGTTTTTATTTAAAGAGTGAGTTAGAGCGCGATGGCTTTGGGGTGGAGGGGGATGATGATGAAGAGTCGAATGAAGAAGATATAAATGATGATAAAGATGTAGACGAAAAGGAAGATGAGGATGAAAGCTATAGATTTACTGTAAAAGTTGAAATTGGGAAGCAAAGACTTAGTGAGCTATTAAAACTAGGCCATGAGACTTTAGTAGCTGAAAGTCAATTTTCAAATTTACAAAAACTTATGACAAAGATTGGTGATTTTACTTGCTATTCTTTGAAGATATCATGGCTTGGGGCGGAAACAAAGAGGGAAGATAATTTTGCATGGTTTTTGGAATGGCTACATACGCCAGGACAAGTTTTAATGGATAAAATTTTTTCAGAAATTAAAGAAGCAACCTCACAGTCAATTTATAGAATTGAACTCCCTTTCTACACAATTTGCCCTAATGACTATGATGAAAATGGATTTACAGATTTAAAGGATGATAATTACTCGTATAGGGATGATCTAACTTCGTTGTATTACGAAGGTATTGAGATACCTGTGAATCAAGCATTTTTGAGAGAATTTTTTGTTCTAAAAGGATTTAAATTTTCCTTTAAACGAGATGCTGTCGAAATAAATAAACATATCGCATATATTGATTGGTCTTAATACTTTAGAAATTTATCCCAATTAAATTAAAGTTCTTGTAAGTCTCCCAAACTATTTGTTGTTAGCTAAGGAGTTGCATTTTATACTGCTGGCTTTAGTGAGAGCGATCAACTATTACTTTGATGGGTCAGATTTTTTTCCAAATACACTCGTCCGAAATTTAAATTTACATTTTGGGCACGTTTGCGGTCTCGCATCTTCAAGCAAACTAAACTGCATACAGTTTGGACATCGATGATATCCAGATGTTAAAGAGCCTTTCATGTTAATTCGAAGCCTGTCTTTTTTTGGGATATCTGAAGTCCAGATTGGTTCCGGTACTGTCCCGTGTAAGAGATTTTGGTTAGCTGCTTTCATGGGTTGATCAACCTTATCTTGATAAGGATTGGCGGAAATAATACTTGGAGCAATATTTAGAGGTTTTGTCATTGCTTTTACCCTATTTTTATAAATTACCTTTATTTCATTAGTAATTAATAAATTTTTAGAATTTTGTTTGAAGCCAATATTAGTATTTGGATGAATACTTAGTCCTTGTGGAGAAGTTTTGAATACATTAGAGCACCTGAGACATCCGACTATAGAGTCATCATCTAAATACGAGACTTGTTGGCATTGAGGACATTTATGATAACTGCTAGTTATCGGGCCTATTTTTTTGCTGCCAATCGATGAGTGATCTTTACTTTCGATTGGGCTAATAATCGGGTTGAATTCTTTTTGTTTATCGGAATTTACATTGCTAATATTAGAGGAATCTTTTTTCTCAAATTTATTAATAAATCTAGTAAGAATTTTAGTGTCATTACTTTTTGCATGTACATATTCGGCAAGAAGTAAAGTTGAGTAACCGAGTAATGTACTATCAAGATTAGCATGACTATTTAAAGTTTTCTTTAAGATCATGTCTTCAATGTTTGAATGACTGTTCTGATAAGTGCATATCAATACTATTGCGCTCAGATAAGTCATATTTGATAAACCATAGTTTCCAGTTAAGTGAAGATATATCGGAGTAATTTCAACTTCAAGTTCAACTAAAGACTCATCTATTGTTTCAAATATAGGCAATCCAAGCAGGGACTCTATCTTTTTACTAATTTTCCTGAGATCAGTTAAATTTATTTCAGCTTTAGAAATTCTCTCTGCATATTCATATGCACTATCCATTTTCGATAAATTCTTTTTCGAAAGTATTAAATGGGATGCTAGCTTAATACGCTTTCTGAATTCTTCATTGAATGCTAATAGAGATTGCATTCTCTTATTAGCATCTTTTGAATCTGACGAGATAACTTCATTTTGTGATCTCCTTGAGCAAGAGTCAATATCACCTGAGTAGTGTGAGAAGAAGTGCGTCTCACTTTTCTTAAGGGGGACCCATTTTTCTTTTTTAAAAACTGGCTCAAAGCACACGGGACATGTCAGTTGTTCATGAGCATTTTCTCTATATTCAGATGAGTCAGCGAATATATTTTTACAATGCACAAGGCTGTAAGCATCTTTCATATTTTAGGTTTTTAACTAATTGTATTGCGGTATCAAATTAAGTCCTGTAAACCGATTTCAGTAATTTTTAATTTTAAGAGTGCCTTCGCTTCTATCTTTCGTTCTCGCTTTATAAGTAAATTAAGCATATCAGCAATTTCTTAGAATGTTAAGTGGGCCTAACCAGCACTAGTTCTAAGATGGCGTTTATCAATTCAATATTTGGAATGTTTACCGCAGCAAACGTTTTGATGTCGACCGACTTGATATTAATTTTGCTGATAAAGACCAGCCAGAGTTAGTTCGGGGTTTGCGAATCGTGGATCATCAAGAAAATGAAACTTATTTAGCCCATGGTGAGGATGCGGACAACCCTAGCTATAGCATGTGTTTTATTAATAATGCATACAAAGAAGACCGCCCTGATCAGTTTGATGATTACCTCATTAAAGCCATCGCCAAGAAAGAATATCTCGTGCATAAGCTTTTTGTAGATGGAAGCACTACCGATATAGCCGTGCATTAGGTGTATGCGTTAATTAATTTATTTTATTTACAGGCTCATTTCATGAGCTTTTGAGTGGATAAGCTGGTTCTTCGATTAATTAACTGGAGAATCAGATGTCATTACTAAATCATTTCAACGGGCTATCTCTATTAGCCATCATGTTAGTTTCATATTTTGCTGTAGCAAAAAATACGCAAAGCGATCACGCATTATTTAAGAAAAGTAGAAATATCTTTAAGAAGTAAACAGCCCAATAGCTGCAATTAAATATTTCCCATGAATTTAGAGATTTTGCAGTGGTTTTGCGCCAAATTCGGTTGCTCTTTCAGAATATCTGAAATTACAGTTGTTTTTAAGTAGAAGATCGTTTGGTGAGCTTTTGAGTCGAAATAATGGTTTCAAGCTCACCT
>Ga0114964_10002783_pt1 | contig 12080 bp, 10 predicted proteins | sample C_131016_MF_Meta_FD_92638 | JGI IMG/M metagenome (GOLD analysis project Ga0114964, IMG submission 92638) | Freshwater microbial communities from Lake Croche, Canada to study carbon cycling - C_131016_MF_MetaG | ecosystem: Environmental > Aquatic > Freshwater > Lake | place: Lake Croche, Canada... | reverse complement strand
TATTACCATATTTTGCGGTTCGATCCCCACTTTTAAAATTAAACATTCCCATTATCGTACATCCATTTTTCCCCAATAGCGTTTTTTGTGTTACATCGGGCATGACAATGTCCTTCTTTATCGAAAGAGGGGTAAGACTTGAAAGTACATCATTGTTTCCACCACCTGGATAGATAACAAATACGACCAAATATGCGGTCGCGACAATCAGAATCAATACGACTGCAACGACTCCAAATGACATCCTATCTATGGATTGGATTATCGATCTAAAGTATGTGTCTTAATTCCATCTAATGTCAGGCATTCCTGATTGTACGTTAACAACTGCTTGTTACTTTCTTCAGCCGTACCATGCGCAAGCAAGAGGAATGAAAGAAACGGTTGAATCAATGGACGCCCTTCTCCGTATTCCTTGTTATCTTGTTATTTACTGTAATGCGGTCATGGAACCTATCCTGCGTGAACGCCGTGAACCATTTATGCCCTTAACCAAGATTGTAGTACAAGAATTTGAAGAACTTTGGTGTTCCTCTCTTGTTGTTCAAGTCAAGAAGAATCGTGAAGTATTTTGGCCTACAAGAGATGTAAGAACATGTACTGAAACACATCTTCTTACCTGTAACAAAGCCGATTTTGTTTTACAGACCATTCATATGAATCCTTTTCAAACTATCAAGTTCGGATGGATCGATGCGAACATTGGTGTGAATGGTTCAAAAATATCTAATTATTACAATAACCATCTTCTCCTTCATGTATTACACCATGTAACAGATAAGTTCCATCTTCAACTTCTCAATGTGACAGATAAGAAATACAAACAACCTGAATGGAAACGGGAATACTATATGGAATATCGATGGGTGGCGTGCGGATGTCTATTCACCACCACCAAAGCCATCGGGATCACCATTCTGAATCGTATGAAAGAACTCATTATTGAAACGACACATATGGGATATGGTCATGGAGAGGAAATGTTCTACCTAGAAATCTTGGATGAGTTCTATGATGATATTCATCGTTCCTATGGAGATTATAAAGACATGTTACATAACTTTATTAAGCCCACCACTAATTTTGTATATATTTACTGGAGTGTAGTCATGCGCTACTTCCAACTCGGATACTGGAAAGAATGTATCGAAGTATGCGATACATTGATTCAGCAATACAATGATTTCGTACTAGAAATTAATTATGATTTATATGTTCGTTTATATGCGGTTCTATACTTATCCTTAAAACATGTCGATCCAAGTCGAGCAATGATTGTTACCCATACGATTCGTCAGTATTATCAAACTAATCCACACTTTCATCTTCAATTTGATAATCTAAAGATCCTATGCGGAATGCAAGATTTCACCATTTAGAAACTTCCCATTGCGGTCCGTGCTTGTGATACGGTATTCATCGCAGATGCCTGTGTAGTCGCTAGCGCAGATTGCGCAGATGACATCGCGGAACGAAGATAAGAAGATGCGGCAGTAGATCCTGTGGATGATGAGTCCGTCGAACATGATGAACTTGATGGCATGTCTAATGCTCCCATAGGCATCGTTGTAACAAGAGTTGGTTGAGCATATCGCATTTCAGACGTAGAAAGAATACGATTCCAAATCTTAAGAAGAGGATAGATGGCAATCATGGACTCCTGTGGCAAGGCGGAATCAATCGGGCCAGTCACGCTTTGAATATTGTAATCATATTTTCGTGTTTTAACAAGTGTACCATTTAGATAAACTTCAATTGCCTTTTCCATGACAATGATTCCAAGACGGAACGATTGCTGTACCGGTACATTTTGAATCACCACATTTTCTTCATTTTTCGTGATGGCAGAACCAGATAATACAGATACAACCAAGTCATTCGTATCAGGCTTTAATGCCACTACTACGTTATACGTATCTAACATACCGAGAAATGTATCAGAACCAGTCGGAGTCGCCTTTCGAACGGCTCCACGGCTAAATAGGATACGATACCGATTGGAAAATTGTAGCGGATTCTGAATAAACATATCGAGCACAAGCGAATAACCCCATGATTGACCTTGAATCGGCAACTGACTTTCCAGGATCTGTGGATGTAATCCTTTATTCCAAAAGAGGATGCCATCGTCTCCACCTGGAATGGGGATGATACCGGGACCACCGGGACGTAATTGGAAGATAGGTGTAATAAAAAAATGAACGATAACCAAAATGAATAACATGATAACCAGTACCGCCAATATATAGGTAGCAATGGTGCCTATTGTGGACATACTAGAAGTCGATGAACCGGATGTACCAAACCAACTAGAGGATGATGAATTGCTAGTCGATGAACTGAACCATGATGAATTTGTAGTTGACTTTACAGAATTCAGGAATGGAGTAAATGTATTTGAAACGTACTGGGTGACGGCAGTGGCCATTTCTCTATTATTACATTCGATTCACCACATAGGCAATGCCTCCCACCACCGATAAGATTGCCGTTCCCGTAAGGAATCCTTTTATGAATGAACGATGATCTACTTCATTCATATCTTCTTTTGTCCATACAGGCGATCGATTGCGTGCTCCCACTTTTTCATAATAGGTAAGAACCTCCTCCAATGTCCATTCTACCTTCCCCAACATCTTATTGACATGATTATGAATCATGACTGTCCATTTGATCAGATCGGTACGAGAATCTAGAAAAGTAGTAATGGGATGTTTGGTAAGATGCTCGCGATAATGCTCTCGGCAAATGGAGCAGGGTAACAAATACGCAAGTGATTCATAAAACTCTTTTGCACATTTCTTATCCGTGTAGGTGGGAGTCTTTGGATATCCGAGGGCTACGATATGGATTGTATGCCAAAAGAAAGGTCCCCATACGCTGGGTGGAAATTGCATTCTATTTATGATTTATCCTTTCTTCCTTCCTTTTCACACATATGGGTCTAAAGACTGGAGCTGTTCTTTCCACTAATATATGAATCTAACCCGGACACAACATTGTACGAATTGTGGTTTAACAGGACATGTTTTTCGTAATTGTTTGTCACCCGTTACCAGCTATGGGTTAATTGCGGTTCGATATCAAGACGATACTCATATGACATCACTCTTCTCTCCCGCTGTATCCAATGGAAATGATTCGATACAATTTCTGATGATTCAAAGAAAAGATTCGCTGTCCTTTGTTGAGTTTATCAGGGGAAAATACAGTCTTCACGATGATGTCTATATTTGTAAACTGCTGCGTGGAATGACACAGAAAGAGCACCAGTTGATTCTTACCAAAACCTTTCCTGAGTTATGGTTTGAAGTATGGGGTGAATCATCTAGTGTACGTTCTCATCGAGCGGATTACGAGTCGTCTGAACGCCGATATACACAAATTGCGGATCGCATGCCCGCATTGATTCACGAAAATCCTTCCAAATGGACCGAACCCGAATGGGGATTTCCAAAAGGTCGCCGAAATCCATATGAAACCGACATCGGCTGTGCCATTCGAGAGTTTCAAGAAGAAACGGGTCTACATGCGAAGGACTTCACTATTTTACATAATACAAACTCTATTTCGGAAACGTTCTTTGGTTCCAATCAGGTTCACTATTGTCATAAATACTATATTGCGATCTGTCATAAATCAATCGAAGTAGAAATGAACATGAATAATTTTCATATGACTCGTGAAGTGGGCGACATTAAATGGTGTTCATTGGATGAAGCTACGTCTAAGATTCGTCCGGATAATGTTGAAAAACGAGAGATCTTATTAAAAGCAGGAAAGATCATGAAGAATTTTCATCCTGTTTCTACAAGTGAAATGACTCGACATTTGTAATGATATGCTTCTATTTCTCAAATGAAAGCGTTTAGAAAGAAAATGAAATATGATACTATAAATAGCATGTCGGGTAACTCGAATACGAGTTTATATAATGACCCGTTCGCAGCACCTTCCGAATCTCCCGAATCGGTTCCACCATCTGCGGCGGCACCTGTAACAGAAGTGGTGGAAGATCATACAAATAATAGTGAGAATGAGTCAAATATAGCAGCGGCTGTAGAAGAACAAGCAAATAACAGCGAGAATGTTTCAAATGTAGAGATAGCTGAAAAGGTACAAACAAATAACAGTGAGAATGAGTCAAATGTAGAAGAACCTCTTGCGGAAGCACTTGTAGCAGCAGTTGAAAAAAATAACAACAACTCATCTAACAACTCATCTAACAACTCGTCCAACAACTCATCCAACAACTCATCTAACAACTCGTCCAACAACTCATCTAACAACTCGTCTAACAACTCGTCTAACAACTCATCTAACAACTCGTCTAACAACTCGTCCAACAACTCATCTAATCATTCAAGTGAAGCGACGATACCCATTGCGGACGTACCCATTGCGGACGTACCTATTGCGGACGTACCCATTACTTCTGTGTCACAACGTACCGGTCCTCGAATTGCTCCTAAGGTCTCTTCCGTGGTAGAATCACCTGTGATTTCCGTACCAAAACGCACAGGTCCACGAATTGCTCCAAAGGTCCTTCCTTCTGTAGTAGAAGCGCCTGTAAATCAAATCATTGATCCGGTAGTGAAAGCACCTGTAAAAAGAAAAGGCCCTCGTATCTTTCGACCCTCTCTTTCTGTCAGTAATCCCTATTCTAACTTACCTGACGCTGAACTGTTAGAAGCATGGGAGTCCAATACTGACTTTGCACAACGTGATCAATTATTGAAAGTTCTTCAACAAAAAAATCTATTTCCCTCCATGGAATCATGGGAGCATCAAACAGGTGCCTATCCAGATATCGTTGATCCACAGTTTTTACAAAAGCTTCTCAGTAAACGTGAGTTCGCTGAATCCTTACAATATACATGGGAGCCAACCACCGATCCATGTGATGATCAATCTACCTTTGAAGTCACTCCTGTTCAACGATTCGTTGCCAACTTTATGTCCCCTAAAACGCCCTATATGTCGGCTCTTCTCTTTCATGGCGTCGGTGTCGGCAAAACGTGCGCAGGTGTTCAAATTGTAGAAGGATGGCTCGAATTCTTTCCTCGCACAGAGGTGTATCTCGTTGCTCCTCCTACCATTCAACAGGGATTCTATCGAACCATCTTTGATATCAACAAAGTGGTCATTGGAGAAGGAAACGAACCCAATTCTGCCTCGCAATGTACAGGTACCATTTATATGAAACTTACCAATACATTATATGAACGCGACAAAACCAAGATTGATAAAATAGTATCTAAAGCCATCAAGCGTCGTTACAAGATTTTTGGATACATCTCTTTTGCCAATTATATTCGTGATCTGTTAAAGCGTATTCCTGTACATGCCTCTGATGAAGAAAAAGAACAATTCAAAAAGCAAATCATTCGCCAACATTTTAGTGGAAAACTTCTGATTGTCGACGAAGCCCATAATCTTCGAGATGTTTCCAAAGTGGCAGAAGAAAAGGATGAAATCAAAGACGATGAAGGTGATACCGCAGGCGGAAAGATACTTACCCCCTATTTGATGGATGTTCTCCGTTATTCTGAAGGAATGAAGTTTTGCGCACTTACCGCCACCCCTATGTATAACTCCTATCTGGAAATCATCTTCATTCTTAATTTGCTATTACGAAATGATAAGAAAGCTGAAATCTTATCGACGGATGTATTTGATGCTGTTGGCAATATTACCGAGCGTGGAAAACAAATCTTATCCTATACTGCCCAACGTTATGTCAGTTTCATGCGTGGTGAAAATCCCATTTCCTTCCCCGTTCGGTTGTTCCCTCAATCGATTCCTGCGTTTGGTGCCTACCCTGCTATGAATCCACGTGGTGTAGCACTAGAAGAAGATGAGAGAAGTTACTTTCAACGCCTCCCTCTAGTTCCCATTATGCTTCAAGGCGATACGCTTCGTGCCTCTCTTCAATTTACCAATTCCATGACACAAGGTGGAACCGGTCTGAATACGGTTATGCTAGAAAAACTGGTTCATGCCGGCAATATTGTTGTTCCTGCGACGGTTGCTACGCAAGGGGATAGTTATGAAGCCTATACCATGCGCACGGACAAGGATTCCATTAGTTCTGTATTTGATCATGAGTCATCAGGCGGGCATACACGATATCGCGCAAAAGCATCGGTTGGTGCCAAATGGCTTGTTTCTGGAGCCCTAGCACAGTATAGTCCAAAGTTCCAATTCTTTTTAGAACGTGTCCAGCGTGCTGAAGGATGCGTCTTTGCCTATACTCGTTTTGTCGGCGGAGGTGCTCTTCCCATGGCTCTTGTTCTTGAAGCAAATGGATATCTTCCCTATCACGGAAAAGCTCTTCTTGCGGATGGAATTCAGGCCCCTGGTGGAAAACAGTGCGCATTATGTCCCCGAAAAGAGAGAGAACATGCTGATGCGGGTCATGCGTTTAGCCCTGCCTATTATGGTATTCTGACAGGTAAAATCGAAATCTCACCGAATAACGAACAGACTATTCTCATGCAGCGCAGTATCGAAAACAAGGATGGACGAAAGATCAAAGTTCTGATCGGATCTCAGATCGCATCAGAAGGTGTTGATCTTCGATTTGTCCGTGAAACTCATATCATTGACTCTTGGTTCCACTTGAATAAAACCGAACAGATCATTGGCCGTGCGATCCGTTTCTTGTCACATTGTGCGCTTCCCAAGGAAAAGCGTAATAATACTATTTATCTCTATACCTCTGTCTTTCCCGATGATCCACGTGAAACGGCAGATCTATATAGTTATCGGATCGGTTTCAAAAAAGCAGTTCAGATCGGCAGAGTCACTCGGATCATGAAACATTCCGCTCTGGATTGTAATCTAAATCAAGATGCGATCGTGATCCGTGATCAAGAACCGATTGAACAGATCGATTCGCAACGTGTACGTCGAGAGGAAGTCAATATCAATGATATGCCTTTTACTGCCGTCTGTGATTGGATCGAAACATGTGATTATACTTGTACACCCAAGATTGATGTCTCGGCGTTTACAATGGATGACTCTACGTATGATGAATTCTCTGCTCGGTGGCGCATTCATCAAATCAAACAGATGATCCGTGAACGGTTTGAAGAACAATCGTTTTATCAGTCGGAAGATCTATGGAGTATATTTGCGGCAGAAAATATCCCACGTCTCATCGCTGCCGATGTATTACGTGAAATTGTCAATAACAAAACGTTTCAAATCCGTCATGAAGGTGCGGCTGGATATATCCGATATTGTAATGGATACTATTTGTTTCAACCAAATGTCTACATGGATCTCACCATTCCACTTGCCATTCGTACCGCGAGATTCCCTGTCAAACGTGATCAATACGCACCTATTATGTATGAGGTACCTGAATCCGATGAACAACAAGAAGAACGTGAAACTCATTTAGAATCGGTAGAGCCCTTTTGGACTGCCGTGAGTGAATGGGTGGGTGAACTTGCAATGAGTTCAAAATATCGCAATCCTCCCTCTGAAATTGAACAACATGTCAAAGCGGCAATTGATAATCCTTCTGAAACCTATTTACAAATCCTAGAGATGATTCAATTATTTCATGGGTCATTTCATACGACATCTCCTAGAAATCAAGAATCATTTCGAAAAGCGCTTCTCTTTTACTTCTGGGATGAATGGCTTACAATTGAAGAACAGACCTATCTGGTACGTTCTACTGGACTCAACCTACATGAGCTTATTCGTGAAAACCAATATCTATTTGGACAAATCACCGTCAATCGTTATCTTCATCCTAAAACCGGCGGCATTTATTTTACCTGTGAAGACGGTGTCGAATGTGCGAAATCCATTGTGGACCAGATTCAGCGCTCTACTACCGACTCTCTTCGACAGACCCAGGTAAATAAGAAAACATCGGGCTCTTTGTATGGGTATAATGTTCCAAAAGATGGACATATCGTATTCAAAACCAATAAATCACCTGAAGTGAATGGAAAGATTGGTCGTGGAAGTGAATGTATGATTGTCAGTAATGTGAAAGAGCATCTTACAAATCTAATGTTTATTGGCGAAACATTACAGGCGCATGTAAAGACTGACTTTCATCTTAATCGTGAGACGCTTGTTACCGAGCGTAGCATTAAAGGTTCGATTCGTATTTGTACATTGATGAATGTGTTATTACGGTTTATGGATGCGGAACGAATCAATGGAAAGAGATGGTTTTTTCGCTCCGTAGAGGCATTTTATACGGGTCATAAAGGTTCAACAAAAGAGTAAAACGAATAAAATTGAGTGACGGTGCTTAAGAAAAGGATCCTAGCCAACAGAAGAATGGAAACCACTGCTTTCTTTGAAAAGAAGATCAGCCTTACTCCGAGCGACTTTAATGAAGTGAAATCAACCCCCATTGAGGATATTCTTCTTCGTAAAGCCCGTGAAAGCGTGGAGAATAAATGCTCTGAACAAGGGTTTGTCCTTCCCGGTTCTCTTAGCTTGCTTTCTCGTTCCATGGGCTATTTCGAATCGGCTCGTTTTACAGGTGATGCCATTTACTATGTAAAACTGGAAGGGAAGGTTGTGTATCCAGTAGAAGGTGTTCAAGTTCTTGGAAAAGTCATTCGTAAAAACAAGATGGGTCTTTACATCAATTACAATGACGCGATTCGTATCCAAGTTCCTCGTGATCTTCATTTGAATGAGCCTGAATTCGAAGAAGTACAAATTGGTGACAGTGTCTATGTAGAGTTAAAACGTTCCAAGTTTGCCATTTACGATGCTTATATCCTAGCAAGTGGATTGTTTATCCGAAAAGATGGCTCTACGCCACGGGTAGTAGAGTCTGACGTAGATGATTCCGATATTGAATCCGAGCTAGAGGAGTCCGTTGATATTGTGCCAAGTGATATAGAGCCATCCAATAACGAATCAGAACAAGACTTTGATATGACGGATGAGGTTCTCGCGGCACAGGCCGCCGATCAAGCAGCACAAGCCGTACCGGCACAAGAGGAAGAATCCGATGAATAATGCGCTTAGCTTGAAAGGTGGAACATCTGTACGGAATTAGAAATGTCCTACGATGAACGTAAAAAAATATTTGATACCATCCCTGCTCTTGTCCAACCTGAACAAGAAGAAATCTTTCGTATCATTCGTAAACTAAAAGTGACTTACAGTGAAAATTCAAATGGTATCTTTTTTGATCTATCTTCCCTTTCCGATGACGCCTTCCAGCAAATCAAAGAGTATATTCAGTTTTGCTTAACAACTCGTAATGAACATGAGAATCGTTTAAAAGAACTGGAAAGCATCCGTATTCAGAATGAGAACTATCAAGAATCGTAAAATTGAACCTAAAGTGAATTCATGATAAGATACCAGATGACAACACCTGCCAAGAAATATCAAAACGTAAGCTACAAAGAACTGATTCAGTTCGCTGAACATAATCCCAATCGACACCGAGTGTTGGAGTCGATTGAGGTTCCTACTACCCTTTCCGATTCCTCCCTTGATAGTCTTTATCTCAAGGGATATACATCACTCCACTTGAATCCAGCTGGCATTTTGAGTGTGATCTCTTGTATTTCCGATCCCGCGCTCTATTCTCTTTCTCCTGAACACACACGAATTGAACAACTCATTGAACTCAGTACGTCTCTTCAACAACAGACGGATGGGCTTAAGAATACCTCATTGATGCGTAAACGCAAGAAGCTTCATGATTTGATTGCCGCATCCTATAATGGAAGCAAAATTGAGGAAAAAGATTACCTTGATTTGTACCACGGGCTTTCAATTATGTGTCAGATCCAGTTTGTCCTCCTGAAAGAAATGGTCCAGGATCAAATCGAAGATGGCACGCAATACAATAGCTCTTTGAAGGGTGAAATCCTATTCTCCTCCGATCCAACCACATGGAAACGCGAACATCCCGTGTGGATTGCGGATTATCGCGGTCGATGGGTTGCCCTCCCAACCGAAATGAACGCCCGACCTCTTACCACGTTTCTGTCTGAATGGTTGACAACCATCGAACAACATGGATGGGTTGTTCAATGGCCTGAAGTAGATGCTACAAAAGTAGAACTAGTAGAGCGCCTATCTGTTCTTCCCAATTGGAAAGAAACGGACCGCAAACTCACCAAAGACATTCTTGCCGTTCGCCTCGGAAAAATATCCGCACTTCGCCTCTTCTCATCCTGGTGAACTTAAACATAATTATGATATTTACTATTAATATGAGTACAATGTCGATTGGAACCCCTGTCGGCATCCATTTGCTCGTGAATGTATACAATATCCCCAATATAGGAAAACTAGAATACCTAACACAAGGACTGACTCTTTTAAATGAAATCGTTCACACACTTAATCTTCACGTGGTAGCACAAGCGGGTCATCAATTTTCACCCGTTGGATATACCTATGCGTTTGTTCTTTCTGAAAGTCACTTTACCATTCATACCTATCCTGAACATCAATCATGTTTCATTGATATTTTTTGCTGTAACCCCGACTTTCCTCCTGCCTATGCCGTTCGCCTCATTCAACGCCTTTTTGAAACAGAAACCGTGCGCTATCAAGTCATTCAACGTTAAATCATATGTTATAATATGATAAAGTATAAAATTGACACATTTTATACTCCGTCATAAGGCATCTAAGGTACTTTTGTCCCTACTAGTTAGAATGGACTTGACTTCCGATCAACATAGACGTATTACTGCGTTTATCCAAGATTGGTCCAGGGACAAAACCATGGAGCTGGAAACCACATTCGGCGAGCGAGGTGTGGTCGATTCCAATACCTTTCTCCAGGTTGCGCAACGTCTTCGCGCAAAAGGATTTGAAATGATACCACAAGATGACCGATTGAGTATTCTCACTCCGAATCAACTTCGTGTTTCCATTCAGGGCCTAGGTGTCATCCAACTCTATTGTAAAGACGATTCACTACAAAACAAAATCTACACGGTAATGGCGAAGAGTCGTACCTCTCCCGATAGCAACATTGATATCCGTGACTACCATGTTCGTTTTAAGATGCGACGTGAATCCGATTTGAGCCATGACGACCCGCTGGTCGCCCCCATGATTGCCAATTGGAGTAATCAAAAGAAGGCCTTCCGACTCATTCGTCGCTGGAGTTTTCGTGGAAAAGGCATTCGTTTCGATCTCTCCATGGTTCGTCAATCACCCATCACCTCTACGGGAGAGTTTCAGTGGGCGACTCGCTTTCTCCAACAAAATATTCTAAATGAACCCCCACGTTATGAAGTAGAAGTTGAGTTGTTACACGATGAAGTTGACACCGAAACTCCTGAGCTTGCCTACGCATCCTTGATTCGCGGTGTAGGTGAAGTCCTCCGCGCCATCCAGAAAAATTCATTGCTGATTCGTGCTTCTGTCGCTGAGAAAGTACGCGCAGAATATAGTCATATTGTTAGCACTACACGCTTTCGTGGTGTAGGCCCGGTTACGCTTGAAATTAAAAATATGAAAAAAGAAATAGACAATGATGTACCTAATGTTAGGTCTGGCTACAATGTTACTGATAAAGCGGACGGGCTTCGTGCCCTCGGCTACGTCGATCAAACGGGTGAACTCTTCCTCCTTGATCAAAGCATGAATGTCTACCGAACGGGTCTTCGTAATCCAGCATGTGCCAAGAGTCTGGTAGATGGTGAATGGGTGACTGTAACAAACGATGGAAAACCCATCAATCACTATCTTCTCTTTGATATCTATCATTCCAAGGATGGTCATAACTCATGGGACCTCCCCTTTGCCACCTTTAAAGAGAGTCTGTTAGAGACTGATGTTCCCAGTCGTTATAACCATCTCAAGAAATGGTATCAGGATTGGACCCAGGGAATGGAAACAACGAGTAAAGGAATTACGCCTGGAAATCGCCTGATGGTGGCATTGAAACGATTTGAGTTCGCCCTTCCCAATTCTGACCTCATCTTTCGACGCAGTTGCTCCTCCATTTTGGATGCCTCCCGCATCTATCATACCGACGGTCTAATTCTTACCAGTAATTCTCAGCCTCTTCCTGGAAAAGCAGGAGGACGATTCAATCATCAGTTTAAATG
>Ga0114964_10002782_pt1 | contig 12082 bp, 10 predicted proteins | sample C_131016_MF_Meta_FD_92638 | JGI IMG/M metagenome (GOLD analysis project Ga0114964, IMG submission 92638) | Freshwater microbial communities from Lake Croche, Canada to study carbon cycling - C_131016_MF_MetaG | ecosystem: Environmental > Aquatic > Freshwater > Lake | place: Lake Croche, Canada... | reverse complement strand
CGCTGTTAGCGCTGGCGTATTGGCTTTCTTTGGCATCGCCATGAAGTCACGAAGCAAGAAGACTGACGATTAATTCTCTGGATGATTAATCGTCATGCCAGCCATGTGATGACGACGACACAAAACCTCGTAACCAATAACTTCTGCTGCGTTCTCGCCAGTATCGCCAGGTAGCACTTGAAGGCCTTCAGTAATCATTCGTCCATTGACTGTTCGCGCATTGTGAGTTGCTTTACGTCCGCACCAACAAAGTGCTTCCACTTGCAGAATCTGAATACGATCTGCTAATTCAAAAAGCCTGGCCGAACCGGGGAATAAGTCGGTTCGAAAGTCGCTTGCGATTCCGAACGCAAAAACATCAATGTCCAAATCATCCACAACATGGGCAAGCTGGTCTATGTGTTCGCGGGTGTAAAACTGTGTTTCGTCACAAACTAGATAATCCAAACCTTCATCTGTTTGCAGTTGTTCCAAACATAGGTCAAAGAAGTTTGTTTCATTAGTGACTTCAGTTGCTTGAACTTCTAGACCTAAGCGACTCGAAAGAATTCCGCTTCCAGCACGGTCGTTGCGAGTGAATACCAAGCCGCTACGTCCAGCCGATTTATGGGTGTGATTCACCTGAGCTGCAAGTGTTGATTTACCGCAGTCCATCGTGCCGGTAAAAAATACGAGCTCGGACATGTGCTACCCCTCTTAACTTATTGAATTTAGTGTAGAACTCCGGGGCACAAATTACTCACAAGCGATGCCATCGCCATCGCCATCGCGGTACCAAGAATATTCAGAATCGCGAACACGATAGTAAGGTCCGTAACCCGCGGCCTTTGCTTGCTTGCATGAGCTATAGCGCGGGTCAGTTTTGGAATTTGAACCACTGCCGGTAGTTCCTGAAGTGTCGCCGTTAGTTGAACCTGAGCCACTGGTGTCAGTGCTTGAACTGAGGTGGCGCACAGCTAGAGCAGGTTTTATGGTGTGGGTGCGAGCGCCACATGAGGTAACTTTTGTTTGCAAGTCGCGTTTCTCATTCGAGTCGATTGTTAGACCCCATCGGTATTTAATTGCAATCCAATCACCAACATACTGACACCAATAGCTTCGACTAGGTGGCATCCATAAGTATGGATCCTTGTCGCCCTTAGCGCGGTTTGATGTTGCTGAAACTGCAATCAACGAACGCGAGTAGCCAAGATCGTTTGCGTAACGTTCTCGAGTATCTGCATCCCAGCGGTAGGCGCCAGACTGCCACGCCTCCGATAGTGGAACCATGTGATCAATGTCGAGTGAACGAGCACTAGTGAACGTGGTGTTGTCGTAAACAGACTTCCAACTTCCACCAGAAATCGTGCAATTTGAGTTTGCAGATGGATGTTTTGTGGCTTCGGCCAGTAAGACCTCTTCGCGAGTGTTGCATCCGTCGTGGTTTGCATCCACCCACAGTTTGAAGAGATCGCGGTTGTATCCAGTTGCATGTTCGCCAGATACTTTTAATTTGCTTAATAGAAAAGCGGCGCTCGTAGTAGAAGTTGCATTGGATGTTTGAATCATTCCAAAACTTAAAACTGCAAAGGCAATCGTTACGCAGGTGGCTATTCGAACTCGCATTAAACACTCATCACTTTCAAACACTCATCAGTTAAGAACAGGCTACCTACTGGCTACGTCAGAAACGGGGTAAACAGTGACAGGTTTTGTCGTACTAATCTGCCAACATAGGGGCATGACAATTTCTTCCGCGTTTATTTATGTGTTTTTAGCCCTTTTTGTTGGGGTGGGACTCGGTTTCGTAATTGGTCGTGGCCGAAAGGCAACTGGCACAGTTGATACTGGCCAGTTGAGCGCTATTCAAACCGAACTCACAATTGCCCAAGCGCAAGTTCAACAGTTCTCGGTTCAGCTAGAGCAGGAACGCGGTAAAACTGAGGCAACCATTGCTTTGCAGACAGAGCTTTCTGCATTGAAAGCTGGGGTGCTCGCAATCACAAATTCAGCTACTGAGGCTGATCGGCGTCGCTCTGAAGCCGAAGAAGGCTTGCGCACACAGATTCGAACCATGAATGAGAACAACAGCGCATTGGTTACCCAAACTTCTACGATTGCTCGAGTACTCAATAGTTCACAAGCTCGGGGTAAGTTCGGCGAAGCCCAGTTAGAGAAGTTACTTGAAAATGCCGGCTTAATCGAAGGTCAGCATTACACAGTGCAAAAGTCCACAACTGGTGAGGGAAATGGTCGACCAGATGTAACGATTGCGATGCCTGGTGCGAGTGTTCTTTATATTGATTCCAAATTTCCGTTTGAAAATTTTTATCAGGCTTATGCGATCGAAGATGAGACACAACGCGATATCTTGCTCAAGGAACACGCAAAGGCTCTCAAGGACCACATTAAGAAATTAGCCGAGCGTGGATATGCCCAGCAGGGATCTTCACCAGATTTCGTTATCCTTTTTGCGCCAATTGAATCAATTTTGGCTGATGCACTTCGTATTGATGACACACTGCTTGATTACGCATTCAGTCAACGAGTGACAGTTGCTACCCCGACCAACATGATGGCGCTGCTTCGCACTGTTGGCTATTTATTCAGTCGCGAGAAGGTCTCGCAGAATGCTAATGAAATACATACTCTGGCTGAAAAGTTTTTGGATGACATCACCAAGCTTTATGACAAAATCAACAAGCTTGGACGCGCATTGAAATCGACCATCACTTCATACGATGATTTAATTGGTACTGCCCAGAACACGGCAATTCGCACAGCCAAAAAGATTCGCAGTTTGGATGTGCAAGGGCCAACGCCGGAAGATCCAGTTGAGATTACGCAGGTTGTTCGGGAGATTTCCAGTGACAGCGCACAATCGGTTCTGGATGAATTCGAGATCGTTGAAGACTAAGGGCCGGCAATGCTGGCAGAATTTTCGCCAGCTGGGCTAAACCCTAGAGTGCGCCGCCAGGGACTTGAACCCCGAACCCACTGATTAAGAGTCAGTTGCTCTGCCGATTGAGCTAGCGGCGCGCGAAATTAAGGTTATCAGCATTGTGCCTCGCTAGTGAAATGAGGGCAGGTGAATCATTTCCTTGGATTCGGTAGGCTAAGGCATATGCCTATCAACGCCGCTGGGACGGTGGTTGACGATGCCGCACTCCGTTCCGATATCCGCCTCCTCGGCGAACTTCTCGGGGAGACTATTACCCGACATAAAGGCCAAGAATTATTGGATTTAGTCGAGCGGGTACGCGCTGCATCCCGAGTCGACGCACATCAAGTTGCAGCCCAACTTTCTGATGTTGATTTGGCTACAGCTATCGACTTGGCCCGCGCATTCTCTACGTATTTTAACCTCGCAAACATTGCTGAACAGGTACACCGAGGACGGGCACTAGCCCAAGACCGCAAAGCCAGTGGGGGAGTATTAGCTCGCACCGCCGCCCATATAAAAGCAGCCGGTATTTCGGCAGATGAAGTTTCAGAAGCAGTATCCCGACTAAATGTTCGCCCAGTTTTCACTGCGCATCCGACGGAAGCCGCACGCCGAAGTGTTTTGAGCAAACTTCGTCGTATCGCAGACTTTTTGTATTCACCTGGCCACCCCCGGTTACGCGATCGTCTCGGAGAACTAGTCGACCTGCTGTATCAGACAGATGAGTTGCGCATTCAACGCCCTGAAGTTCTTGATGAAGCACGTAATGCCCTGTACTACTTGGACGAGATCGCCCGCGGTCCACTTGGACACGTTCTTGAAGATTTAGATAGCGCTCTTGAACAGCTCGGAGTCGCGCTTCCAGTCGGCGCAACACCTCTAACTATGGGTTCTTGGATTGGTGGCGACCGCGATGGCAACCCATTCGTAACTGCCGAAGTAACTCGCAGTGTTTTCATCATGCAGCGTTCACACGCGATCAGTAACTTGATTCCGTTGATGGATCGGGTAATTGAAGATCTATCAATCAGTCGCACGGTTGCTGGCGACGAGGCGCACATCGAAGAATTCCTAGCCAAGTCGGTGCAACCCCTTGCTGATTTAGATGAACGCTATGTCCGCATGAACGCTGAAGAACCATGGCGCCTTGCACTGATTGCAATCCGCCAAAAATTGTTTAACACACAAGAGGCTTCGCCGGCGGAAGTTGTTCCGGATGGTGCTTACGGTGAAACTGCTGAATTCTTAGCTGACCTGAATGCTGTTCGTGAATCCTTAGTGACTCTGGGCACTGGAGGCGTCGCGCTAAGAGTTCTCGATCGCGCGATGATTGTTGCTAGCGCGATCGGTTTACACTTAGCCGGACTTGACGTTCGTGAACATGCCGAGAAATATCAAGACACAGTTGCACAATTGGTTGGCTCACGTGCTAACTACCTAGAATTTGATGTGGCGCAGCGATTAGATTTTTTGCGTAACGAATTAGCACAAAATCGCATCCTTGGCCAGAGCAATCTTGAACTTACAGGAGATGCCCAGCCAACTTTTGCTGCCTACACAGAAATCCGTGAAGGCCAAAACCGATTTGGTCATGAAGTTTGCCAAACAGCAATTGTTTCCATGACGCGTGGAGCCGACGATTTGCTCGCTGCTGTAATTGTTGGTCGTGAAGCTGGTCTGGTTGATTTAGTTAATGAAGTAGCCCGCGTAGATTTCGTTCCACTATTGGAAACTGTTGATGAACTACTTGCGGCAGATCGAATTTTGGAAGATCTGCTAAGTACCGCGCCATACCGCGAATTTGTTCGACTACGTGGCAATGTTCAAGAAGTGATGTTGGGTTACTCCGACTCAAATAAAGATGCTGGTATTTTGACTTCGCAGTGGCAGATTCACCTAGCCCAGCGTCGTCTGCGCGATGTCGCAAACAAATACGGCGTGCGCTTACGTCTATTCCATGGTCGTGGCGGAACTGTTGGCCGTGGTGGTGGCCCAACATTTGAGGCAATCATGGCTCAGCCATGGGGAGTTCTTGATGGCGAGATCAAGCTCACTGAACAAGGCGAAGTGATTTCGGATAAGTATCTACTGCCGCCATTGGCTCGCGAAAATCTTGCCCTAACTCTGGCCGCAACTCTTGAAGCCTCTGTACTTCACCAAAATTCCATCGTGCCAAAAGATAAATTGACGCAATGGGATGAAGTCATGAACCTAGCTTCTGGCTCGGCCATGAGCAAGTATCGTTCGCTGGTTCAAGATCCTGATTTGCCTGCCTACTTTGCATCTTCCACTCCAGTTGGTGAATTGGCCGATGTGCACATGGGTTCGCGCCCGGCACGACGCCCAGATACTTCGTCAGGAATTTCTGGTCTTCGCGCTATTCCTTGGGTGTTTGGCTGGACTCAGTCCAGGCAGATTGTGCCTGGCTGGTTCGGCGTTGGCAGTGGGCTGAAAGCAGCTCGCGAAGCTGGTCATGGCGATGCACTGGCAGCCATGTTGAAAGAGTGGAATTTCTTCTCAAACTTCATCTCGAATGTTGAAATGACTTTGGCAAAGACTGACATGGACGTTGCCGCAAGTTATGTTAAAGAACTTGTGCCAACTGAACTGCAGCATCTGTTCGATGTAGTTAAGGCTGAATTTGAGTTGACCCAACAAGAGGTTTTGAATCTTACTGGCGAAGCAACTGCGCTTGAAAATAGTGAGTCGCTTGCCCGGACCCTTCTGATTCGCGACAAGTACTTGTTGCCACTGCACTACCTGCAGGTAAGTTTCTTACAGCGCGTGCGTGAAGTTCGTGCTTCTGGTCAAGAACCTGATGCTGCTCTTCGTCGCGCGCTCAGTGTTACCGTTAACGGAATTGCTACCGGTCTTCGAAATACCGGTTGAGTTAATTTAGTTGTTTTTCAGCGGTATCGACAACGTTTGCTAACAACATGGCTCGAGTCATTGGTCCAGTGCCGCCAGGCATTGGCGCTAAGTAGCCAGCAATCACAGCTGCATCTGGATGAATGTCGCCCAGTAGTCCCGCATCTGTGCGAGTAATTCCAACATCTAATAGCGCTGCGCCAGGCTTTATCATGTCTGCAGTAATGAAGTGTGGCACCCCGGCAGCAGCAACCACGATGTCAGCACGTTTCAAATGTGAGACTAAATCTTTGGTGCCGGTGTGGCACAGAGTTACAGTCGCATTCTCGGACCGACGAGTTAACAACAGACCAAGTGGACGACCAACAGTTACTCCCCGGCCAACAACAACAACTTCAGCGCCATCAATCGCAACATCGTAAGCGCGCAATAATTCAACAATGCCTCGTGGGGTGCAAGGAAGCGGCGCCGGTTCGCCCAGCACAAGTCGACCTAAGTTCATGGGATGCAAGCCATCTGCATCTTTGTTCGGATCCATTAGTTCAAGGGCAGCGTTGGCATCCAATCCGCGAGGAAGTGGCAACTGAACTATGTAGCCGGTGCAAGCCGGATCGGCATTCAACCTATCGATTGCATCAAGCACATCAGCCTGGCTAGCATTCGCTGGTAAGTCAACGCGGATAGAAGTGATGCCGACTTCTGCACAATCTTTATGTTTGCCGCCAACATAGGCATGTGAACCTGGATCATCGCCGACCAAAATAGTGCCAAGACCGGGAAAAACACCCTTAGTTTTCAGGACTTCAACCCGAAGTCGCAGTTGTTCTTTGACCGCAGCAGCGGTTGCCTTGCCATCAAGAATCACAGCACTCATCGGGGGTCCTTTTGGTTATTCAACATGTCCAACAATGCCACATAGCCGCGGATCCAGTCACACCCGGTTAAGCGACAACGAGGTGTTGTGCACAAGATGGCTCTCGTTCGCGCTTTAGGTGGGTTATTACTAAACTATGAGCAGAAACATAAGTTTCAAACCAAGTTCAAACCCCACTGACTAATGACTTTTCGGAGTGAATTGTGACCGACATTTTGAAAGAAATGTATGAAGGTACGATGGCGGGCAATGCACCGAGAGTGCTGGAACTTACAAATCTTGGCCTTGCTGAAGGCATGACACCCGAAACTCTATTGTTCGAAGCGCTAATTCCAGCATTGGAAGAAGTTGGCGCTCGATTTGAACGCGGTGACTATTTCGTGCCTGAGATGCTGATAGCCGGGCGGGCCATGAACGGCGCTTTAGATGTGCTCCGACCACTTCTTGCTGACACCGGGGCGGAACCTATCGGCACCTTTGTGATGGGAACAGTTAAGGGTGATGTGCATGACATTGGTAAAAACTTGGTGAACATCATGCTCGAAGGCGCAGGCTTTACCGTTATTGATCTTGGTGTTCAAGTTAGCCCCGAGAAATTTGTTGCAGCAGTTCAGGAGCACAAGCCGGACATTGTTGGTATGTCCGCATTCTTAACAACAACGATGCCTATGTTTAAAGTCAACATGGAAGAACTCACTAAGGCCGGATTACGCGATGACGTTATCGTGCTGGTGGGTGGCGCTCCAGTGACGCAAGAGTACGCTGATGTTGTGGGCGCTGACGGATACGCAGCCGATGCATCAACTGCAGTGCGCATGGCTAAATCTTTAATCGCCGCTAAACGCGGTAAATAAAGTCGCTCCGAGGGGAACTCAAATGCATACCGTACTCAGTTCAGCTAGCAAAGAAATCACTATGGGCAACGACTTGCCATTTGTAATCATTGGCGAGCGCATCAATCCAACTGGACGCAAAGTTTTCCAAGAGAAATTGCGTGCAGGAGACCTTTCGACACTTGAAATTGATGTTGCAGACCAGGTTGCCGGCGGCGCAGACATGCTTGATGTGAACATGGGCGTTCCGTTAACTGACGAGCCAGCACTTCTAGCCTCGGCCATACAGTTGGTGCAGTCACTTACAGATCTGCCGATCTGTATCGACTCATCTATCGTCGAGGCGTTAGAAGCAGGTCTTGCTGTTTATCAGGGCAAAGCGCTTATTAACTCAATGACTGGCGAAGACGATCGCATGGAAGCCATACTTCCGCTTGTAAAGAAGTACGACGCAGCCATCATTGCTTTGCCTAATGATGAGACTGGCATTCCAATGACTGCCCCAGAGCGCATGCTCATTGTCGACAAGATTGTGGTTGCGGTTGAAAAAGCCGGCATCTCGCTAGAGAACTTGCTGATAGATCCGTTGGCAATGACAGTGGGAGCAGATCCAGAGGCAGTGAAAAATACCTTAGAAACCATTTTTCAAATCAAGGAAAAATACGACCTAAACATGTCTATTGGTGGCTCAAATGTTTCATTCGGCTTACCGTCTCGTCACGCGCTCAACGCAGCCTTCATCCCAATGGCAATTGCTGCCGGCTTAACCTCGGCAATCATGGATGCTCGCACCCCAGCGGTAGTTGAATCAGTGCGTGCCAGCGATTTACTAATTGGAAATGACGCCTGGGGCGGTAACTGGATTACCCGTTTCCGCGCGCAACAGAATGGCTAATTAGTTCTAGTAGTCTTGGGCTACTTGCCATAGTAAAGGTACCCTCGTGAGTGATTCAACAGATTCAGGTTCTGCAGTTGATGCAGCCGGTGTTGGTCGCGTGCAACTTAAATTTGTGCCAAGCGGGCAAGAAGTTCGAGTTCCACCTGGCGTTTCAGTATTTGATGCCGCGTCCTGGAACGGATTAGCCATTGATTCCACCTGTGGTGGTCATGGCACTTGTAAAAAATGTAAAATCCAAATTCTTGAAGGTGAAGTGCCGATTTCCAACTTGGATATTCGAGCTTTTTCTTCAGAGCAACTCGCTGATGGTTGGCGTCTGGCCTGTGTGGCACGAGCAAATTCAAACTTGAAGGTAGACATTCCGCCACTTTCAACTCGGCCAAAGGCAGCAACAGTTGGCGTGGGTCGCCAAGTTATTTTGCGCCCTGCAGTCCAAAAACGTTACGTGGAACTTGCTGAACCAAGTTTGCACGATCAGGCAATGGATCTAGAGCGTCTACAACTAGCTATTGACGATATCGCCTTCACAGTAGATCTAGATGTCTTGAAAACTTTGCCAACGATTTTGCGCGCATCACGATGGAAAGTTACTGCAGTGATCAATGACGATGTACTGATTGCCGTAGAACCAGGCGACACCACAGCTTTAAATTACGCAGTTGCATTTGATTTAGGAACCACAACAGTCGTGGCAACCCTACTTGACTTGGCAACTGGAACCCCTGTTTCTGTTAAGTCGATGCTCAATAAGCAGCAACCATTTGGCGCCGATGTTATTTCCCGAATTTCAGCGACCATGATGGATAAAAACGCTGCATCCTTAATGCAGAAAGCTGCATTGGATACTTTAAATGAATTGGTCAGTGAAGTTTGTGCTGAATCAGGTGTAGCGCTAGCCAACATTTATGATCTAGCTATTGCAGGCAATGCGACGATGATAGAACTGCTACTTGGCATTGATCCAGAGCCAGTTGGGGTTGCGCCATTCATCACGGTTACTCGTGATTGGCCAGTGTTGCGGGCTAGTGAAATTGGGCTCTCAATGCAGTCTGGCGCTCGTTGCTACATCTTCCCGCTTTTTGGTGCTTATGTTGGCGGCGATATTGTGGCGGGCGCTCTTGCAACAGGCATGGATCGCGACAAACGTGTTCGTTTGCTAATCGATGTGGGAACTAATTGTGAGATTGTGCTTTCGGATGGCGACAAGATTCTTGCCACTGCCGCGCCTGCTGGCCCCGCATTTGAGGCAGCCTCAATTTCTTGTGGCATGAGGGCAGCCGATGGGGCAATCGAAGTAATTCAAATAACCACCGAGGAAGTTACTTTAGGCGTCATTGGCGATGCGGTACCTGTTGGGCTTTGCGGCTCCGGGCTTGTAGACGCTGTTTACGCGCTGCATCAAGTCGGGCTGATTGATGATTCTGGTCGTTTCGCCACTAATGAAGTTGCCGAGCAGATTGCCCCAGCAATTGCAGCGCGCTTGATAACGAGAGCTAACGAAGAGCGCGCGTTTATTTTAGCTTGGGAAGATGACGAGCCATCTGTTTACCTTTCCCAGCGTGATGTGCGTGAGCTACAGTTTGCAAAAGCATCGATTGCCACTGGATGGCGTCTACTACTTGATGAGCTCGGCCTAACTGATGACGATGTTCAGCAAGTGTTGCTTGCTGGTTCATTTGGTTCGTATTTATCGCCTGCATCAGCGATCGGAATCGGTCTTGTGCCCAAACTTCCTGTTGCTCGAATTGTTAGTGCAGGCAATGTTGCTGGTGAAGGCGCCAAAATGGTTTTGCTTTCGCAAGCTGAACGCCACGGTGCCAATGCACTGCTTGCAGAAGTAGCTTATGTGGAACTTTCCGACCGAGCAGATTTCAACGATAAATTCATGGTGGAGTTGGCACTGCCATCATGACTACGACAGCCGTAATAGCTTGCGGTGCTCTAGTCGGTCATGTCCAAGAAATTGCGCTGCGCAACGATCTTGATCTGTACATTCAGGCGATCGACCCGTTATTGCACAATAGGCCAAGTGAGATTGCCCCAGCAGTCGAGAGGGAAATTGCACGACTGTCGGTAATTTACCCGAACCTTGCTGTTGCTTATGCTGACTGCGGCACTTATGGGGCTCTTGATGAACTTTGTGTGCGATACAACTTGAAGCGATTAGTTGGGCAACATTGTTACGACGTGTTCTTTGGGACAAAGAACCTGCAGAATGAGTTTGAGGCAGAGCCGGGTACTTATCTCCTGACGGACTACCTGGTGCGAACTTTCAAACAGAGTGTTGAAAGTGAATTAGGGCTGGATAAATATCCATTTCTACGCGATGACTACTTTCATGGTTATCGTCGATTGCTTTGGATAGCCCAGCACCCAACCGCGGAACTAAATATTGCTGCCGATCAAATTGCGAAGAAACTCAATTTAAACCTTGAAGTTATTCATGTGGGGGATATGTTGCTGGAGCAGCAACTGTTAACACTTGTTGCAAAATAAAAGTGCCCCTTCGAGTTCGAAAGGGCACTTGGGGTGAGTGACGGGACTTGAACCCGCGACGTCCTGGACCACAACCAGGTGCTCTACCAGCTGAGCTACACCCACCATGCCTGCTTCAGAGTTGTACCTCTAAGGCAGAAACCTAATTCTATGACAGCAAAGGGCTAACGGCTAAATCGTATTGTCGTTAAACATCAGTTGCGAATGGCCGGCCCATAATATGCTCAGAAATTGCGCGAGCAGCAATCGTGTCTAGCCCTGGTTGTGGTACCAAAATGGCTTGTTGGTAGTACTTGAGTTCGTTTATGGAATCGCGAGTATCGCCAAGCGCCCGATGGTTTCCAGTTTTAAGTGGGTTGGCATAGTAGGTGCGCGAATACCAGCGGCGGGCAAGCTCTTTGATACTTGAAACATCAATGATGCGGTAGTGCAGGTAAGAGTCAACTCGTGGCATATCGCGGCGCAGGAAAATTCGATCTACATAAACACTTGATCCGGCTAGGGGAGCCTTGAACGATTCGGGCACGTGCGAGGTGATGTAGTCAAAAAGCTGTTGTTCGGCCTCTTCTAGCGTGACGCCATGCTGAATGTCGTAAATCAGTCCTGATGCAGTGTGCATGTTGGTTACCACTAGATCCATGGTTTCAAGTTTTTCTTGAGGAACTTTGATTACGGCTTCGAAGCCTTCATCGAGTTCATTCAAATCACTATCGGTAACGATACAAGCAACTTCAACAAGTAAGTCATTGACAAAATCAAGACCTGTCATTTCGCAATCTATCCAGACAATGCGGTCGCTCTTTGAATCAATCACGTGCTTAGCCTAACTAGGGTGAAAATATTGAGATGCAGAAGGGCAACTCAATTAGTCTTGCGAAATCCGGGCTTCTAGATCCAGGACTCGCTTACGCAGTGCGGCTAACTCATTTTCTTGAACTAGACCTAATCTGCCAACGACTTTATCTACCTCTTCAGCCACCGATGCAGACCCTGATGTAGCGCTGTCGTGTCCTCGGGTGAAATTTGACGGCCTTGGCAGTGTATCTACCAAATCAAGAACTGCCGAGATTGCAGTAGCGCTCAAAGTGACAACGGCTGCAGGTACTGCTTCGATATCAACCATCAGTACTTCTACACCGACGCGTTGATCCCTAACGCGATCATTGATGGAGTCGAGGGTGTCGGCCGCT
>Ga0114964_10002781_pt1 | contig 12084 bp, 13 predicted proteins | sample C_131016_MF_Meta_FD_92638 | JGI IMG/M metagenome (GOLD analysis project Ga0114964, IMG submission 92638) | Freshwater microbial communities from Lake Croche, Canada to study carbon cycling - C_131016_MF_MetaG | ecosystem: Environmental > Aquatic > Freshwater > Lake | place: Lake Croche, Canada... | reverse complement strand
TTCTCTTTCCAGAAGATGCAAAGGAGGCGTCAACAGTCATGAGCGACGCTCCTCTCATTACACGATCATCAGAGATCAAATTGCGCTCGTTATTGGACGCTGGGAACCGTTTATGCAAATCTTTATACAATGTCGAGTGGACGTCGTCGTCGCGTTTTGCTGCAATACATGGTGAGCGTCTTATGCAAGTACAAACTGAAATGATGCGATGCGATCGCGACGCGTATCTTGGTAAAATGATTTTCAAGACTTTTGTGCCAAGCGCAATTGGTTCTCGCTCTGAAGACGACGTCATGATCGCACTTGGATTCATGGAGCCGCGGCCTGTTTTGAAAAAAGCAAAGCGAAAGGAGCAAGAAAACTTTCCTTCGCTCACCGATATCCAAGACGAGATTCATCAAGTTCTGCGCAATATTGTCGGCGTGTGCTTGAATGGCGACGAAGACACAATCGTGCAGCAATTGCGGCAAGGACTATCGGCTGTTTTCAAAGGACCCAAGGCACTGAAAAAACGAGTGGGAGCAGTGGGGACATTGGAAGTTGTATAAAACAAAATGTTTGTATTTGATCAAATTCACAAGCTCATGAGCTCATTGCAAGGCGGTCTTACCGAATCTGAAGCAATTGACGAGTTAAGACGTACAGGACGTATTCCGCTAGGATGGCGTGCAGCTTCAGACGGAGGACTAGAACGCATTGTGCCATTCTCTTCTTCTTCGGCTCCATCTACTTTGGTCTCGACTTTGGATGCAGAGCATGGGAATGGCCGTGGGATTTTGGGTTTCTTAAATGCAGAGGAGCTACGTGCCGTGGGATCATCAAATCGAGAGCTTTTAGGTGCGACAACTGCATTTCCTCTTGGTCTAAGCTCAATAGCGTATGAAGAACCTCCAACCGGATTAACAGATGCAGGCGAAAGCCGTATGGCTCTTTGGAGACGTGCTCATCCCAATGCAAAGAACATCAGAATCAGACGACGTTCCCGAGTGACTGACGCGTTGTTAATCGAGTTTCTATCTGTACGTGACGTACATGGACGTGTAAACAGAATTGACAGATTAGATTTGAGCGAAGCATACACGCTTACTGACGCCGTGGTTCCTTATTTTCGCGAAATTAAGGAACTAAATGTCACTGGAAACACGGCTTTAAGTCTTGTAGGAATAGATCCGAGTCGTCTAGAGGTTCTTCACGCCGTTGATACCATTGTCGCTACACCAACAATCCAGACGATGGCTCGTTTACGTGAACTAAGCTGTGGTCAAATCGGACAGGTCGGCGATCCCCAAATTATTAACAATCCCGATTTTTCAATGCTTCCTTTGGTAATAGCATCTTTACACCGTATCGGCGTGCCAAGATTACCTTTAACAATAGAAAATTTAGATTTAGATCACATTCGCGCTCCTGCACTAAATATGGGAGCGTATTTGGGCGCACTTCCTCGTCTAAAAATTCTTGGCTTAAAAGATGTGCAAGCCTCACATTTTAAGTTTCCTGCGTCTCTCGAAGTTTTACATCTTCTTTGGGGAATCGGTCGCTTACCAGAAGATGCATTTGAGAATTTACAGAGATTGGAAGAATTGGTGTTAAATGATATTACAGTTCCAGCACGTGCATTTCGCTTTATTCCGCAACTAAAAGAGCTGGGAATATTTTCTGGAATTGAGGAATCTGACGGACGTCTTTTTCAATCCTTGCCGAGACTCGAAGTGTTTAGCACTGACCGTGAAAGTTTGCAGAGTTTGGGGACACTTTACTTTTCATCCATTGTTCGCGTGGAAGCAAACGTGGACGACGACGACTGAAATGGACGAGATCGAAAACGCGCGCATTGCATGCGAGATCGCGGCAATGCGCATCAAGGAAATTGAATCCATGATTTCAGATCAGGTGGAATACAAGGACAGGCGCCAATTCGAGCGCTCACTGGAAACAGAACAATCCAATCTCAAGTATCGCAAAGAAATCCTCGTCCGAACTGCTTTGGAATACACGATTGACGAAACACGGTCCATGTTCTTCAAGAACGCGCAAGCTTTAGGACAAGACGCCAAACATATTTTGCAGTTTATGCCGAAAGTTAACGTCCAAGAATTTCCGACGATTCCAAATCTTCGCTCCCAAGTTAAATATTGGCAAGAAGCAAATGATAAACTGTGCATTTAAAACAAAATGGATTTAGTAAAGTGGAATGTAGTTGCAGCCGTCGTCCATGGCATCGCGGCAATTGTCACAGCGTCAATCAAGACCAAGAATTCTCAAGTCCAAATGTATCGGCATGCGTATGATGACACGCAAGCTCCTCTATCGAAAGTAGATATTCCAGCAAAACTAGAAAAATCGTCAAAGCAGAATTTAAAAATTGTAATTGTGCTCTTCTTTGCAATCACGTGCATTTTCCACATCATCTATGCCACAGATTTCTTTGGTAGAGGATATTATACGCAAGCATTAATGGGGACAGGCTGGAATCCTTTTCGCTGGGTTGAGTACTCCTTGTCTGCCTCTTTAATGATCTACTTAATATCTGCTATTAGCGGCACCAAAGACTCTGTCTCTGCTATAGCTGCCGCTTTAATTACGCCTTCGCTCATGATCAACGGCTTTACAACAGAAAAGGAATTGCAGCAAAACGCAATACACAATTGGTCTATAGGACGCGGCGAGAAACCTGATCATGACTCGGCCATCATTTGGAGTAACTTTGGTCCAGCTTGGGCTCTTTTCTTCGTGCAATGGTACATTATCTTGTCAAATTACGTGAAATTGGCAAAGGAAGCAGAAGACGCAGGTCGACCAATAGAAGGTGGCGTCAAGTTCACGGTAAAAACTCAGCTGATCTTCTTTTCTCTCTTTGGTGTGATACAGACATATCAAGTGTACAGGTGGTCAACATCGAAACTAGGACGTGTAGAGCCGACATTTATGATTTACGAAAAGTCGTATATTATTTTATCCGCTGTCACGAAATTGGCTCTGGCCGCATCAGTCTTCTCTGCATTCGTGTGATTCCAATGTCGATGATTTTGATTGACGATATAGGAAGCGGCTCATTCGGCGACGTCTACGCGTGTCGATTCGAAGATGCTCATAAACGCTTTTCTCATGAGCTCTTAACAGAGACGTGGGCGGTGAAAAGAATTGAAAAAGACAATGAGACTTTTAACAATCTTACTCGTGAACTTCATTCCTTTGACAAAAAAGAACTCGACAGAGGCCACGCTCGCTCCTTACGCATTCCGTACCGTCCTCTTGTTTTCTATACCGAAGATCACATTTGGCTCGTCATGGAAAAGTTCACAATATCTTGCGACAAGTGGTTTCAAACTCCGCTCACATCAAACGATATTCGAAGAACAACGCGCGCTTTATTGAAACCTCTTATTTATTTGCACGCAAAAGAGATCGGACACCGTGATATTAAACCGAAGAACATGTTCGTCAATTTAATGACGGGTAATATTGTCTTGGGTGATTTCGGATCGACATCTTTATTAGAAGGTCCGCAATACAAATTGAATCAAGTGTGCACAATCGACACGCGCGCTCCTGAATTTTTTCAAGAACCAATCAATGGACAAATTTCGTGTCCAACGACATTTCGCGCAGACATTTGGAGCGTCGGTATCACTCTTCTGTGTGCGTTAATGCGACGCGCTCATTCGCCTCTGGGAGACGTGCATCCTTACGAAGACGATCACGAGTCTATACGAAAAATGCTTCTTCAAAAATTCTCGACATCAAAAGACGAATCGTTTTCCTTATTTTTGAAAAACGTCTGCGGAGACATTGACTTAAATGTAGAGCTAGCTGTTCTTTTGATTCGGACACTTGTTCCGAATCCCTTGGGCCGCTCCTCTGCTTCAGAGCTTCTTATCGAAATACCGATTACGCCAAAAGTAAAGCGTCGGCGTTCTTCTCTGCAGTTACCTCCCGTGTCTTCTTTTGTAAGCGAAACCATCATTTTGAAAAACATGCATGTTTTGGACGGCACGCCGATACCTCTGGGCCGATATTCGATTCCGCTTGCTACTGACTCTCCAGAAACATTTCATTACGCAAATCTGGAAACAATAAGCGTCGAGCATCCAAAAATACGCGGAAAACTAAAAAACGTCTTTGAGCAGCTGTACTCTCGAAAAACAATTGCACGTATTGGATCAATTCTCAAGGATTCGGACGAAATCGCGACGCGAGTCTTCTATTTGCTTTGCGCAACCATCGCAAGTTCATTCTACGACTACAATCCAAATCGCTTCATCCATCTCGTCCTCACACCGCCTCCTAAACGTCTTAACGATGTCTTCTTCGATTTGCTTCTGGAAGCACATCATGACATTTCAGTTTAGATCTCCTCACCCTCCTCCTCCTCCTCCCCCTTCTCGATCTCCTTCTCCTCCGTCTTGGCCTTCTTGGTGCGAGGCTTGGGGTTGGAGGAGCGCTTCTTCTTTTCCACTGTCTGTACTCCTATTTTCTTCATCTCTGTCGCGAGATTGGCTGTAAGGCCGTTGATTTCTTGCACCTTCTCCTCGATAGACTTGACGATGTTTGCGATGGAGTCCATGGAAACAAATGAAGAAGATCGTCGGATACTTTCACGTGTGTCAATTGGATAGGTGGACTGATAGTTTTGACTCTATTTGGAGTGAACTTGAGAACAGTGGTTTGTATGAGGCCAGTGAAGAAATTCGCGTGTGCGTCGTGAATACAGAATTATTGGAAGACGAGCGATTCAAGAAACCCAAAATAAAACTTTTCTTTTTGGGGCATCCATCACAATACGAACGCCCGACTCTTTTGCACATGCGCGCAGCTTCCGAAAACGAAGACGCGGCATATTACTATTTGCACACCAAAGGTCTGCGTCATTATAACAATATTGGGTTTGAAAATGTCGGCACGTGGATTCAAATCCTTGTTCACGCGAATGTTACTAGATGGCGCGACGCTTTTGACGTAATTGAAAACGATAAGGCAGACACGTACGGGTGCCTTTTTAATTACTTGCATTATCACGGCAATTTTTGGTGGGCTTCATCGTCTCATATAAAGACATTGCCCAAATCAATTGGACCTGATTACGGTGCTCCAGAGTGGTGGGTCACAGACAAGCAATTCACACGCGTCGCCGATGAGCTAAAATATTACGGCAACGCGTACAATCATTTTCCTCAAAATTTTGATTCCGAAATCAAAGTACACAGAAAATATTTCATTCGCTCTCTCATTCTGTTTTTCTTCTTTCTAATGTCTGTTCTCTCGCGAAAGTATGTGGTCGCATACTTTTCAGGTATTGCTCTCGTATCTTCTCTTTTAACCTGAAAAAACTTTGTACGATGCCTCAGCGTCTTTTATCCATTGCTCGTCTCCATCTCCGTATTGCTCAATCGTTTTATTTTTAATTGCAGAAAACGCAGCAACAGGTCCCATTTTGGGACGACGTGCATTGAAATCATTTCCTAAGAAAACAGCAAGCAGACGCAATTCGTGCATTGTTATATTTAGAGACGTAAGAACATCTTCTAATGCAATCCACGTCTCGTTTGCACTTCCAAAATTCTGCACAATGGTCGAGCATCCAAAAACAATGGCGTCGGAGTCATTCGTGAATGCGACGTCTGTACATGACATCACGCGTGCAATGTGTTCCTCAGAGTCATGCTTTGCAACAATCACAGAAGATGACGGAAAGTCGCGTAGGATCTGCATTGAATAATTTGTAATATCGCGTATTGTGACTTTTTTAATCGGTAAAAAAGACGCGTAAATGTTTTCGGCCAAGGACAAGTCGTCTAGCGACAGAACTCGTTCCTCGGCTTTCTTTTCGCAACGTTTCGAATACGCTGCGTGATTTTGCGAACGACCTACAATGGTTCGCTTCTTTTCTGGGCGTCCTCGACCGTCAAATACCCAGTTGACGTCGTTGCAGCCTAAAGCCGCGATTTGATTCATTGTTTTCCGTAAAGATTGTTCAACAAGCAGAAAAGGATCGTGGCCTTCGCTCTCTGCTTTTTTGCATGATGCAACTATTATTAGGGGCGTATCTATCCATGCTTTCTTTATCGGAAATGGCGCGCCCAGTCTGAGAACTTGGGGGCATTTTGATCGTAGAATACTCATGAGATCTTTGACGCCCATTTTATTTGATTGATTTTATTACGGATTTATTCAAAACGGAAGATATCCTCCTAGACGCATCCAGTAAAGGACTATTAGACCGACAAGAGTCAACAGGATAGCAAGACCTATGTTATCTGGAGGAGGTGGTACATATGGCGGAGGCGGAGGAGGAGGAGGGGGCGGAGGAGGGGGAGGAGGTGGCCCGACACTAAATGGTGCTGATGTTCTTAGAACAGCACTACATGTATTAACGGCGTATAATCTGACACGACCTGTATCAATATAGTTCTGCGGCATCTGTGTAAAAGGAACCCAGGCTTGTATCGTGCCAAGAACAGGAGTTAAGAGCGGCGTGTTATTTTGTATTGCGTTATCCAGAGCGTAGCCGAATCTGAGTGACGTTCCGCCAGTTAGTCCAGACACATTAACACTATATGAGAAGCCAACTGAATTACTAAAAATATATTGTATTTGTCCAAAATTGCCCCTTGTGGGAACGCAGCCAACATTGAAGGCGGCGGATTCAACAAGACTTCCAGCACACAAATTATTTGCATAAACTCGTATATTTGGCATTAGGTTTTGCGGCATGCCGCTAAAAAGAACCCATTCTGTAATTAGTGAATTAGTGTTGGGAAAGAGTCGTTCAGGAGTATCTTGGTGATTTAATGAATAACCGAATTCGACATTTGGTCCTGTTACATTTCCCGTGTAAAGAGAATACGAGAAACCATCCGAGTTGCTGAAAATATATGTTATAGGGCTAAAAGTACCTGCGACGGGATCACAGTCGCTGTACTGATAAAAAGCAGAAGAGATACTTGCGACCGTGCACCAAGCAAATGCTGAGATCTTGAATTGGGAAAGATCTCCGTAGGCGTACGTTATCGAATTGTTTATGTTGTCGATAGGATACGTAACATCAATAAAGTCGTCATCAAACGTGTTCCGCTCGAAACCAAAGATGCAGGGATACGTTATACTTGCAGGAGAGACGTCGGCTCTAAACACGGATATATTTGATTGGGAGTAGACAAAATATGGCGCGTCTGGAGGCGCCTCAAACCAAACTGTCGCTGCGTCGCCGTAATTCGTGCTGTCGTCTGATACCGTGTCTATGATTTGGAATGAGTACGTAGTGAGCGACGTCAATCCGGAAATTGAACATGTTATGGATTGTGACACCGAGTCGTACGTGCATTCTTGTTGATATCTAGTTCTGCCACCTGTTCCGCCATTTGTTTTGAAATATGATGCTGTGAAAGGACCATTCGATATTCCCGTAAAAGAGTCTAAATCAATTTGAATGACGATCCGGGAACTATTTGAAAAGATAGCAACTGGGGCACTTGTTAAAAATTCTTTAGTCTCGACCTTGTTGGTCACCGACTCATAGTTGTCAGGTACATTGTCAGTAGCAAGAAGAGAATACATGCGACCTTCCAAAAGATTTGAAAAGGAGCAATAATAATTGATACCGTCAGTCGTCGCAGAGAAAGATCTGGGTCCATCAAGCATATTGGTAATTGAATACGCGCACGTGTACCCGTAAATTCCAGACGCGCCAATGATTTGAGTATCTATATTGCGCCTACCTACGCCAAGCAAAGACAACGATGTTGCATTTCCAGGAATAGGAAGTTGAGCGAAATTCGACACAGACGTTGTATCGAACGGGCCATTACCAATTGCTGAAAACGAGTATGCCGATAGAGACATAAGATTAGTAAAGGAGCAAAAGTAGTTAGTGCCATCTGTTTTTGCTGACAATGACCCGTAATTTGAATCCTCTGTATTTGAAAACAAACACGTGTAGCCTTCAGTTCCAGTTGCGTCGTTAATTTGATAGTCGACTTCTAGGCGCCTTAATTTCAGTAATGAAAGAGAAGATGCACCTGATACACCAATCAAACGAAATCCTTGAGAAGTTGAATTGAAACCTCCCGTATAGCTATCGTACACTGTAAAACTGTAATTATATCCTTGAGAAGGTAAATCTGTAAAAGAGCAGACCTTACGATCGAAGCTTTCGTCATCTTCTGGGACGGCAGACAGACTTCCACTAAATGAGTTATTAGAGAAGCTGTAGAACGTGGCTGAGCAAGCTACGAATGGATCGCTTACATCATTTGCAATCCAAAAAAGAGATGCTGTAGATAGATCAGTGCGAGAAAAGTTTGTTATGATTGGGTGTCCAAGCAATAGAGTTCGGTTATCTGAAATACTTGACCAATCGATGCCAGTGAAACTTTCGAAAACTGTTAGGCTATAGAATCCATCATCAAGAGTGGACCTCGACGGCAAATTAAATTGGCACGAATATGAATCAAAATTGTAATATACGGGAATAGCAGAGTACGAGAGACCAGAGTTTATATTGGTAGCGCTGCATGCTAACACTACATCAGGTCCAAGATCAGCCGTAAATGACACGTTGAATGAAGCCGTGTTAGGCAAAACCTCATTTAACATAAAGTTTAACGGCGTCGAAAGCATTAAAAAACTTTCGGTCGAAAGTGACGTCCAATCTGTTAAGCTCTGATAAACCGTCAAGCTGTAAAAACCTGGGTCCAAAGGATTTCTTGGCGGCAAATCAAAATGACACGTATACGAGTTGTCTACAACTTGATTCGCTAAAGCAGAGTATGAATCTAAAGTGACGTTATTTGAGGCGCTGCATGCTACGACAATGCCTGGGTCCACATCAACCGTGAATGACAAATTAAAGGAAGTCGTGCCCCGGAAAACGTAGTCAATGTTAAAGTCCATCTTTTATTCTATGTTGATATGATTAAAATTTTTTTTTGGGGTAAAGAAAATGGCGCTTAGCTTTGATTTAGAATTTGATGATGATACCTTGTTGTGTGCCGCCACATTTTGGACAAATGGTTTTATAGAGGTGCCGCAGCTTTTTGTGACACAAGAGGGCGCTAAATTTACGAACCTTTCGTCGGCGCAGACTGAATCTCTTATCGAAACCTTGTGGGCTGCACATTGTTTTGGAACAGTCATTTTGACGTGGGGCGGGACCGGAAGCGATTGGAAAAAATTATCGAAAGCGGCTCCTCAGCATGCAGACAAGATCAGAGAAATGGCGCTCTCGTCTGTTGACATTCCTTTAATAGCAGGAGCATCTACTGGAATGATGATGGGATTAAATGCGACAGCAATCGGGATGGGCCTAGGTCCGCAGCCTTCTTGTGATAGTATCGATGTTCCCCATTTTTGGAAAGGCGACGCGCAAAAGCAATTTATGGTTATTGATCATGTGCGCTGGGACGCATGGGCGTGTGCTCAAATATGGGATCGTCTCATGTACCAAATTCAAGAAAAACGTCCCCAACTATCTTGGATGACGCAGAAATCAGGAGTGCGCAGCATACGCCTCATTCGCGAAAAAGTGGACGACGAGTGGGTCCTTCCTCGCGTCTATCATATCTTAAAATGGGAAAAACCCGTGACGTCTTTTATCGTACCGGATCATTTGGACACGTCAAAAATGTTCGAGTGGCTACAGCAAACGTAATTTCTGCTGCGTGATCAATTCTTGAATCTGTTCCATTTGTTTCACCGCAACCTTGTGCTTTAAACGATAGTTGAACTGCATAATCTCAAAAACACAGCCAAAAAGTAGGATAATAATAAGAGGTGCTCGTAAAAGAGGAGACGCTGATGTTTTAGATGATACCTGTAATGCGATTCCTAAAAGAATCAGCTGCGCCGCACGCTCATACTTGAATTCATCGTTTCCCAAAAGAAGAAGAAGTGTGAAAACAGCAGCTATTTCTGACCAAAGCATTGTTTTCTTTTTCAAATCCAGACATATTTTTCGTATGAAACAAAATGTGGTCCAACTACTCACTAAATGTAACCCTTGCCCTTTTATTTATCGCGCTAATTTTAGTAGCCTATTTTTCGCAGAGCACTATTGATGATCCCGTTTTGTCGTACCAGCTTTTGCCAGTACATCATGTCATGCTGACACCTGAAGAAGACCTTGACGAGGCACCGTTTATGGCAGCAGCAGCGCGTTTACCTGCATCAGTGAATCTTTACACGCGTGCAGGATCTACTAAAATCCCAATTGATGACCAAGGTGCTTTTGGAAGTTGCACAGCGTGCGCGATACGATATGCGTGGAACTTGTGGAAAATGCGGCAAAACTCAAATGCTATTCTCGTTTTACCATCCCGCGCATTCTGGTATGCCCAGTCAAGAATACGGCTCGGCGATGCACCCCCAACTCTGGAAGATTTTGGAAGCACGAATGAAGCAACAATGTGGGCTCTGACAAATAAAGGCCAAATGCCAGAGAGCGCGTATCCTTATTCGCCGCAAAACCTTAGTCGTTACCCTCCACCTGCAATTTTAAACGGCGGAACTCTAAGTAACAATCCAAATCCAACACGATTTCGTTTTTCCTCAAATGCAGCTGCAAATATCGCGAATTTACAAACAAGTCTAGTAAACGGGCAATCGGTAGTCGTTGCGATTATGGTTTACTCGTCTTTCATGACCAATTCTGTAATGCGCTCAGGCGTGATTCCTTTGCCGAATCAAAGCGTTGAGCGTCTGCTAGGCGGACATGCAATCTGTATTAGTGGATATACAGGCAATTTCTTTACGTTTCGCAATTCGTGGGGATCGAATGTCGGAGTAAATGGTACATTTCAAATCCCAATGGCTTATTTAGGAAACTGGAATTTAACAGGGGATGCATGGATTATATAAAACAAAATGTCTGCCACTCCAGCTCTTTCCAAAAAATTTGCAACTCAAAAAAATGTAGCGCTCGTTTTCATTGTTTCTGCAGTTATTTTACAACTTATTTCAATCTTGGGTTCATTCATGGATGCAATGGCGCGTAAAAAGAAACTCACTGATTTCGAAAGCGGCATGGGAACTGGCGTTCCGACGTCGATGTCCACACAAACGGAAATAATTTTTGCCGTCTTGCAACTCATCGGTCTCATTGGTTTCGGATTCGCATTCCTGACCATAATTCAGAACCCCTTTCATTTAAAGTAAGCGTACAGTACTAGAAGAAGAAGAACGCCGAAAGCAATGTATACATTGTTTGGTTCGCAAAATAAGCAGACGGTAAAAATATTTGAACCCCAAATATTGTTCCACGACCCGCTGTATTTTTGCTTGATTGGCGTTTTGGCGCAGCGCATTTTAAGATTAAATTTATCTGCAATTGCTTGAATCGCGTAATCTGTTTGCATTTCTAAAGGAAAAGCATGAGTTGTCAGAATCTCAGCTGCTTTCCGATTTATAACATACGCGTGAGTTCCCCATATTACATTTGATGACGGGAAGGGAATGAGGGAGCCGTCAGAGTAGAATTTTGGCTTGCCCATCCAGCCGAGCATGAAGATGTCACAATCTTTCATTTCGTCTATTTGAGAATCAATACCGTTTGCAAAAAGAGGGTCAACGTCGTCTTCCAAAATCACGGCATGAGAAGCCTTAGAAGCCAAGAATTTTCTCCAAACAGTTAGATGCGACATTGCACATCCAACTGCTCCCAGACCAAATATACCCTCGTGCTGATACCGCATAGGTTTCATAAAGTCTGCGCGTGCTCTAGGACTCAAAAATTGCAGAGCTGCCTCTTTATTCACCTTGATCGCATCGAATCGCTCAAAATTATGTTTCGATTTGAGGTAAGGCTGCATTCGAGCCCATCGATCCGCGCGCTCCTTTAGATTTATGATTCGGGCAAACATTTTCTTTGTATATAAAAAAAGAGAATGGATATTCTTAACAATCCATATGTCGGTCTAGCCTTCTTTGCAATCTTAATTACTGGCATCGTCTTGGTCTGCCAAAAAGATACATTGACTGATACGAAGAAAGGTTTGCGTGGCGTTGGGTGGCTCTTCATTTCTGTCTCAATTACGGCAGCACTTTATCGCCTGTACGTCTTTTCTCTAGTAGAAGGTTCAAAGTATGTCT
>Ga0114964_10002780_pt1 | contig 12084 bp, 12 predicted proteins | sample C_131016_MF_Meta_FD_92638 | JGI IMG/M metagenome (GOLD analysis project Ga0114964, IMG submission 92638) | Freshwater microbial communities from Lake Croche, Canada to study carbon cycling - C_131016_MF_MetaG | ecosystem: Environmental > Aquatic > Freshwater > Lake | place: Lake Croche, Canada... | reverse complement strand
CACCTAATCTGCTTGTTAAATCCTCAATGGCGCGACGCATTGCCAACATCGTCGCTTGCAAAATATTAATATCGTCAATCTCTGCAGGACTGGCTTCGCCAACTCCCCACGCCTTTGCTTTCTCCATGATTTGCTCAAAGAGGTACTCACGACGTGCTGGGCTTAACTTTTTAGAATCCTTCAATCCTTTAATAGGATTATTGGGGTCAAGCACTACCGCCCCCGCTACTACTGCTCCAACTAATGGACCTCGCCCTGCCTCATCTACGCCACAGATCCAAATCAGACTCACGACTGAACTCTTTTCTGGCGACTGTTTGCAATAGTTTGTGCAACAGCTTGCGCAACTAGGAGGCCAGTTGGGCGACGGAGCGTCTCATGCATTTGAGAAAACTGGGCCTTCAGTCCAGCGACTTTATTGGGATGGTTCAACCAATCGATGAGAGCTTTGGCTAATTTTTCTGGAGTAGCGTCATTTTGCAATAACTCTGGAACTACAAACTCACCACATAAAATATTCGGTAAGCCCACATAAGGTAAGTAGCCTTGACGTTTCATAATTTGTGCAGTTAACCAGGGCACCTTATAAGAAATCACCATTGGCTTTTTCCAGAGTGCGGCCTGCAATGTCGCTGTGCCGCTGGCAATTAACACTACATCGGATGCTTCTAATACCTCATCTGCCATACCATCAAGTAAATGGATTGAGATGTCAGGATGGCTATTTTTAGCTTTGAGTAAGAGTTCTTCTATTGGCGCGCGTAACCTTGGTGTTGCTACCGGAATTAAGAAGCTAAGCTTTTGACCCTTGAGCTGCTGCGTGAGGACCACCATTGTTTCAAAGAATACTGGTGCGATCAGTTCAATTTCTGAGCTACGACTGCCAGGTAAAACTGCAATGACAATTCCATCGAGTGCACTGTTAGGAAGCTCTAGTGTCTTAGTAATTTTTTCTCGAGCCTGGTTTGTATTTGGCTCAAGCGGAATTTCACTGGCCAAGGGATGCCCCACATAAGTTGAAGCCACTCCTGCTCGATCATAGATTTCAGTTTCGAAAGGGAAAATACACAGCATGCGCTCGACAGCTTGGGAAATTTTCTTAATGCGCCCCGCTCTCCATGCCCAAATCGATGGCGAAACTAAATGTAAAGTTGGAATACCTGCTTTGCGTAAATGAAGCTCAACACCTAAATTGAAATCTGGGGCATCTACGCCTAAATAGACATCGGGTCGGCCTTCACCTATTAGGTTTTGAATGAGTTCCTTCCGAAGTTTGAGTATGGCAGGTAGCTGCTTGATTGCCTCAACATAACCTCGAACGCTCAAAGTCTCCATAGGCCAATCGGAGCGCATCCCCTGAGCTTGCATGCGAGGACCACCAATGCCATAAACCTCTAGGCCAGCCATATCTGGAATTTGATTCAATGCGCTCAGTACTGGTGCAGCAAGTAAATCACCAGAGGGTTCGCCAGCTACACAAGCTAACTTAGGCAAAGCTGAGCCTTACCGAATAATGCCGCGCGTAGAGGCGGCAATGAAATCATGAAACTGGGTCAGTTTTTCTGTGGTGGCAGTATCAGCTGCATTTGCTGTAATCATTTTTTTGATTTCTACCTTAGCATCCTCAAAACTGAGGCCATCCTTATAGAGAGTCTTATAAGACTGACGCAGCGCAGAAATTGTTTCACTTGAAAATCCCCGGCGCTTTAGACCCTCAGCGTTGATTCCATGGGGGGCAGCTTTATCACCAGCTGCAATCACAAATGGTGGAACATCTTGCACTAGGATAGAGCCGCCACCTAACATGGCATGCTGCCCTATGCGAACAAACTGATGTACGCCAGACATACCACCCATAATCGCCCAGTCATGAACTTGTACGTGACCTGCGATTTGGGCATTACTAGAGAAGATAGTGTGATCGCCTATTTGGCAATCATGTGCAATGTGCACATAGGACATGATCCAATTATCACTGCCAATACGAGTAATACCTTCGTCCTGGGCTGTACCAGTATGAATGGTCGTGAACTCTCGAACCGTATTGCGATCACCAATCATCAGTTGAGTAGGTTCACCACGGTATTTCATATCCTGAGGGGCGCCGCCAATCGAGGCAAAGTGCGCAAAATTATTTTCTTTGCCAATGGTCGTATAGCCTTCAATAACCGTATGCGAGCCTACCTTTGTGCCAGCACCAATCTTCACATTGGGGCCGATAACAGAATAAGGCCCAATCTCAACATCGCTAGCTAACTCAGCTTTACTATCAACTACGGCGGATGCATGAATCCGAGTCATTACGCGCCTTTCGTACGAACTGCACAAGTAATATTTGCTTCAGCAACAAGCTCGCCTTCTACAGTTGCCTGCACAGCGAACTTATAGATACCAGCACGCTCGCGCTCCAACTTAGCGGTCATGATTAATTGATCGCCTGGCAATACCGGCTTTTTAAAGCGTGCGCCATCAATACCTGCAAAGTAATAAACCGCATCTTCGGGGCGCTCTTCAGAGAACGTCAGTAAAGCAGCTGTCTGAGCAAGAGCTTCAATAATAAGCACGCCAGGCATCACTGGAAAATCTGGGAAGTGCCCCTGAAAGAATGGTTCATTTATAGTGACATTCTTCAGCGCAGTAATACTCTCTCGAGGCGTAATTTCAAGTACGCGATCAACCAATAAAAATGGATAGCGATGTGGCAACAACTTCAAAATCCGATTAATGTCGATTGCATTAGCTTTACTCATAGATTACCTACTTAAAGTTAGTATTAAATTACCAGCGAGTCTTATGGCTCTGATGACTTGTCTTTATCCAACAAACGCAAGCGTTGACGTATTTTATCTAGGCCACGCAAGATGGCAGCATTCTTCTCCCAAGCGCTATGCGGCATTGAGGGATAAACCCCTGTGAAATGCTGTCCTGGCTCTGTAATCGAGCGAATGATCGAGGTATTACCAGAAACGGTAGTTCTATCAGCGATCGTTAAATGGCCAGCAAAATTAGCAGCGCCACCAATAATGCAGAAATTACCGATTTTTGTACTACCCGAAATGGCGGCACAACCGGCAATCACACAGCAATCGCCAACAGTAACGTTGTGCGCAATTTGCACTTGATTATCTATTTTGCTTCCTGAGCCAATGATGGTATCACTCATCGCGCCACGATCAATCGTAGTCGAAGCACCAATCTCGACATCATTGCCAATTACAACTCGGCCAGTTTGTGGGATCTTGACCCATTCCCCGCCAGCTGCAGAAAAGTCTGGTGCAAATCCAAAGCCATCAGCACCAATCACAGCACCGCTATGAATGATGCAGCGCTCACCAATTTGCGTGTCGTGATAAATAGAGACTGTGGGATAAACCAGCGTATCACTCGCAATGACTGTATTCATTCCAAGACTAGTGTTTACCAGAATTACTACACGCTCACCTAACTTGACGCCAGCACCAATTTGCACAAAGGGGCCAATATGGCATGAAGCGGGAACAACAGCTGAGGCATCTATTGCCGCGCTTGGATGTATTCCAGGCGCATATTTTGGCGAGTTTGATTTTGCAAAAAACTGCGCCATTCTGGCAAAAGTAGCATAAGGGTTTTTAGAGACAAAGTAGACCCGCTTTGATGAGCTAGCACTTGGATTCGCTTGTAAAAACTCTAAATCAGCCTGACTCAGAATCAAAGCGCCTGCAAGGCTATCACTTGCCTGTTGACGATACAGCGGATTAGATAAGAAGGATATTTGCTTGGCTTGTGCAAGCTCTAATGGAGCAAGACCAGTAAATACTTGGGAGGCCTCCCCCACCAAGCTTGCTTGAAACTGTTCGGCTAGCTCGTTGGCGGTGGGCATAAAACTTACTTAAGACTATTCAAAGCCTTGATGACATCATCGGTTACGTCGGCCTTAGGGCTAACATAAGCAGCTTCTTGAACAATGACGTCGATTTTTCTTTGCTCAGCGATTTGCTTGAGAATTGAGTTTGCTTTTTCAGCAATCTTGGCGCGTTCTTCAAATGTCCGCTGATTCAGATCTTCTGTAAATTCACGTTGCTTACGTTGCAATTCACGATCCTGATCCGCCAACTCACGTTGGCGGCGAATACGCTCCGCTTCATTCATTACAGCAGCATCACGATCTAGCTTTTCAGCAGCAGACTTAATCTTTTGTGCGCTATCACGCAAATCATTTTGACGCTTAGTAAATTCGTTTTGCAGACGGGTTTGCATTGCTTTGGCCAAATTGGACTCATTAAATACTTTTTCTGAGTTCACAACCGCCACGCGTATACCAGTATCTTGTGCAAAGACTGTTGGAGCAGCTACAGTTGCTATTAGAGCAACTAAGCCTAGTTGAATCCATTTTGAAGAGTAATAAAACTTCATAAAATTTCCTTAAACAATTAAAACGCTGTACCAACCTGAAACTGCAAACGCTGAACATTATCCGTTGGCAGAGATTTATACGGTAGACCGTAACTGAATTTCAAGGGTCCTAACGGTGATATCCATGATAAACCTAAGCCATAGGAGTATTTTAAGACCAGATTAACATTGGTTCCAAAGGCATTACCACCGTCTACGAAGGTAAATACGCGCAGGGTCTTGTCAACCCCAGAACCAGGCACTGGAATGGTGTATTCCACATTACTCACAATTTTAGATTGGCCACCGGTAGGCTGATAAGACCCAATATTGGTGTTGTAGTAGGTAGGGCCCAGTGAGCCTGGAGAGTAGCCTCGAACCGAACCAATGCCGCCCACATAGTAATTCTTGGTAATTGGGAAGGCATGTGATCCATAAGCCTCACCATAACCAACCTCACCATTAAAGGATAGGATATTTCCTTTAGAAAATGAGTGATATTTCTGATATTGGCCAAAGAGGCGATAGAAGGTCATATTGCCGGCAGGTGTTCCAACTTCACCTGACAACTGCTGTAAGGATGCAGATGATGGTATTAAAGAACTATCACGCCCATCACGTGACCAACCAACAGTTGCCGGAACATTATATGTGGTTAAGGTAGCAGGATATCCTGGCGCTGCAATGTTATAAGTTTGAGCATAGTTTAAGTAAGGCTGCGGAGTATTAATGGTGGTATTGATTCGGTATGCCTCAATACCGGTCCCGAAGAATACACGGTCCACTTCAGTATAAGGAACGCCAAATTTAATATTAGAGCCTACCGATTTAATTTGATAATCTGGATCACCGACGTAATAAAGCGGTTTAGATGAGCGGTAGTAAAGATCAGTGTAGCGGCTGATACCATCCTCAGTAAAATAAGGATCGTAGTTCGACAAGGCGAGACTTTGATTAACCTTACCTAAAGCAGTATTTAAACCAACTGACGTACCAGTACCAAAAGCATTCTCTTGATTTATGCCGGCAGACAGAATTACTTTTTCTGTTGAAGAGTAGCCTGCACCAATCGTTACTGCACCCGTTGGTTTTTCTTTCACTTTCACTTGGACATCTACCTGATCAGGAGAGCCCGGAACATCCTGGGTGGTAATGTCTGTCTCCACAAAATAGCCCAAGCGGCCTAAGCGCTTCTTAGACAAGTCAATCTTGTCGCTATCAAACCAAGAGCTCTCAAACTGACGCATCTCGCGACGAATGACTATGTCACGCGTTTTTGCATTACCAGAAATTGCCACTTGGCGAACATAAATACGTCGTCCTGGATCAACCACCATGGTGAGGTCGACCTCAGCCAGATCACGACGGATGTCAGGCTGGGGGTTGATGGTTGCAAATGCGTAACCATATGATCCTAGAACCTCAGCAATGGCCTTAGTACTTTCGGTCAATTTAGCAGAAGAAAAAGTATCACCAGACTTTAAGGTAATTAATTGCATAAACTCCGCTTCTTTGCCCAGGGTATCACCAGCTACACTCACGTTTTTAACCGTGAACTTTTTACCTTCATTAATACTAATAGTGAGATAGACGCCTTTTTTATCGGGAGTAATCGATACCTGAGTGGACTCGATTACAAATTCAAGATATCCACGATTTAAATAGTAAGAGCGAATCGTCTCTAAATCAGCAGTTAACTTTTGCTTGGAATACAAATTGTCTTTGCTATACCAAGATAACCAACCACCGGTTTTTAATTGCATTTCACTTTTAAGAGTGCTCTCACTAAAGACTTCATTACCAATGAAGTTAATTTCTTGAATTTTGGCAACAGGACCTTCATCAATATTGAAATAGACGGCTACCTGATTACGCTCTACCGGGGTAACAGTAGCAACTACTTCAGCCGCATACATACCTTTGCCAACATACTGGCGCTTTAACTCTTGCTCAGCCTTGTCAATAAGTGCCTTGTCATAAAAGCGGGCTTCAGCAACACCTACAGCCTTTAAAGACTTGCGAACAATTTCTTGATCAAACTCTTTCATGCCCGTAAATTCAATACGCGAGATGGTTGGACGCTCTTCGATGATCACAATCAGAACATCGCCCTGAGCCTGAATTTGTACATCCCTAAAAAAGCCAGTGCTATACAAAGCCTTAATTGCTTCTGCGCCCTTTTCTTCTGTAAAGGTATCTCCAACTTGCACGGGCAGATAGCTAAATACCGTACCTGGCTCTACACGTTGCAATCCTTCTATACGAATATCTTTAACCACAAAAGATTCAGCCGCATAAATGTTAAAACTGAGTGCAGCAGAAAGCACCAACAAAAGTTGAGCAATTAGACGGGTAGAAATACGAAAAGGTGAAGTCAGAAAATTCAAGGCGAAAAGTAGCGTTGTAAATCGTTAAACAAGGCTAGCAGAGATAGGGAAATCAATAATAGAAAGCCCACTTTCTGGAACTGTTCTTGTATCGAAATCGATACCCGCTTACCAGCGACTAACTCCCATGCATCATACAGTAGCTGCCCCCCATCTAGCATCGGGAAGGGGAGCAAATTCAGCAAGCCAATGCTGATACTTATAAGTGCTAAAAATGCAAAAAATGGTTGCCAACCTACCTGGGCAGACTTGCCCGCCATATCTGCAATACTTAAGGGACCTCCCAGCTGCTTCAAGGAGGTATTTCCGGTGAATATTCCAGCCATTAGCCTTACAGAGACCTTAGTAATCAACCAAACCCTCTCGGTAGCAAATCCCATGGAATCAAGCGGCCCTAACTTCAACTCACCCCACTGTGCCAGTGGTACTGGCACAGGCAGAATGCCAAGGGCCAGCATGGGATCAGTTTGAGGGCTTAGTTGGGGTAAGTCCTTGGCAAAAAACGTCTTGATGTAGCGACTGCCCAAAGGGGTCTGCATTTCTAAGGAAAATCCAGTCTCGCCAGTTAGGGCATCTAAAAGAGTCCAGCGCAAAGCATTCCAACTGAGAACGGGCTCAAAATCACCAGAAAGGGGTGCAGAATTTGCATTCGGTAAGCTCTGCCAACCGATCACCTGATCCCCTCCTACTACACCCAATTTTGCAGCCACTGAATTTTCAGGTGGGGCTTTCAATGTTGCAGGTAATTGTGGGGCACCAGATACGTAAATCGCAGCAAACAAAACTACTGCCAGGAAAAAGTTAGCGAATGGGCCAGCCGCAACAATTAGGGAGCGCTGCCACAGTGGTTTGCGATCAAAAGCCTCGAGCTCATCTGTGGCAGTAATCGTTTGCTGACGATCTCGACCATCTAGTAACTTAACATAACCGCCTAGAGGGATAGCAGCAATAACCCACTCTGTTTTATTACTTGCTATGTAAGTAAACAGTGGTTTACCAAAGCCAACCGCGAATCGGAGCACGCGCACTCCACATAAACGGGCAGCCAGAAAATGCCCAAACTCATGAAAGCTCACGAGCACCCCTAAGGTGACTAAAAATGCCGCAAGAGTAATAAGTGCCTGCAAATAAATTCCTAATTACTTTTTAAAATGAAAGACTGATAGCCTAAATAAAATCACGTGCCGCTTTTCTAGCCTGCGCATCAACATCTAAAATACATTCGATTGAGTCTGCATTGACAACTGGCATGAGATTTAATACCTTCTCGACTACTACGGGGATCTGTAAATAAGGCATGCCATCATCTAAGAATGCCGCTACTGCAATTTCATTGGCTGCATTTAGGACTGTTGGTGCTGTACCTCCTGCTTTTGCTGCTGCAAAAGCCAAAGATAAGCAAGGAAAGTGCGCCAAGTCTGGCTCGTTAAAGCTCAAGGCTGCCAATTGAGTCAAACTCAAGGGTGCAACACCAGCCTCGATACGCTCTGGCCAAGCTAAACCATAAGCAATCGGAGTGCGCATATCCGGTTGACCTAATTGTGCAATCACCGAGCCATCACGGTAACGCACCATGGAGTGCACCACGCTTTGCGGATGAATCAATACCTTAATTTTCTCTAAAGGCAAACCAAATAACCAAAAAGCCTCAATCACTTCGAGGCCTTTGTTCATCATGGTTGCTGAGTCGACTGAAATCTTTCTACCCATCACCCAATTTGGATGAGCGCAGGCTTGCTCAGGCGTAACACTTCCCAATTGTTCCAGGGGAGTATTTCTGAATGGGCCACCTGAGGCGGTTAACCATAACTCTTCCACGCCCAAACTTACATTTGGAGCCTTAGAGAATTGAGCAGGAAGACATTGAAAAATTGCATTGTGCTCGCTATCAATTGGCAATAGCTCACCTCCACCCTGCTTCATAGCTTGCATAAATAAATTACCGGACATGACTAAAGCTTCTTTATTAGCAAGCAATACTCTTTTGCCTGCTTTAGCGGCAGCTAAGGTAGGCACTAAACCAGCCGCACCAACTATCGCAGCCATGACTGTGTCACATCCCGACTCTGTAACAGCACTGACTAGCGCTTGAGAACCATATAGCACTTGCGTATTGATTTTTTGATCAAGCAATAATTTCTCGAGGCGAGCTGCGCCATCAGCATCAGCAACCACTGCAATAGCAGGCTTAAATTCCACACACTGCTGTGCCAATCGATCAATTTGCTTGCCAGCTGTTAGGGCAGCCACCTTAAATCGATCTGGATGTGCGCGGATGACATCAAGCGTATTAACGCCGATAGACCCTGTCGAGCCCAGAATAGCAATATGCTTTATTGACATCATACAAACCCTGCCAGTAATGCTGCAATTGGCATCGTTGGAATCAATGCATCAACACGATCAAGCACGCCACCATGACCTGGTAATAGATGACTGCTATCTTTCACTCCAGCCAAACGCTTTAGCTGAGACTCAAATAGATCGCCAAAGATACTGAAAGCCACCAAAACTGTCACCATCAAAAACATCGGTACCCAACCAAAACGAATCGCCCAGGCACCAAATAAACTAGATTCAAAAGGTAAGTAGATCACGCAAAGCAATGCATAAGCATAGGAAAGTATAAGACCACCAACAGCACCTTCAAGCGATTTACCTGGACTGATTTGTACAGCTAGCTTGCGTTTACCAAATGCCTTACCAGCAAAATAAGCGCCAATGTCAGCAACCCAAACCAAAGTGATGCTGGTCAATAAAAATACTAGGCCGAGCTCACGCAAGAAGACGAGTGAAAACCAGGTTGCCGGCAATAAAATCAAACCGAGCACCACATAAAATGGGCGCAACTTTTGCAAAGAAAGGTTAATGCCTTTTGCCAAAATAAATGGTGCCACAAAGAACCAAAAAATGACTGATAAAAGTAGTAATGCAAATTGCCAAGATGTGTTTTGCATACCTAGCAGAATCAAAATGATGGCCAAGCAAAATAATACGTACAACCAAGCAGCCCACCCAGGTTTAGGAGCCAGTAAAGTACTCCACTCCCATGCAGCAGCCAATAAAGCTGCCAAGAAGAATACGCCAATATAAATAGCGGGCAATAAAAACAGGATGGGTAAAAGTACTGCGAGCAGAACAAGGGCAGTAATAACTCGGGTTTTTAACATGAGTGCTGTACTTAAAGAATCAGACTGCATCACTCATCGCTTGCGAAGCAAGCTGAGCGCTAGTGCGGCCAAAACGGCGCTCGCGCTGACCAAACCAATCAAATGCTTTACGCAGCTCAACTTCATCAAACTCAGGCCATAAAACATCTGTGAAATAAAGTTCTGTATAAGCTAGTTGCCATAACAAGAAATTGCTCACACGCTGTTCACCGCCGGTACGAATGAATAAATCTGGCTCTGGAGCGTAAGCCATTGAAAGATGGGGCGCAAGCAGCTCCTCAGTCACTTGCTCTGACTTCAGATTAGGATTGGCCTCTAAGCAACGGCGCATGGCTTGCAAGATATCCCAGCGGCCGCCATAGTTCGCGGCAACAGTTAAGGTAATCGCTTTACACCCAGCAGTCTTTTCTTCCGAAAACTGAACCATCTCCTGTATGGCTGAATCGAAACGACTCAGATCGCCAATCACACGTAGGCAAATATCATTTTCGGCAAGACGGTCAACCTCACCTTTCAAGGATTTAAGAAAGAGCTTCATCAAAAAGCCTACTTCTTCTGGAGGGCGACGCCAGTTTTCAGAACTAAACGCAAAAATAGTGAGGTATTTAACTCCGCTGCGGCGACACTCTTGAACAATTTTACGAACCGCAGCCAAACCCTCAGAGTGCCCAGCTACACGAGGCATCATACGTTTGCCTGCCCAACGCCCATTCCCATCCATGATGATTGCCACGTGGCGAGGAATCGCGCTTAACTCTGGAATATCTTGGGTTGAACTGAGGTGTTTGGTCATTAGAAACTTACATTCAATCAGGCTCTTAAACCGTCATGATCTCTTTTTCTTTTTCAGAGACAGTTTTATCAATATCAATAACTGCCTTATCTGTCATCTTCTGAATATCCTCAGTTGCGCGACGCTCATCGTCCTCAGAAATTTCTTTATCTTTAGTTAAACGTTTTAAATGCTCGTTGGCATCACGGCGTAAATTGCGCACGGCAATCTTTGCATCTTCGCCCTCACTCTTCACGACTTTGGTGAGCTCCCTGCGGCGCTCTTCTGTCAAGGCAGGCATTGGCACACGAATCACAGTACCTTGTGATGCTGGGTTTAAACCCAAATCTGAATCACGTATTGCCTTCTCAATAGCAGCAACCATGGTCTTTTCAAAGGGCTGAACATTAATGGTGCGAGCGTCTGCTAAACCTAGGCTGGCAACCTGACTCAAAGGGGTTGGATTACCGTAGTACTCCACCTGAATGTGTTCCAAAATTCCGGGATTAGCGCGACCAGAGCGAATCTTGGCCAAACTGCTTTTCAAAGACTCAAGAGACTTTTGCATCTTTTGATCGGTTGTAGATTTAATTGCTGCTGCAGACATCAGGCCTCCTATTAAACGTGTACCAAAGTACCTTCAGATTCACCCTGCACTACGCGCATTAATGCGCCTGGCTTGAGAATTGAAAATACTTTAATTGGTAATTTACGGTCACGGCATAAAGCAAATGCAGTGGCATCCATGACTTGCAAGTTTTTAATGATTGCTTCATCAAAAGTAATGGTCTTATATAAAGTGGCCGTCGGATCTTTTACGGGATCAGCACTATAGATACCATCCACCTTTGTTGCCTTGAGCATGACATCTACACCCATCTCAGCACCGCGCAGAGCGGCTGCTGTATCGGTTGTAAAGAATGGGTTACCTGTACCAGCTGCGAAAATCACTACCTTACCCTCACTCATCGCACGAATTGCACGTGGACGAATGTAAGGCTCAACTACTTGATCCATTCTGAGAGCGGATTGCACACGCGCCTCAACACCTTTTTGACGCAACGCATCTTGTAGTGCAAGGGAATTCATTATGGTGGCCAACATACCCATGTAATCTGCAGTAGCTCGATCCATGCCGGCAGCTCCACCAGCAACACCACGGAAAATATTGCCGCCGCCAATCACAATGGCAAGCTCAACACCACTACTCACCACCTGGGCAATTTCTGAAACCATGGAATCAATAGTGATCGGGTTAATGCCAAAAGCATCATCACCCATAAGGGCTTCACCAGATAGTTTGAGGAGGACGCGTTTGTAGGCTGGCATGTTTTTATTTTTCCGTAATTTGCCAAGTAATTTACTTACTTAGCTTATTGATCTT
>Ga0114964_10002779_pt1 | contig 12096 bp, 14 predicted proteins | sample C_131016_MF_Meta_FD_92638 | JGI IMG/M metagenome (GOLD analysis project Ga0114964, IMG submission 92638) | Freshwater microbial communities from Lake Croche, Canada to study carbon cycling - C_131016_MF_MetaG | ecosystem: Environmental > Aquatic > Freshwater > Lake | place: Lake Croche, Canada... | reverse complement strand
GCCGATCATTGGCTCGACGCATTTGGCCTCGCGGAGGTTTCCCAAAAACCCAGCCGTCAACTTTCCGGCGGGATGAAGCGCCGCGTTGAATTGGCCCGGGCACTGATGACCGATCCTGCGCTTTTATTGCTGGACGAACCGACCCAAGGGCTCGATCCAAAAAGTCGTAAAGATTTGGTTGAAACCGTTTTTCAACTTGCCCGCGAGCGAGGGGTCTCGGTCGTCTGGGCAACCCATCTCGTCGGCGAAGTCGTGGAGGCTGACACCGTCATTGTTTTGAACAAAGGACGTATTGTTGGAAGGGGTTCGGCAGTCGAACTCCTAAGCCTGACCGAAACGTCGAATCTGGAAAGCGCTTTCTTGTCGTTAACGGCATCCCTTATTCCAGGATACTTGTCATGATCCGCTGGCTCCGAGCCCTAGATGCGGTTGTACGGCGCGACACATTGCGATTTTTCAAACAGACGAGCCGCCTCGTATCAGCCATTGTTCGCCCTGCTTTATGGCTCTTGGTGTTTGCGGCGGGATTTCAAAATGTCTTGGGCATTTCAATTACGCCGCCTTATGAGACCTACATCCCTTATGAGGTCTATATGACACCTGGCCTCATGGGCATGGTTCTTTTATTTCAAGGAATGCAATCTTCTCTTTCGCTTGTGTTCGATCGCGAAGTAGGGCTCTTACGCCTGCTTCTTACCTCGCCCTTCCCGCGCTCTTACCTTTTGTTCGTGAAATTGGTGGCAGGAACGGTGCTCGGCGTTTTGCAAGCACTGGTATTTTTGGCCATTGCACGGCTTGCGGGGGTTGATTTACCCGATTTGGCTTTCCTGACAGTTATTCCGGCACTTGTCGTTGGCGGTTTTACGCTGGCGTCACTAGGTCTTTTGCTCTCCGTTTATGTGAAACGTCTGGAAAATTACGCCGGCGCAATGAATTTCGTGATTTTTCCTTCCTTTTTCTTTTCAACTGCGCTCTATCCACTATGGAAGATTGCCGAGAGTGGTACACTCTGGATCGTCCATATCGCGGAGATCAATCCTTTCACCTCAGTTGTCGAAATGATCCGCTTCGCGATGTACGGAAAGATGGCATGGCAAGCTACGGGATACACCCTCGCAGCGGGCATTATTGCATTTGCCCTTGCAGCCCGTGGTTATGATCCGCAACGCGGGGTATTGGGCACAAAAAATCAAGAATTAAAAGATGCGTCCCTCTAGATGGAACTGTTGAACAAATATATTTTACTCAGAACTAAAATTTCTTTTTCACGTTATATTTTACCAAAATCTTCTGATAAACGGATCGTCTTTTTAATGTCATAAATATTTCAACAAACGTCAATATCAGGGGACCGGCGGTGCAAAAGCCCGCTTTGTTTGTTCCGCCCTCTTTTATGCTCGTGAGGGCTCAATGGAGCAGCGAGCATATTCAACATGGAGTTATATTCGTGAAACTCTCGACCCTTCTCGCAGCAGGCTTCGCCGCTGTCGTTTCTGTTTCCGCAGCTCTCGCCGATGACATTTCGGGCGCAGGCGCCACCTTCCCATATCCCGTTTATTCGAAGTGGGCTGACGCCTACAAAAAAGCCACGGGCGTGGGCCTTAACTATCAGTCGATCGGCTCTGGTGCAGGCCGCAAGCAAATCCAAGCCAAGACCGTTACCTTCGGCGCGACCGACGTTCCGCAGAAGGCTGAAGATCTTGCCAAGTTCGGTCTCGTTCAATGGCCACAGGTCATGGGCGGCATCGTGCCTGTCGTAAACCTTGAAGGCGTTGAAGGTGGTGACCTCGTTCTTGACGGCGCAACGCTTGCCAACATCTATCTTGGCAAAGTGAAGCGTTGGGACGACGCAGCCATTGCTGCTTTGAATCCAAAGGCTAAGCTTCCTTCGCTCCCAATCATCGTGATCCGTCGTTCGGACGGTTCGGGCACCACCTACAACTTCACGACCTATCTCTCGGCGGTTAGCGCAGCCTTCAAAAAGTTGGTTGGCGTTGGCGAAGCTGTTGAGTGGCCAGTCGGCATCGGCGCCAAGGGCAACGACGGCGTATCGGCTAACGTGATGCAGACCAAGGGCTCGATCGGTTACGTCGAATACGCTTTTGCCAAGCAGAACGGTCTTACCCACACCGATATGATGAATGCGGCCGGTAAGCGCGTGAAGCCGCAGCTTGCGAGCTTCGCAGCTGCCGCTTCCAACGCTGACTGGAACAGCGCGCCGAACTTCAACCTCGTGATTGTCAATCAGCCAGGTGCGGCTTCTTGGCCAATGACGAACGCAACGTTCATTTTGATGTATGCTGAGCCTACGGACGTTGCTGCATCGAACGCTGCTTTGAAGTTCTTCGACTGGGCGTTCACCAACGGTGGCAAGATGGCAGAAGAACTCGACTACATCCCAATGCCAGCGGCTGTTGTTGCCAAGATCAAGGCAACGGCTTGGGCATCGATTGCTAAGAAGTAATCTTCTATAGACCCCACGATGAGAGGGCACCGAGTGATCGGTGCCCTTTTTTTTGCCTATAATGAAGATCGTGCCGTTAGGCCGTTTGCGGAACCGGCTGCATCTGCAGCGCCTCAGGCGATGCGCCAACGGCTATAAATTCAAATCGGCCGTCAAGATGCTCAACCAGAGCGGAGGGGTTGGTGCGCCAATCGCCTGTCGAGAAAAACAGCTTCTCGTCAATGATCCGGCTTTCAGCATGGGGAAGATGCCCGCAAATAATGCCGTCAAATTGTTCGGCATGCGCGGCAGAAATGGCAGTTGCGGCGAAGGAGTCCACAAAATGGGTCTCGCGCGCTGGGGTTGCCCCGTAGGTTTGGCCGTGAACAAAAAGGCCCAAACGCCGAGCAACGATTTCGATAACGCTGCTAACGCCAACTGCGACGGCGATCGCCCGAGCCCCCAATTTACCTAAAACGCCGAGCGATGGAGCGACGAGATCATACGCATCGCCATGGGTGACAAAAAGCTGTTTGCCGTCTGCTGTTTGATGCACCGCTTCATTGACCAATTTAATGCCGCCAAGCTCGGTATCGCCGTAATGGCGCATAAAACCATCTCGATCGCCAGGAATATAAAGTACCTTCGAACCGCGCCTCGCTTGTCGAAGCAATTTCTGAACAATATCGTTATGCGCTTGCGGCCAGCTAAAACTTGACTTCCATTCGCGATAAGCCAGCATATCTCCGAGAAGATAAATTGCTTCAGGCTCGTAATGCTTAAGGCAATCCAAAAATTGATCAGCACTATTTTTTTTGGTTCCGAGATTTAAGCCAGCCACGAAGAGCGCTCGAACCGCTTTTCCTTGATGTTCTACCATTGCGATAGTCCTTAGATCGTGAACGTAAATTCCAAGCCTTGGTCTACTTGTTTCAAGGATTCTTTTTTACCGAGATGAATGGTATTTTTCGACAAACCCTTCAGCACCCAGTACCCTGAAATCGGGCAAGGCTTTCCGTAGCTGTTCGTGATCCCAATCCCACCACGCCAAAGTTTGTAACGCATCGGCCAGCTTTTCAGGAAAGCGGCGTTTAACCACTTTAGCACCAACGCCAGCAACAATCGTGTAAGGCTCGACATCCTTCGTTACCACCGCACCCGCAGCAACCACCGATCCGGTACCAATGGTTCGTCCCGGTAGGATAATGGCGCCGTGGCCGATCCATACATCGTGACCAATGGTGACCGGTGTTGAGCGACGCCAGTTAAAAAATTCCTCATCATCCGCCTCGCCCCCAAAATAAGCACTCGAGCGATAGGTGAAGTGGGCTTGCGTTGCGCGATGCATCGGATGATTGCCGGGATTGATGCGAACCATTGCGGCAATCGAACAGAACTTTCCGATTGTCGTATAGATGACATCGCCATCGTTCACGATATAGGAGTAGTCGCCAAGTGTACTCTCGTTGAATTTTGTCCTTGCGCCGATTTCGGTGTATCGACCCAATGTTGATCGCTCGACTTTCGCGGTCTGGTCGATCAGAGGTTCAAGCCCAAGTTGTTTACCCGCCATGTCGATAATCCCCTTGTTTGATCCCGATACCGCTAAGGGCGCTTTGGTTCTCGTTGTCGGACCATCGGGCAGTGGTAAAGATACGTTGATTGGACTGTCCAAAACAGCGCTCGCGGATGACACAACCTGTTTGTTTCCCCGCCGCGTGATTACCCGAATGGCGATGCCTGACGCCGAAGACCATGACACGATGGATGGGGAAACCTTCGAACGCGCCGAAGCCGAGGGCATGTTTGCGTTGAGTTGGGGTGCGCATGGTCTGCGTTATGGCATCACAACCGCGAGCCTTGCTGGGGTCCAAAATGGTGCCAGGGCGGTGATCAATGTGTCGCGCGGGGTTATTCCCTTGGCCGAAAAACTTGGGTGCCGGGTTACGGTATTGTCGATCGTATGCGACCCTACCCTTCTGGCCGAGCGTATCGCAAAGCGGGGGCGCGAAAGCGCCGACGACATCGCAGCACGCTTGAAACGTGAGGCGCCGATTGTCGTCGGAACCGCGCGAGTGGTCGAGATCCATAACGAAACAAGCCTCGACGAAGCAGGCGCGGCGATGCTCGCAGCCATTCGAAACGCTTGAAAGCTCAAACCAATTTAACACTGCTCACGATCCGAAAGCGAGATGATGGATCGTCTTGTCGAAAAAGAGCGATGCGGTTAATCGACGATGGCATTGTATCAACGTGCTGTTGGCAGGCCGATGTTAAAAGACCCAACATGACATCGCGATCATCGGCGTGAAGCGGGCCCGATAGCGTCATGTGAAAGCGGAACTCCTCATGAACATAGGGATATCCGAACCGGTCGAGGTAATCCGTCTGACGCTCGGTCAACGGCGCCTTGAGGCGCCGTTCACGATCTGCCGCGGTTAGTGGCGCGCGAAAGGGTTCAAAATAACGAACAATATCACTTGCCAAAGCGTTGAGCGCGGTCGTATCGCCTGACGGCCTTAACGCCAAAAACGGCCCTATGCTCGCAACGGAGAGGCCCTCAATCGCGGCTGAAGAAGCGATCTCCGAGTAGCGGCGCATGGCGACGACAAGAGCTTCCTCATCGACGCCCGTTGCTAAATGGAAGGGTGCTTTGAGCGTTGCATGAAAACCATATTTCCGCGGCTCCGCCGTCAACTCGCGCCAACGATCCGACAGTGACGCTGCATAAGTTGGCATATCCGCGTCTGAACTATCGGCCGCATCATAGCCAATGACCGACGACCCAAAACGCCATAATGCACTCTCCGGTTCAGGAGCGTAATACAATGCGTAGCGGGCACTGGCATTGGACATGATCAGAACGCCCGCCGACCATTCGACCAAAGGCCGCGAACAACGGGTGTAGCGCCAATCGCTTTGAAGTGGAGAATATCGGCCCGAAGCCCGGCCTTTAAGTGGCCGCGATCCTTAAGTCCAACCATATCGGCAACTTTCCAGGTAACCTTGGCCATTGCATCCGCAAAAGCGATGCCGTAATCGGCATTCAAGCGCAATACGGCCTGCAATAGGCTTGCCGGAACGTAGTCAGAGGAAAGTCCATCGAGCAATCCGAGAGTTGCCAACTCGGCGGCCGAAACACCACCCGAATGAGAGCCCCCACGCACGACGTTTGGCGCACCCATAATCGTGGCAAGCCCATGCTTTTTAGCCGCTTCTGCTGCGACGACGGTTGTCGGAAATTCCGAAATGACGGCACCTGAGCGCACGCCTGCCGCAACATCGTCCTCCGTCGTGTCGTCATGGGTCGCAATCGGAATGCCGCGCGATGCAAACATGTCGACAATTTGTGGCCAATTGCGTTGCATATTCGCGGGGCCAACTTCCATGCGTAACGCAACATCATGGTCGTGCTGGTCTTCGGTCTTTTCGCCGGAACCGATATTATAGCGCTTGAGATTATCAAGATTTCGCCATTGTCTTTGGCCGGGCGTGTGGTCCATGAGAGAAACAAGCTTAACCAGCGGATGATCGGCATAAGGCGCCACATCTTCGACAACTTCGTCACCGGTCAATTCGCACCGGATATGGACGAAGTGGTCGATGCGGAACGTGTTCGAAGAAACACCATCCTCGATCGCTTGAATCACTTTAGGAAAGATCTCGCGGCGATAATCCTTCTGGCCAAAGACAGATCCGGCGCAGATCGAGTCATACACTGTTGTAATTCCAGCAGCGGCGATTTGCGCGTCATGCGCCAAAGCTGCCGCCAAGCCATTTGGCCAGAACACGCCAGGCCGAGGAACGAAATGTTTTTCCATATTGTCGGTGTGCATTTCGACAATGCCGGGCGTTACATAATCACCACCCACATCGATCGCCGACGGCAATTGTGAGCGTCCGGAATCGATCGACCTGATACCAGATTCGTCGAACACGATCGTGCCGTTTAGTGTTTGAGTTTCAAGAACAAGTGTGGCGTTGGTGAGAATTGTTTCGGTCATGGTCAGGCTGCTGCTCTATAGGCTGTGAGGTCTAATCGACGGGTGGCGACGCGGTCGCGAACCGCTTCGTCGTGAAAAATTCCAACGATGGCCGAACCTGCCTTTCGGGCCTCATCGATCAACTCGACGACCACATCGCGATTGGTCGCATCGAGCGATGCCGTGGGTTCATCCAAAAGCAATACCGGTGAAGGGTCAACAAAGCTGCGCGCAATATTCACGCGCTGTTGCTCGCCGCCGGAAAAGGTAGTGGGGGCCAATGTCCAAAGTCGCTCAGGCAAATTAAGCCGCGCCAACATGTCGCCCGCTCGGCGGGTTGCCAACTGGTCCGTTACACCGCGCATGAGCATAGGATCTTTGACAATGTCGATAGTTTTCACGCGCGGAATGACACGCAAAAACTGGCTCACAAAACCGAGGGTCTTGCGGCGTGCTTCCAGAACGCGCCGTGGCGTCGCAGTAACAATATCGACAAATCCTTCGCCATGGCGGATATGCACATGGCCCTGGGTCGGGCGATAATTACCGTAGAGAATGCGTAACAATGTCGATTTACCAACGCCCGACTGGCCATGCAGTATCACCGCCTCACCGCGCTCGACGGTAAAGCTGACTTCCGCAAACACGGGCAGCGTAACGCTGCCTTGGTTATGCAATATAAATTGCTTGGTAAGGCCTTCGGCCTTGAGCATGGTGGTCATAAGTGGATCGCCTTTGCGGTTGCTCTAGGCTCGGTCGATGACAGTTTCGCGACGAATTGATCTATCATGCGGCAAGAACAGCGGAAGTAAGAAGTTGCGTATAAGCATGCTGGGGATCGTCAAGGACCTGATCGGTCAAACCCTCTTCCACAACCCGCCCGTCTTTCATCACCATCAGCCGGTCGGTAAGTAAGCGGGCAACGGCGAGATCATGCGTCACGATAACGGCAGCAATGCCGAGATCACGGACCAGTACCCGCAATAGATCGAGCAATCGCGCTTGGACGGAAACGTCCAAGCCGCCCGTCGGCTCATCCATGAACACAAGACGTGGCTCCGGCACGAGAACACGGGCAATTTGCAACCGTTGCTGCATACCTCCGGAGAATTGGCGCGGGCGATCATCGATCCGGTCTTCACCGATCTCCACCCGCGTCAGCCAATCAACTGCCGCCGCCCTGATCTTGCCGTAATGCCGATCACCGCGATCCATCAATCGCTCTCCAATATTACCCCCGGCAGAAACATCCATGCGTAATCCATCGCGCGGGTTCTGGTGCACGATGCCCCATTCAGTTCGCATCAATTTGCGGCGGGTGGGTTCGGGAATATCAAACAGGCTTATGGGCTTATCCCCGTGGCGAAACATCACTTCGCCGCGGGTGGGGCGATCAATGCCGGCAAGGCAACGCAACAGGGTCGATTTGCCTGAACCCGATTCACCGACAATGCCGAGCACCTCGCCAGGCCAGAGCGAAAACGATACGTCAAGGCACCCTACCCGCTCGCCATAAAGTTTAGTGACCTTTTGGGCGATCAGGATGGGATCAGGCTCGCTATTTAGATCATTAACCGGGTCAAAGGACATCGGAGCCTCCCTCTGTATGACCCACATAGGCAAGCGCCTCGGCGGTCGCGAGTTCTTTGCCGACATGGCCTTTTGCTCGTCGATCTTCACAGAATGAACTATCCGAGCACACGAACATGCGTCCGCCACGGTCATCCGTGATCACTTCATCGAGATAGCTATCCGTGGCTGCGCAAAGCGCACACGGTTCCGTCCAGCTTTGGATCGTGAAGGGATGATCCTCGAAATCGAGGCTTTTCACCGAAGTGTAAGGCGGGATCGCATAGATCCGCTTTTCACGCCCCGCACCAAACAATTGTAAGGCCGGCATGTTATCCATTTTCGGATTATCGAATTTCGGGATCGGCGTTGGCGACATGACATAACGGCCATTGACCAGTACCGGATAGGAGTAGGTGGTCGCTACATGGCCGTAACGCGCAATATCCTCGTAAAGCCTAACATACATTCCGCCATATTCTGCCCAAGCGTGCATCTTGCGAGTCTCGGCTTCAGACGGTTCAAGCTTACGCAAAGGCTCAGGTTGTGGCACCTGATAGACGAGGATTTGACCCGCATCCAAGGCTTTCTCAGGAATACGGTGGCGGGTTTGAATGATCGTTGCGTCTTCTGTTAACTCAGTCGTGGCAACGCCCGACACCCGCTCGAAAAAGCGGCGGATCGAGACGGCGTTGGTCGTATCATCTGCGCCTTGATCGATGACTTTGAGTGTATCCGTTGGCCCAACCAATGCGGCTGTGATCTGAATACCACCCGTGCCCCATCCCCGCGCCAAGGGCATTTCGCGACTTCCGAAGGGGACTTGATAACCCGGGATTGCGACCGCTTTAAGCAAAGCGCGACGGATCATCCGTTTGGTTTGTTCGTCGAGATAACCGAAATTGTAATCGGGATCGTGATGGGGCGTGTTCATTCCGCCGCCTCCTTGAGCGCCGAAGAGCGTTCCTCCTGTTCGCGCCGGATCTTGCGCAAAAATTCAAGCTCTCCCTGAAAATCGACATAATGCGGCAATTTTAGATGTTCGACAAAACCCGAGGCTTCGACATTGTCCGCATGGTAAAGCACAAACTCTTCTTGCTGCGCGGGATAATCGGCCGCCTCGCCAAAATCACGGGCCTTGAGCGAGCGGTCGATGATTGCCATCGACATCGCCTTGCGTTCCGAATGTCCAAAGGCGAAGCCGTAACCCCGCGTAAATTGAGGTGGACGATCCTTTGAGCCTTGGAATTGGTTGACCATCTGGCATTCGGTCAGCGTGATATCACCCAGATCGACCACAAAGCCCAATTCTTCAGGAACAAATTCAACAGCCACCTCGCCCAAGCGGATTTCACCAGCAAAGGGATGATTGCCGCCAAATCCACGCTGGACGGAGTAGGCTAGCCCCAATAAAAATCCTTCGTCACCGCGCGCCAGCGTTTGCAAGCGCACGTCGCGGTCTGCTGGAAACTCGATCGGGTCACGCGTGACGTCGAAAGGGCGAGGATCATCCGCCGGTGGCACCTCAGCCTCCATCAAACCCTCCTCGCCCAAAATATCCGGCACGCGCTGCATGGTCACATCCAAAGGCTCGGCGGCGACCCTTGCCTCAGGGACAGCTTCGCCGTTTGCCATTAATGTGAAGTCGAACAATCGGTGGGTGTAGTCATAGGTCGGCCCCAGAACTTGTCCGCCCGGCAAATCCTTATAGGTCGCCGAGATCCGGCGACGAATTGCCATAGCCGCCGTATCGAGCGGCACCGATGAGCCAAAACGCGGGAGTGTTGTCCGGTAGGCGCGCATCAAAAATGCGGCTTCAATCATATCGCCTTGGCTTTGCTTAAGCGCCAATGCGCCGAGGTCTTCGTCATAAAGAGAGCCCTCATTCATCACTCGGGCGACTGATAATTGCATCTGCTCGCAGATTTGTGCGACCGAAAGTTCGGGCACTGACGGATTACCTCGCCGCTCTTCGGCCACGAGGTCATGGGTTGCGAGGATCGCGGCTTCGCCACCTTTAACGGCCACATACATTAGAAGGCTCCATGAACAAGGGTCGAGCGGGGAAGCCCTGCGAGTTTCGCACCCGCAACGAAGATCAGATCAACGCCCAAAGGGAACATGGCGTTGTTGTCGGCAATTTCGCGCCATAGCGATGCGGATACGCCCAGGGGAGCAAAGACGGTGCTCGATGGAATACCGGGGCCGGTCAGTGTAAACGGCAGACCACCGTCCAGCGCATCACACAAAAAAATCACCGTGCTTGAGGTGTCGGGATAGCGGTCATCGCCAAGATTAAACGCGGCGAGGCTCGCATCGAAGGACGCATCGATCACAGCAAAACGCGCTGCCGCTTGAGTGACTGCCTTCGGGGCGCCGGTGTGGAAGGCAAGCCAGCGCCGTGTTTCGTTATCCTCTCCCGAAAGATAAACGGGTGTTTCGTAATCGGCCAAGGTAAGGAGCAATGCTGCGGCAGCAGTGGGAAGGTGCGTGGGATTGCCGGCGAGGCCATCATCCAGCTCGAACACCTGACCGGGAGCAGAAAACGCGTCAAGAATGGTACGAAAAACGGTCTGGGAGCCAAAGACCGGATCAGCAAGTCCGGCCGCTAGAACGGCCGTCGATTGAGAAATCATCATCAGCCATCCCCACGAACGAGTGTAAAGAAATTGACTTTTGTGGCGGCGGCCTTTCGTGAGCGTTGCTCGCGAACGGACTGTTGGGCTGCTGCCAAGGCTTCAATTTTTTGCAACAATGTAGATTGAGCAGTTGGATCGATCTGTAAAACAGCATCGATCAGAGCTGCCTGTTCAGCCTTTTGACGGGCGCGGCCCAGCGCATAGGAAAAGCCCATCGTGCCATCAGCCAAGCGGACGACACAGCGCGTCATGGTGGCTTCACCAGCATTAAAGCGTCGTCCGGCACCACCGGCTCTTGCCTCGAGCATGATCGTTCCCGTTTCCGGGCGCTTAATAACTTCGTAGGCCGGCAACACGCCAATGGAAGCGACAAGAGCGGCTACTTCCTCTGAGGTTGAGCGGGCCAACACACTCATCCAGTTCTGTCGCGGGGTTTTACGTTCAACTTCCGCCACGTTCGAAGCCTCCGGTTGATTGTCAATGCAAATCACGATAGGTCTAGACCTATATCGTAGCTCTCATCAAAAGGTCTAGACGTTTGACGTGACTTTTTCGTGACGCGGAGAAAAAAGATGGCGAACGCCCGTTCCGAAAAGCAGGAGGCCAAGACGGCCTGGCGACGAATTGCAGATGATTTGACCGCCGCGATAGCGAACGATGGGCATGAACCCGGAAAGGGTCTGCCGACGGCCCTGGAAATCGCAGCCCGTTATGGCGTCCACCGGCATACCGCGCGCCATGCGCTCCGTTATTTGCAGGAGCAAGGCTTGGTATCGGTTGAACAAGGCCGCGGTAGTTTTGTTACCGGCCGCCGCGTGCCCTATCGTATCGGGCGATCGGTGAGCTTTCGACAAAATTTCCAAGCGGCAGGACTTGAAGCCTCGGGTCGCATCCTGTCAGTGCATTGCATTACGATCCCGATCAGTATTTCAAAATCACTGGCCCTGCCAACCTCTGGTTCTGTGTGGAGGATCGAGGCGCTCAATTCGGCGGGCGGAAAATCCATTTCGTTGTCGATCCATTATGTAACCACTGATCGCTTTCCTGACTTTCCGACCATACTACGGGAACACAATACCTCAGTTACGGAAGCGTTTAAATATTTCGGCATTGATTCTTATCGAAGGCTCTCGACCTCCCTCTCGGCTCGGATTGCAACGGAAGAGGAAGCCGCCCGTTTGGGACTTGCCTATGGTGACCCCGTACTTACATCAGAAGGCATTGATAGCCTGCCTGACGGCACACCCTTGCAGGTGGTTGAAAGCGCATTCGCTCCCAGTCGCGTGCAATTTATCGTTGAGCACGATTAGACCGGTCTTGCGCCAATGATCGCAATACGAAGCTTTCCCGAGATCCAGTCGATGGCCGCCACGGTGATCAAGATCAGAAGAATGATAAAAGACGTTTCTTCCCACAAATAGGTGCGGATGGTTTCCGTTAGATAAAGGCCGATGCCGCCTGC
>Ga0114964_10002778_pt1 | contig 12097 bp, 5 predicted proteins | sample C_131016_MF_Meta_FD_92638 | JGI IMG/M metagenome (GOLD analysis project Ga0114964, IMG submission 92638) | Freshwater microbial communities from Lake Croche, Canada to study carbon cycling - C_131016_MF_MetaG | ecosystem: Environmental > Aquatic > Freshwater > Lake | place: Lake Croche, Canada... | reverse complement strand
TCCTAATTTTCTATTCTCAAGTTTGTTTTGAGCAATCTTAGAAGATATAGAATTAAGGGCAGCAAGAGCTTCAGACTTAGTATTAGATTTAGCTGTAGCTTGTCTTACATATTGTTGATCCATTATACCTAAGTTCTGTAATTGAGCTTGGTTCCAAAGATCTCTATTCTTGTTAAATGCTTCAGACTCAGCAGCTTGATTCATTCTGAATTCTTCTCCTTTCACCTTATTGATTTGATCACTAGCTTGAGCCATAATCTGTGCTTGAGCAGCAGGATTGTTTCCAGCAGCTCTGATAGCAGCACGTGCTTGTGATGTAATAGCATTAACTTGATCTCCTAGATAATACTTCTGAGGTCCAACCATTCCCATTGGAGAATACTGTTGAGCTTTAACAGGTTCCACTTGATTATGAGCTAAGGCAAATTGTTCTCCCATTAACTGATTAGGATCAAGAGGTTCTTGGTTTGTAGGTCTAAGTAGAGGAGCAATATTAGACATTGCTGCTTTAGAAAAATCTGCCCAATCAAATTTTCCACCTTTAGTCTTAGCTTTAGAAGTAATATTATTAGGTCCTTCACCAGGAAGATAATGAGATAAATTTTCTTCATCAGCAAGATGATGAGAATCAGGAATATTTATAGAATCTATTGTTCCTAAAGCTTTACCAACATCAGTGAAATTTATTTCATCAGGAACCATTTTATAAGTAACTGGATCCATATGATATCCAGCTTGAGCTTTCTTTAAACTTTTACCATATTTAGCCATACCATCTCCTTTTTTATCTTTTGTAATTATACCCTTTGCAAGATCTGCTGATACAAGACCATGTTCTTTGGCTGTATCAAGAATAGCATTCTGTATACCTGCTGCGATGTTTATCTTATCAGCATTCATCTTTTGTTTAGCTGTTGCACCCATTAACATTGCTTGACCAGCATTCATAGATAGTTTATCAAATGGATCATTTGTATCAGCACCATTTACTAATTCTGCAGCTTTATTGATAACATTTGATTGTTTCTTATCATTCTTGCTTATATCAGCTATGTAGTTTTTAAACTTCTTACCATTAGCTTTCTCATCTCCTATTTCAGAAACACCATATTTAGGAATGTACATATCACCAAACACTACTAAGTTACCATCTGGATTACCACCATCTTGTAACTTAACTGCTGGTTCACCTCTTTCCACTTCTACAGGATTATCACCATAAGTAACACCTATACCAGATTGACCTTTACCATTTGTATCATCATGAGATTGTCCTCTAAACATCACTGTTTGTCCACCATCTGGTAAATTAGGATTTTGAGAAAGAGGTTCTGCATATCCACCCCAATGAGTTTTTAAATCACCACCCATTGCATATGTTTGCATAGCTTCTTCACTAGGAGGAGTGTAGTTCTTAAGATGACCACCAGCTCTTAACATATCTGCATCATGAGGAGGTTTTAATAAATCTTTTAACTTGTGTTCACCAAAGGTTGTAATAGTTTGTGGTTGCCAATCATTACTCACCCATCCACCATCTTCCATAAATGCTTTATTCTGAGCTTGCATAGCTTGAGAACCTGCAGCCCATGCAGCTTTCTCTGTATTTGCTTTTGTCTCATCTTGAAAGGTTTGAAGTTTATTAGCATCAGCTTCCCCTCCTAATAAGTTTCCTACTCCAGTACCAAGTAATCCACCAACCATACTACCAACTGGTCCAAAGACAGATCCTATAGCACTACCAACTCCTTTACCAATTGATGCTTGTCCAGAGTTTTGTGTAAACGTACTAAGTCCAAAACTTGCTTTAGGTAAATTTCCACCTCTTCTATATTGTTTTACATTACTATCATTTAAAGGCTCATATCCAAGATCTGAATATAAATCACCAGGATTATATGTATTCTGTATTTCAGTGGGATTACCACCTATCTGAGCTCCATATTGAGCAAGAGGATTATATCCTCTACCTTGAGGACTTAATCCTGTCACTAAAGAATCTTCAGGTCTTACATATTTGTTTTGTATTTTCTCAGGTCTTGATTCAGCAGCTTGTGCTGTAAGTCCTGATATTTGAGCCATTTGATCAGCCTTCTTAATATTTTGACCTTGTTGTTTTATTTGAGAAATACCATTTAAAATATCTGGAGCAGCATTTAATACACCCATTCCTGCAGCTGCAGCACCACCACCAAGACTACTTGTAGCATTACTTGTAATACTATCAGCACCTCCACCAACACCAGTTGCATTTGCAAGCATGCTACCTAATCCACCTTGTTTTTGTGTAGTTCCACCAATCACTTTAGCAAGACCACTAAAATCAAATCCACCTTGTGCTATTGGTAAATGATATCCACCATTACGATCAATAGGCATAGTATCATCTATTCCTAATCCTGCATAGTTATTTGCAGCACTTGGAGCAATTGGTGTTGTAGATTTATTATTCATAAAACTTCCAACTATGTTACCTAATTGTCCTATTTGAGACATTGAGTTTTTACTATTAGCAGCAGCTTGTGCATTCTGTGCATCTAATGCTTGTTGGTTCTGTACATCATATTGCTTTCTACTAACACCTGCATTTGTGGCATTAGCATTAGCTAATAAATCACCAAAGGACATACCATTCTGTGCTTCTGGAGGATTACCAAAATCAGTGAGTTGACTTAATTGCTTCTTTACCATAGAGGCACCCATAGCAGCTTTCTTAAACTCTTTCTTATGAGCTTTCATAAATGCTTCTTCTGATGGATATTTCTTATAGAATTCCTTCTCAGATTTAACTCCTGCTATTTTTAAGATTTGATCTTTCATATTATAATCTATTGTATGATTTATTTATATTTGTTTAACCAGCCACCCTTTGGATATTCTGTTACCTTAGTTCCTTTAAACTTATAATCTTCTCCAGGCTGCATAAGTTTTATATCACCTATATCACTCACACCTAGGACAGGATAATCAACTCCTTGCATTGTGATGTCATTAGAATTGATTTCTGTAATCTCACCAGGATGTGCCCATTGACCTCTGTCATCTTTTATAACAGAACCATCTCTACTTATATTGTTAGGTTTCCAATCAAGACCATTTTGGTAGAAAGACATCTCTTTACCATTCTGTGCAGAAGCTTTTGTCTTCTTAGCATATTTACCATTACTAGGAGCAGCACCAGCTGTACGTGCATATGTGAATCCTACAGCACCTGGCATACTTCCACCCATTTGCATCTTCTTACCTAATGCTGAAGGAAGAACACTATTTATATCTTGTACAAATGATGGAGGTGTATTTGATATAGTTTTACGTTGTCCTGTTTTAGGATCAAAATAAATTCTACCATATACATCTGTAGGATTACCAATATGTTTTGTTGCTACATCTTTTGATTCATCACCACCAACTAACCAACTTCCTATTTTGTCTGCAGTGGTTTCAGAACTTTTATGTAGACCAGCATATTCACCATGATATGGATTTAGATCCCATTTATCAGAATAAGATAAATAAGGACCTTGTTCATCTTCTCCAGCACCATATGTAGCACTTCCTAATGCTGGGATTACTGCTACATAATTACTTCCTTTACCTTTCATAGGAAGATACTTTCCTGGATTATTTGGATCTTGTTTATAAATTGCTTGATCTGCAGCCCATTTTTCAATATCTGCTTTTGTTTTAAATCCAGTTTTAGGAAATTTTTCCTCTATCATACCCTCTATTTGTGGAGAGTTAAAATATTGAGTTTTGCTATTAGTTCCTATTGAAGGAGCAAATTGAGATGGTTTTAATGTACCATACTTTTCAGGAAGTCCTGTATATCTATTTAACAAATCCATCCTTACAGAATCTTCTGCAGTTGCTCTTCCTGTTGCAAATGATTGATCTAATTCTTCTCTTTCTGGTTCTTTTTTATTTTTTAAACTAGCATTAATTCCTCTTTCAAGAGCTGTTGCATTTAAATTATCATAATTATAAGGATCTGCATTACGACCAAAGTTCTTTAGTTTTTCTTTACCCCAATCTGTATCAGCAACCTCTACTAATGCTTTATTAAATCCTGCTTTTAATAAATTCCCTACTGATTTTTTACCTGCTTCCACTTTATCAACTGCTGATTTTATTATATTATCTCCCCATTTATCAGCATTTGAAAGCCAACCACCTTGTTGAAACTGTCCACCCATTTGCATTTCTCCCCAAGTTTTATATGGAGAAGGAATTGGTTGTCCTTTTTCTACATATGTATGTCTCATCTCACCAAACTTCTCAGCTTCTTGCCATGTTTTAAATGGACCACCTAAATGTTCACCTGTCTTTTTATATTCAGCAATAGGATCTTTTAAAGGTTGTCCATGTTTAAATGTAGGAATTAAATAAGCTGGTTCCCCATCTTCTCCACCAATAGATGCAGCTAGTTCTGTACTAGAATCTCTATTTGGTATTTTATATCCTTGTGGTAATCTCCAATCATTTGGTTGTAAGAATCCACCATTCTGAAACTGTCCACCCCATGCAGGAGAATAATTTCTACCTGTTGTATCATATCCTGTTCCTACATAACCTGGACCTGTTGATGCTTGTGCATCATTATAGTTAGGTTGTATAGGGCCTCCATCATTATATTTTTCTAACCATCCACCCATTTTTGCAAGTGGTGGTGGTTCTGCTGTAGCTACGTCAGTGAAGTATTGCTTCTGTTTATCAGTTAAAGCCATCCCATGTGGAGGATTCTTTAACATTTCTATAGCCTTAGCTTGTGATAACTTCTTAGCCATTACTTATAAGAGATTTGAGCAGGTGTAATAATAAATTGAGAAACTATATGTGCGTCAGATGCATTATCAAGAATGTGCCTAACCATTAAACCTTTAGCTCTTAGTGGTTCTTTCTTGAATGAACGTTTACCATAATCCATATTTGCTTGATTTATAATCTTATCTATTGATAATGATTCACAACCAGTTACAAACAAAGGTATGGATTTATTTTTAACAAGACTCCAGAACGTATTATATTGATAGAAACTATCATTCTTAGTGTACGTAATTGTCTTACTCTCAACGTTATATAAAGGATACTTCAAATATTCCTTTAAGTTATTAATTGGTTTAGCAACTAGTTCTAATATACCAGTTGACTGCTGACCATTATAAAGAATAGCTTTATTGAAATATTGGTTATCAGTTTGTATCTGTGCATTATCATTAAATACACCATCTGGTATAGGAAGATATTTATACACTCTTGAGAAGTCTTTTACATTCTGAAGAATTTCATCATGATATTGATAGAAGAATGGATATTCAATTATGTAAGGTTCTATATTATCATAATATGTATTGTAAATCAATGTGTTAGTTAAATGTCTCCATAAACTAGATGTATTGATTTCTGTAAATGTAATAGCTGCTAACTCCTCAACTGTTGCTGTTCCTATTGTTATTGATATAACAGTGTGACATTTACCAGTGGATTGTAATATAATAGTAGTCACTGCATCATCTACAGTGTACACAACTCCTATGATGAGTTGTTCTTTAGGAACATCTGTAGCTAGAACATTCTCCAAATCATCATAGATTGTGAATGGTCCAGTTCTGTTTCCAGCTCCTGTTAATTTTACTATTATTACCTTAGACATACTTTTATTTTATATTTTAACAAGGAGTTTCACCACCATATCCTGGTCCAGAAACTATAAGCCATCTATCTGATCCTAAATTACCTGGTCCAAATCCATGTGCATTAATTGGTGTACATCCTAAAAATTCTTCTGGCATTAATGTAACTGTATGTAAAATATTAGTACAATCATAATATTGAATAACGGTATCCACTGTACCTGATAATGCTTGTAAGTTCCAATTTTCACAAATGATACCAATAGTTGTTGTGGTGGTAGTTGTAGGTGTTACTGTTGTAGTGGTAGTAGTTGTAGATGTGCTAGTTGATGTGGTTGTGGTGGTGGTAGGAACTGGATCATTTGTATATGCAGTTCCATCTAACTCACATGGTCCTATAACAGCAAATCCTGCTAATGCACAATCTAATACAATTGTAGTGGTAGTAGTTGTTGTTGGTGTAGGAATCTCCTGAACAGCAATTGCTTCTAAATCACATCCTTCATTTAATCCAGAATAGAAGAAGTTGTTCTCAGCTATATACCAGTTAGGGATATAACTATGAAAACTAATCCAAGTTCTTGTACTAAAATTGAAAGATAGTGTCCAGCTTTTATTACAGAAATACTTTCTATTTGTTAGGTCTATATATTCTATTAATACACTTTCTCCTAATGTGTGTTCTATATAATATTTTTGTAAAGTAGAATTATATTTTATAATATTTACATATTCTGGTTGAGGAATATAATCAAGTTTTGATATAATAACTCTATCATATTTACTATCATATACACCATGTAAACCACAACCATTAAAGTTATTATCTGTATTTACTCCTGGTATTAATATTCTTTGTCCATCTATTGTTGCATATGTATCTGGATAATATCTAAGAATCTCAAATGCTAAATGATCTGTAAAGAACCTATTCAATCCAGAACCAAATGCAGATATCTCTTGTGCTTGATTACCAGCAACTAAGAATATTTGTCCTCTTTTAGCATCAATTGTTATTTGTCCATTAGGAATCTTTAATAACATTTTATTTTGACTTCCCATGTAACCAAGATCTGTATCAGCAAAATCAATTGGAGGAGAAGATCTAAACAATGTATCATTTCCTAAATAGGCAGCTTGTGGGTTACTAGTTTGAACTGTAAGCATTGTATTATATAACAAGCTCTTGTTTTCAAATCTAGCTAGTATAGCTTTATTTTGAATACCATCTAGTGATGTAATATTACCATATGTTTGAGGAAAATCAAAGAATGATATTGGAGCATAGGTTAACCAGTTATTCACCTTAACACTAGGATCATTTAGTTGTGCTTCAGAATAGATTGCTCTAAAAGGAAAGTTTGTATAACATTGATTACCATCCCAATCTACAGGTAGATGAGAGAAATAGTTCTCTTTATTCTGTCTAGAATATGTTACATTATAATGATAGGTATTATCAAATTGAATAGGAACAACAGATTGTTGTAACCAGTTATCAGGAATACCTGTACTCACGTGAGGATAGAAGTCACCTTCTAGGTTATTAAATGCTTGACGTAAATCTACATTAATAGAACTCTCTACATAGAAAGAAGGAATACCATAAGCAAATAAATACATCTTACCATCATAAGACATTGTTGTAGAACTTGATGTAACAAATGTTCCAGCATTAGTGGTAGTGGTAGTTGTTGTACCTACTAACACAGTGGCATCATTAGCACAATCAAGGTTGTGAGCTTTTATAGATATAATATTTCTAAGTGTAACTGTTCCTGCTATATAGTTACTTAATACAGACCTAGCTGAATACCAGTATTGAGGATAGGCAACATTACCTATCTCATCATAGAATACATCACTATCATCAGGAGCTCCCACTCTATTATCTATAAAGAATGGTAGTTTAGTTTTAAATGCAAACCTAGTAATAAATGTGTCTCCACCAAACACAACATTAGGTTGACTGTTGCTACGACTGTCAAAGATTCTTTGGAATCCTGTATCAATTGTACTATAAGAATACATTTGCCCCCATTGGTTTACAAATGTATTTTTAAGTGAAGCATAGTAACAAATTGTATCAATATGTTCTTGCATCTCAGGAGTAGCACAGTTACTTCTTTGAGATAGTGTAAATCTTGAATTATCAGAAATTAAACTCTTACCAGCAACTACAACACTTGGTGTTTGGTTTGGAAAAGGTAAGGGTTGTACTGCTTCTTTTGTTTTTAAATAAACAGAAGATTCTCTTTGAAAGTTATTAACATTATGAAGATCTCCCACTGATTGTACACCAGGGATAAGATATTGATATATATCAAGTTCTCTTTGTTTAACTCCTAGATTATTAGCTATATCAGCACTATAGTCATAACTAGCTATAGAGTTAAATGAGTATGCAAAGTTCTTTCTACTTATACCATTAATGTATATTTGTAGATATGCTTGGTAAGCAGTAAACATTGCTGTTGAATCAAGTGTGCCTGTAATGAAAGCAATGTTATAACTAGATGTTAATGCTTCCACTTGTGCTTGCTCACTAATAAGTTTGTATAATGCGTGTTTCTTCACTTGTACAAAATGAGATTTACCAGCACCATATATTGCACTTTCTAACTTAAGGATATTTCCTAGAATAGGTTGTCCAAAAGATGTTTCAGGAGAATTAAATACTTGTCTGTATTTAGAAGCATCTTCATTAAATCCTTCTAATTCATGAGGATAACAAGTTATATTTATATTATTAGCTCGTGTAATACTATATTTATCTGTACCATTAGTGTATGTAGGAACTGTACTAGAACTTATAGTTTGTGGTTCATTAACAAGTACATATGCAGTGGCAGAAGATCCACCAGGAATAGTGTATTGAAAGTTTGCCCAACTAGTAGCACCATCAAAAAATGCAGACAATGTATAAGATATACCTGTTACATTTTCAATAACTGCTGCTCCTGTTAACATAACAGGAATAGTCATAGAACATTGTGTAAGTGTATAAAAACCTACAGTGATCACTGTTAATTCACCAGTGTTACAATCTGTATATTGTAATGTACCAGCAGCATAAACAAGTATTTTAAATGTACCACATTGAGCATTAAATCCATTATTCTCTTTAAGAAGAAATGGATCTTTATTAAGATCATTATAAGGATAGTTAGGATAGTAGTATTCAGTTTTTTCTCTTTCGTATTTACCTACATTTCTTAATATACCTTTTGCTACAATAGATTTATTTGTACCTCTATCTCCTCTTGTTATTTTATATCCAGCTATATTGTTCTTCTCTTGTTGTGTAAGAGTTGATTGATTTATTAATTGAATAATTTGATCTGTTTCCACTTTAACACCAATTGGATAAATGGCATCATTCTGCATTATGGTTTTATATGTACCATCTGGATTATATTCTATTGGAGGATTTTCAAATATAGGAGAAACTAATACATCAGGAAACTTATGGTGTCTAATATGTGTATCAGCAAGAGATCCCCATACAAGATTGTTACATGGATATAGTTCTGTTGATTCCCAATAAGCAAAGTCACCATATTGATATGGTGTAGCATTTCCAATAGGAGGTCCTATAGCAGTTCCAGTTACAGATGCTGTATTATATATCTGCCAATATGGAGCACTTGTTCCTGTACCAATAAAATCAGGATTAGTTGATGGTACATCTGGATAATCCTCATTTGAATTCTTAGCTCTACCAGGAATATGAAAACTATCTGTTTGTTTACCATTCTTTAATAAGAATGTTATTTCAAATGCATACACCTCATCTCTAAGATAACCTCTTAGATTTACAGTGTTTAATGCATTTGCATAATTGTCTGTATTAGGAAGTCTATAAGTTTCCCATTGAAGATCAATTTTATTAGCAATATTTTGATAATTAATTTTATCAATAGATGTAAGATTATCCCAAACTAATATATCCTGAACTGCTGTTAAGTCTTGAGCTATATCATAATATGGAAACTTTTCAAATATATCAGCAGTGCTAAGAGGAATCTGTGTTAGGTTCTGTCCTGTGTATGTTATTTGTCTTGATAAACCATCAATGAAATATGTACCTACAAGTTCTACAGATGCTACACCATTTATGGTTTTAATTACAGCTAAGTTATAATATTGAAAATATCCTGTAAGATCTAAGTTATCAATATTTATTATAATAGATCTACCTACAGCATAGTTAAAATCTAATGTTGTAAGTTGTGGATTAGCAATAGATGTTGGATTAGTAACTGAATAATAAGATGTATAACCATCTCCTATAGCACTAGCGTATTGAATAGCAAATTGATATGTACCAGCAGTTAAATCTCCAGTGGTAGTTATATCTGCTATAACTAATTCTGGTATAGAGAAATTAGGTTGAATGTTTAATTTATTGCAATCAATTACACCTTCTTCTACAACAGGATCACATATAATTCCCTCAACATAAGTTGTAACCCATGGTGGATTATTTAGATTTAAATATCTTCTAGGATTTAAACCATCTGTCCAATATATTTCTGTTACACAGTTTGTAATCTTGTGTACAGCTTTATGAATTGGATTATTAATATTAAAATTAAGACAGTCTCCTTGAATATATTGGACATATATACAATCATTATTTTCCATATATCCTATTTGTGAAGCTCCTGTTTCAGGATTAACCAAAAAGAATATATGTTTGTTTTGTTCTGGAATAAAATGATTACCTATATTATGAAAGTTTCTAGGAAAGTTTAGACATAACTCATTACCTGGCTCATTCTGATAGTTTACAGAATTAGCATCAAAGTTTTCTACAGCAGCGTTTAATGCATATGTAAGAGCACCTTTAGGAACTTGTCCTATAGATGAATCCATATTTAAACCACTCTGTCCAGAATTGGTTTCTTGTCTAACATTCCCTTGTTCTTGATCTGCCATTTATTAAATTTTATCCATTTCTTCTCCAACTATAACGATTGGTTCTATTTGGTAATTCGTACTTATTATTTCTGTTTAGATCATTCTTTATCCTTCTTTGCTTTTCCCAAGGAGTTTGTTTCTTGATTTCAATATCAGCCATAATAAATGCTTCATCAGATAAACCTTTGTAATATACTAGCTTTTGCTGTATTTGTTGAAAGGTCTCATCAGTGAGTTGGTTAGATAGAGTTTCAAACACTTTATATTTAATAAATGCTTCTATATACTCTCTAATACGATAGTTATCAGGAACCATTTGATTACCAACACAATCATACTCAGTGGCATAGAATATTAAATGAACTATACCATTTCTGAAATTAGTAACAAACTTATTATCCCTAATATCAAATGAATCATAACTAGCAGCTCCTGGAGTGAACTCATGTAAAGGAGGAGCATATTGTCCGAATTCCCAAGCATTGTTATAATCTACATTACAGTTTGCTTTTGCAGATATATTACCTGGCTTTAGCAAATAGTTTTGTTGATATGCTCTAGCTATGGAATTGTTTGTTTTATATACAGCTTGTATAAGCTCAGGCATACAATCAGGACATCCTGTTACACACGTAGGATTAACACAAGGAGCACCACCAATAGTAACAGGACTCACCTGTATTGTGGTTTGTGTAGCAGCTTGAGAATAAAATGAATTAGCTGATTGATAAGGATATTGTGGAATCTCTGTACACATCCAAGCTTCTCTTACAGCATAAAAGTTATCTGGAAGTCTAGCTTGAAAGTCCTCAATATATAGAGGTTGCTCAGCAATTACAAAAGTTGTTCTGCCTAACTTCTTAAGACATTTGTCTAGATAGGTAGGAAAAAGCAAATCATCTACAGCTCCTGTATCAAAATAGCTTTTTAACTCTTCCTTGACAGTTGAATAAACTGGTTCAGGAGAGATGAAATTATACTTGTAATAGTATGACATTTATTTTATTTTTTCCACTCCAGATAGATATGTTGATATTTATCGTTTGTGTTTATGTAATGTGATAATAATCGTGATGTAGTACGTGAAGGTTTAAAATACCAAAGGTTTACATTCTTTAGTCTAGTTGATTCTTTGAACCACATCCAGCCAAAGAAATAGCCTTCTGTATGGTAATTAAAATTATATATCATCTTTCCCTTCTCTTTGGTTCTTTGCCAATTGACAGGTAGATTAACATACTCTTTACCTTGTATGTTCTTTATTTTCTTTCTCTTCTTTTTGTTAATTGAAAACTCACCAAATCCAAAAGGTAATCTAGCCTTCTCTCCAGTTTCTAATATATAATTCTTAAAGTGTTCATTATAGGAATATATAATGTTTCTCCATTCATCAAATGTAAGTTTGATATCAGGATTCTTTTTACAGAAGTTATTGTAGTTATCTTTACTGGAGCTTCTCCACTCTATATGAACTCTAGGCATTAGTGATTTGGTTGTGCATTTGGTGCTTGACCATCTACACCATCAAATGTCATATCTGTTTT